>ERZ836939.4572-NODE-4572-length-10275-cov-2.458904_pt1 | contig 10275 bp, 7 predicted proteins | sample MGYA00519912_ERZ836939 | MGnify/ENA primary metagenome ERZ836939 (study PRJEB31850, sample SAMEA3708810) | human gut metagenome | biome: human gut; feature: human-associated habitat; material: faeces | place: China | collected 2014 ... | reverse complement strand
GAGCAGGAAGCCCCCACTTCAAAATCGTAAGATTTAAGTGGTGGGAGCATGTCACAAGTTATTTGAAAGTGAATAACGATATCCTCAATGAAATATCCATTACGAGGAACCTTATTTCAAAAGAAAAATACGCGCAATTTGAAAAAACGATCCATCGCTTATATGAGTTTCTCCATATTTTCAAATCTGATTTACAGGCCATAGAAATCGACAGAAAAGAAAATCAGGACTTTTTTGTCTGTGATCTGGTTATGGTTTATGATTCTTATAAGATTCATGCAGAATATGAAAGCACGGGCATTAAGAAATTAGTCCGTCTGTTTGCCTATTTAAACGAAATGGTTCGTGGTGGAATCGTGTTTATTGATGAGTTTGACTCGAACCTTCATGACGTTTATCTCTGTGTCTTACTGAAAAAGCTGCTTCGAAAAGCGATATAGTCGCAAATTATGCAGCTGTTCTTTTGGGAGATATGTATGCAAATGGGCAGCTGGGGGAGCCGGACTATAGTAAGGCAATCGAGCTTTATAAACAAGCTGCGAACAATGAATATGGACTTGCAATGCTACGCTTAGGCAGAACCTATGAAAATGGCTGGTATGATACAGAAATCAATCTGGAAGAAGCACTGAAGTGGTATCAACTGTCTGCAGACCAAGATTATGACGGGGCGCAGGAATGTGTGGACCGTGTTGAAGCGGCTCTTCAGAATGCTGCTGAAGACAGCTGACAGAAAAACTTCACCGATTTATGTGCGAAAAGCACCGTAAAAAAGAAAGCGTATGCTCAGTCAATAAGAACTGGTCATACGCTTTTTTGGTGCACCCGGAATATAACTCCTCATTGCCACAACGTCAAAAAACTGCTATGCTATCACCAAAGGCTTTTAGGGGGAGGCAGCTATGTTTTACAGACGTTATATCAAAAATCATTTCTTCGGGAAAATCCTGATTCTTTATCTTCTGATCACGCTTTTCTCCGGCGTGGTGCTTTTTATCACCCTGTCGGATAATCTGATGCGGATCAAGAGAGAGGAAGCTCTCACGATGAGCGATCAAATCTTGAGCACTGTTGACTCCTTCCTTTCAGAAAAAATCCAGAATACAAGAAAAATCCAGCAGCGGCTGATTCAGAACAAAACGGCCTGGGTCATGCTGACTGACCGGATTAAAAAACAGAATACGGAAGAATATTACATGGAAGATTTCCAGAATGATCGGGAAAATATTATGCAGAATATTTATGCAGTGGACCGGGAAGTTTATGGAATTCTTTTTCTTGGAAATGAAGCGGATATCATCCTGCGTTTTGGAAATATGGATGAGATCGGAAACAGCGCTTTTCTGAGGGAGTCTGTGGAAACCATGAAATCCATGGATAAGACCAGGATTTATATGGTGCCGGACCGGAAGAGCAATAATAAGAGTAATGCTTTTCCTTTCTTCCTTTTCAGCGTCATCAACGATCCGGACAATTTTACCAGCCAGATCGGTGTACTGGGGCTTTGTTTTTCAGCGAGAAATCTTCCCCACGTTTACCAGAAGTTCGACCAGTACCGGAAAGGTGAAATTTATGTTCTGGATGAAGAAGGAAGGGTTCTTTTCGATTCCTCAGAAGAATATGAGGATGCTGGAATCCCTTTTTCAGAATTGGAGGGTCGGACTTCCTGTGTATACAATGAGCAGGGGTATTTTTTTAATTCTATCTACAGCCGGAGCGGTTATTATGTGGTAAATAAACTGCCGGTCAGTCTGATTCGGGAAGATGTCCGTGTGCTTCAGTTCAATATTTTTGGAGTGCTGGCCCTTGTAATGGCGGTTGCTTTTATCATGAATTTTCTGAGTACCCGGCTCTTCTCCAGGCGGGTGAAAAAAGTTCTGGATGTGATCGACCAGGTGAGAGGCGGAAATTTCACAGATTTTCCGGCAGTGACAGGACCGGAGGATGAGATCGGCGTGATCCACCGGGAGCTGATCCGCATGGGAGAGGAACTGAAAAATCATATTGACAAAGAATATGTCTATCAGCTGCAGCAGAAAGAGATGGAACTCTATGCCCTGCAAACCCAGATCAATCCCCATTTTCTCTATAATTCTCTGGAATCGATCCGCATGTATCTTTATATGGTCGGAGAAGAAAAAGGCAGTCATATGATAGAATTACTTTCTGATCTGTTTCGCAATATCATGAAAAAAAGAGCCGTTGTCACGTTTCGGGAGGAGATCCGTTATCTTCAGTCCTATCTGGAATTTCACCGCTTCCGTATGGGAAATCGAATGAATTATGAGATCGATATTCCGGATGAAGTTTATCGCTATGCGGCGATTCGCCATATCCTGCAGCCTACGGTGGAAAATGCCCTGGTTCATGGAATCGAGGAAAAAAACGGAAAAGAGACTTCTGTGATCCGGATTTCTGCCCGGGTGAAAGAGGGAGATATTCTTGTATATATTCAGGATGACGGTGCGGGAATCACAGAAGAACGCTTGAAAGAGATCCGGGCAAAACTTCAGGAGCCGGGGATATTCCAGGATTCCATAGGCATCTATAACGTGAACAGCCGTCTGAGGATTGTTTACGGCGAAAAGTACGGACTCAATATTGACAGCAGAGAAAACGAGGGAACGCAGGTTATTTTGCGGATGAAAGCCATGAGAAAGAAGGAACTGGAGAATTATGTACAGAATACTTATAGCAGATGATGAGCCGTTGATTACCCAGGGTCTGAAAGCTCTGATCGAAAGGGAGGAACCGGAGATTAAGGAGATTGCTGTGGCTGCGGACGGAGAAGAAGCTTTAGAGTGGATGGAAAATGGAAAAAATCTTCCGGATATTCTGATTACAGATATCCGCATGCCCGGGCGAAACGGCATCGAGCTGGTAAAAAAGATCCGCGAGGAGGGCTGGGAAGTCCGAGTCATTGTTTTAAGCGGTTATAATGATTTTGAGTATGTCCGTTCCATGGCTGTACTGGGAATTGAAAACTATCTTTTGAAGCCGGTAAACAGCCAGGAACTTCATGCCACGATTCAGAATGTGCTTGAAAAGGTAAAACGGGAGCAGAAACAGCGGGTAAAAGCGGAGATGGACGAGAATCTGATCCGGGAAAATATTATCAACCGCTGGCTTTATGATTCTATTGGAGAGGCAGAACTTCTGGACCGGGCGGAGTTTCTGGATATGGATCTGGAACTTTCCTGGTATCAGCCCTGTATACTGAAACTTCTGGGGGACGGCCAGGAAGTCCGGGAGCAAAGGGAAAAAAGAGATGCCGTTTTTCATGTCTGCATTGAAGAATTTATGAAAGAGGAAAACTGCTATTTTTCCAAAAATTACAGCGGCGATACCATTGCCGTTTTCTGCGGAGAGGAAGAGGCGGCAGTGAAAAACAGGGAAGTTCTCAACCGGTGCATGGAGGCGGTAAAAGAACGGCTGGGCTTTAAGATTTATGTGCTCCTGGGTGAGGAAGTGGAAGGCTACTGGAATGTGGCCGCAAGCTTTCGTGAGGCAGTGACAAAGGGGATTTACCTGGATGAAATCGCAGAGGGAAAAGAGAAGATAGACGGGGCCTCCTCACCACTGGCCCGCCGGATGGCAGAATATGTGCTGGCCCATTATACAGAGGATCTCTCCCTTAAAACGCTGGGCGGTTATTTCAAAGGAAATCCAGCTTATCTCGGGCAGATCTTCCGGCGAGATACGGGGAAATCCTTTTCTGAATATCTGAAAGATATCCGGATCGCCAGGGCGAAAGATCTTCTGAAAGGCGGAAAATACAGCGCTCAGGAGATTTCGTCCCGCGTTGGTTTTTCCAACGTAACCTATTTTACTTCCGTTTTCAAGAAAGAGACAGGTTTAAGTCCCGCGGAATATAAGAAAACCTTTAAAGAGTAAATTCCATTCTCCGGCGTTCTTTTTAGAAAACCGGAGAATTTTCATGTAGGAAACTATAATTTTTTACAGAAAGTGAAATTATTTAAATTGAACAAAAATCGAAGATAAATTATGATGATTATAGTAAATGTGCAGACGGAATAAACCGAGGCAGAAAACAAACCGATGATTTTGGCCAAAACAGAGGGAAAATATTTACGGAAAAACCAATAAGTTGAGCTATGAAAGATTGGAGGAAAAAGAATGAAGAAGAGAATGAGAGCAGCCGTTTCTTTTGCACTGACAGCAGCCATGCTGGCATCCATGAGCGTACCGGCTCTGGCAGATGAGAATGAGGATGACGTGGTAACACTGACCATGTGTATCCGCAACCAGTCCAAATACACTGGTCTTCAGGAGGATCCGGTAGCAAAATACATTGAGGAAAAGCTGGGCATCCGCATCAATCTGACTGTGGATTCCAGTCTGGGAAATACCACCGCGCAGACCAGCACCTACAATGAGTTCCTGGCAACCAAGCTTGCCAGCAATGACCTGGATGACATCATGGACTTCGGCTCCCCGGTAGGAAATCCGGAGATCCTCAACAACCTGAACCGTGCAGTGGAAGCCGGCATGATCATTCCTCTGGATGATCTGGTGGCAGATATGGGCAAGGATCCCCGACTGACCCTCAGAAATGAGTACAGAAAAGAGCATATGTATACAGATGGCCATTTCTACAGCATCGGCGGCTGGGGCGGCATGGGCATGGATCAGCTTCCCGGAGCAGCCAACTGGATCCGCTGGGATCTCTACAAAGAGGCAGGCTATCCGGAAGTACATACCGATGACGAGTTCCTGGAGCTTCTGAAAAAACTGCAGGATGAAAATCCCACCACTCCCGCAGGCGATACCATCTACGGTCTGGGCGGCGGTTTCGCAGATCCTCAGGGTATGGGTGACGGCTTTATCGTTCGTGATTATCCGCTGGGCAAAGGTTACGAGGCCATGGAAGGAAACTATGCCGTTTATATCAACCATGGAACCAGAGAGATCGTGGCTCCGCTCCTCGATAAGGACAGCTTCTTCTGGAATGGTGTAAAGATGTATTTCAACGCGAACCAGATGGGACTTCTGGATCCCGGCTCCATCAGCATGGGAAGCTCCGAGTACGGTGAGAAGGTGAAAAAAGGCGTTTACCTTGCTTCTCTCAACGGCTGGGGTGTTATGAACAAAGAAGAACAGCTGGCAGCTATCGGTATCGAAGATTCCGGTTATATGCCCATGAATTTCCTGGATGATGTGGTTTCCACCAGCGTTTACTGGGAAGGCGTATTTGGAAGCAACGAGTTTGCTATCACCAGCAAGTGCGAGCATCCGGAGAAAGCCATCGAGTTCCTTGACTGGTGTGCATCTGAGGAAGGTTCCAGAATCATCACTCAGGGTGCAGAAGGCCTGGCCTGGGAGATGAAAGACGGCGTTCCCACAGTTACCGATCAGTATATGGCAGACAATGCAGCAGGTACTGTAGATATGGCAGAGGCTTATGGTAAATGGAAATATGCAGGTATCAACGGTTTCCAGCACATTGACCTGGATTCTAACGGATACTTCATTCAGCCGGAGCAGACCCCGGATCCGGAGAAATACAGCACTGTTAAGAAAGATGCCCTTGCTTATTACGGAGCAGACAGCTTCACCGATTATTTTGGAAATTATACAAAAGAAGACGGAACCAAACTTCCCAATGTGATCTGGTCTGCGTATGCATCCGGCATCGGCACAAAACCGGACGACATCAAGCAGGAGTGCGGACAGATCAATGACTACATGTACAAGACCGTATTCAAGATGGTTTACGCTGACAGCCAGGAAGAGTATGATTCCCTGCAGGCAGAGTGCATGGAGAAACTGCAGGATCTGGGAATCCAGGATGTAGTTGACTGGTACACCAACCGTATGGAAGAACTCCATACAGAGCTGGATCCGCTGATCAACGATGCACTGGCAGCTTATGGTATGGCTGAATAAAACAACAGGATACGCAGAAAGCAGAAGAACTGCGCGTATGAAAACCGTCCGGGAGACATGGGAGACCAGGTCTCCCGGAAGTTTTAAAAGGAGGAATTGACAGTGAAAAAAAGTATTCAGAGCCTGAAAGGGCAGAAGGGACGCACAGGAAGAAAACTTCTGCTCATCAGTATTCCCTTTCTGCTGTTTGTGACCGCATTCAGCTATGTTCCGCTTCTGGGCTGGAGCATTTCTTTCTTCCGTTATTACCCTGGTATTCCGCTCAATAAACTGGAATTCATGGGGCTGAAAAATTTCCAGCTCTTCTTCAGCAATAAGGATCAGGTACTTCTGGTTCTTCGAAACACCTTTGTTTTAAGCGGATTGATTCTGGTGACTCTGCCGCTGCCGGCGGTGTTTGCGATTTTCTTAAATGAGATCCGCGGCAAATGGTTCAAAAAGACGGTTCAGACCTTTTCCACGATCCCCTATTTTATCTCCTATGTTCTGATTTATCTTGCTTTTGTCACCCTGTTTTCGCCATCTGATGGCATGATCAACACCCTTCTGGTGCAGAAGCTCCATATCCTGAAAAACCCTCTGAATGTTTTGAATAATGATAAGATCGCCTGGACGGTCCAGACGCTGACCTATCTTTTCAAAAACCTGGGTTACAGTGCGATCCTTTATCTTTCTGCGATCGCAGGTATTGATACCCAGCTTTATGAAGCGGCAGAAGTGGACGGAGCCGGCCGCTTTCAGAAGATCTGGAACATCACCGTGCCGGGGCTGATTCCGACTTTTGTAGTGTTATTGGTACTGGGTCTTGGAAATGTGCTTTCCGGAGCCGGTTTTGAGCAGTACTATGTATTTGGAAATGCGATGGTACTGGATAAACTGGAAGTGATCGATACCTATACTTACAAAATGGGTATGGTACAGGGAAACTATTCCTTTGGTACAGCCATGAGTATGATGAAATCCGTTCTGAGCGTGGGACTTCTTCTTATTTCCAACTTCATTGTGAAGAGAGTCCGCGGAAACTCGATTTTCTAAAGGAAGGAGATCCCCATGAGAAAGAAAAAAATTACCATCTTCGATGTGATCAATTCAGTGCTGATGCTCTGTATCTTGATCATCTGTGTTTATCCTTTTTATTCCCTGCTGGTGAGTTCTTTAAGCGATCCCACCAAGGTGGAAGAGTGGATCTTTATTTTTCCGAAAAACATTTCCTTCGGAAGCTACAGGGAGATCTTCGGAAACAACCGGATTCTGCAGCCCATGTTTATTTCCTTCATGAGAGCCTTCGCGGGAACGATTCTGACGCTTCTCTGCTGCAGTATGTTCGCTTACCTGGTAACGCAGCCGGAGCTTCCTTTCCGGAAAGGCATGTATAAATATGTGGTTATCACCATGTATCTGAACGCGGGAATGATCCCCTGGGTCATTACCATGGTGACGTATGGACTTCGGAACAATTTTTGGGTGTACATCATTCCCAGTGCCATGTCCGCTTACTACATTATCCTCATCAAGACCTATTTTGAAAATATTCCCCAGGAGCTGGAGGAGTCTGCAAAAATGGACGGAGCCGGATTTTTCACCTGCTTTTTCCGTATCATTCTTCCGGTATCCAAGCCGATTCTGGGCGCTGTGGCCATGTTCAGCGCAGTGGGACAGTGGAACTCCTGGTATGACAATCTGATGCTGGTACAGGACAACAACCTGAAGACCCTTCAGCTCATGCTGTACCAGATCATTCAGAATATGAACGTGGTTATGAACGACCCGAAAACAGCCGGAACCGCCATGGTTATGAACCGGCCCTCAATTCTCTCCGTGCGTTCCGCAGTGGCAATGCTGACGGTGATTCCGATCCTGGCCGTCTATCCCTTTATGCAGAGATATTTTACCGAGGGAATCATGGTTGGAGCTGTAAAGGGCTGAGAAAAAGAAAGGAATAGACAATGGAAGCAGCAGAAGACAGAAAAAATGTACTCTGGTATCGAACAGAAGCAAAAAACTGGATGGAAGCCCTTCCTCTGGGAAACGGAAGACTGGGAGCCATGCTTTACGGCGGGGCGCTGGATGAGAAAATCCAGGTGGATGAGTCCACTTTCTGGTCAGGAGAACCTTCGGATCAGAACGATTTGCCGGAGACAAAGGAGCTGACGCAGAAAATCCGGGAGGCTCTGCTTGAAAAAGACTATGAAAAAGCGGACAAACTGGGTAAAAACTATGTGGGCAGAAAAGGAAATTACGGAACAGATCTGCCCACAGGAAACCTGAAATTTCGGATGATTTCCGATGGGAAAAATGAGATCACAGATTATGAACGCTACCTGAATATCGGGGACAGCCTGGGCGGCGTCCGTTTCTGCTGGGACGGGAGCCGTTTTCACCGAAAGCTTTTCATATCAAATCCGGATCAGCTGCTGGTTCTGACCTGCGGGCAGGAAGGAGCAGAGAAAAAACAGTTTGACCTGGAGCTTTCCTGTGAGAAGATCGGTGCTCCGGTGAAAATTTCCGCTCTGGAGGGGAAAGATGTCTTACTCTCCGGGGATGCTTTTGAAACGCTGCACAGCGACGGGAAAACCGGCGTTCACCTGGAAGGGGCGATCCGGATTCTGACAGACGGAAAGCTTTCTTTTGACGGAGAAAAAGTTTCAGTAGAAAGGGCCACCGGTTTTACCTTTCTCATGGATCTTCGGACGGATATGGAAGCCAGGATTTCCGGAGAAAAAGAAAGTCCGACGAGCATCCGGAAGCACTGTCTGAAAGGGCTGGATGTGGCGGAAGAAAAAGGGATCTCTGTTCTCCGGGAGAGACACCGGAAAGATGTCCGTGCACTTTTTGACCGGGTGGATTTCGTTCTGGGAGAGGACAGAAAACGGGATCTTCCCACGGATGAGCGGATCCGGACCCAGAAAGCCGGGGAGGACGATGCAGATCTGATGGCCCTTTTCTACCGGTATGGCCGTTATCTTCTCATTGCCTCCTCCAGAGAGAATTCTCCCCTTCCAACCCATATGGGAGGAATCTGGAATGACAACATTTACTGCAACATGGACTGTGCCCAGGACATGCATATCGATATGAATATCCAGATGCAGTACTGGCTGTCGGCTCAGTGCAATCTGAAAGAAGCTTACTGGTCTCTTTTTCCCTGGGTGAAAAATACCATGATGCCAAATGGCAGGAAGACCGCTGCTGTGACTTACGGGGCCAGAGGCTTTGCGGCCCATGTGGTTTCCAATCCCTGGGGCTTTACGGCTCTTGGCTGGGCTTACAACTGGGGAGTCTGGGCGCTGGGAGGTGTCTGGACCGCCACGCTTCTCTGGGATTATTATCTTTATACCGAGGATCAGGCATTTTTGAAAGACTATGCCTTTCCGGTTCTCTGGGAGGCGGCGTCCTTTGCGGCAGATTATCTCTTCTTTGATGAAAAATCCGGTTTTTATATGGCAGGTCCTTCCTATTCTCCGGAAAATCACTATCAGATGGATGGAAAAGAATATACGCTGGCTCTCTCCAACACCTGTGATATCCTGTTAATCCGGGAGATTCTGACCATTGCACGGAAAGCGGCGGAAATTCTGAAAAAAGACGGCATTCTGGCGTCTGTTCCGGGAACGGCTTCCGAAGAAGAACTTAAGGAGCGTCTTGACGGCCTTCCGCCTTATCAGATCAGCGAGAGCGGACGGATCCAGGAGTGGTTTTATGATTTTGAGGAACCGGATGTGAGCCACCGTCATACTTCCCATCTTCTGGGGCTTTATCCCTTCCGGCAGATCACGGCGGAGAAGACGCCGGAGCTTGCCGCTGCCGCAGAAAAATCCATTCAGGTGCGCTATGCAGCTTATGAAATGACTTCCTGGGGAATGGCCATGTATCTGGGCTATGAGGCCAGACTGAAGCATCAGAAAGCCTGCCGGGAAGGAATCCGTACGGTATTTCGGGAGCTGGTGAAACCGAATCTGGTTTCTGTTATGGGAGATGAGAGCGCTATGTGGCAGGGAACCTGGGAGCTGGATGGAAACACCGGCATCACGGCAGCCATGACAGAACTTATGATCCAGTGTGACGGGGATGAAGTCTGGGTACTGCCGGCTCTTCCGGAAGAATGGGCCAGTGGAAAACTGACGGGAATCTCACTTCATCATGCCCGAACTGCGGATCTTTACTGGGAAAACTGTGAACTGACCCGGCTGGTGATCCACCCGGAGAAGGACGGCAGGATACGGATCCACGGGAAAAATATAGAGACAGATGTGACGCTTCATGCAGGTGAAGATTTTGAATATAGGAGAAAATAGATGAAAAAACTTTCTTTAAATGGAAAATGGCAGATCAAAAGCGAGGCCGAAAAAGACTGGGTTGAGGCAAAAG
>ERZ836939.4570-NODE-4570-length-10278-cov-7.066125_pt1 | contig 10278 bp, 4 predicted proteins | sample MGYA00519912_ERZ836939 | MGnify/ENA primary metagenome ERZ836939 (study PRJEB31850, sample SAMEA3708810) | human gut metagenome | biome: human gut; feature: human-associated habitat; material: faeces | place: China | collected 2014 ... | reverse complement strand
GAGTGAGCGGTGCGGCAGGCAATGGCGGTCCGTTCGGTGGTTTCGGTGGCGAGGGGATGTCGATGGATGACATTTTCTCTATGTTTGGCGACATCTTCGGTGGCCGCGGCGGCGGTTTCGGGGGAGGCTTCGGAGGGTTTAGCGGATTTGGCGGTGGAGGAGGTTCACAGCAACGCCGGTATCGCGGCAGTGACCTTCGTGTGAAAGTGAAGCTGACGTTGAAGGAGATCTCTACCGGAGTAGAAAAGAAGTTTAAACTCAAAAAATATGTGCCGTGTGACCAGTGTCATGGCACGGGTGCCGAAGGTGACGGCGGTTCGGAGACTTGTCCTACTTGTAAGGGTAGCGGCTCCGTGATCCGTAACCAGCAGACTATTCTGGGCACTATGCAGACTCGCGTCACTTGTTCTACTTGTGGCGGTGAGGGTAAGATTATCAAGAACAAATGTAAGAAGTGTGGTGGCGACGGAATCATTTACGGTGAAGAAGTGGTATCTGTAAACATCCCTGCCGGAGTGGCAGAGGGTATGCAGCTTTCTATGGGTGGTAAGGGTAATGCCGGCAAGCACAACGGTGTGGCAGGCGACTTGCTGATTCTCGTAGAGGAAGAACCGCATCAGGACTTGATTCGCGACGAGAATGATTTGATTTATAATCTGTTGCTTAGTTTCCCGACTGCTGCTCTGGGCGGAGCCGTGGAAATTCCGACTATCGACGGCAAAGTGAAAGTGAAGATTGATTCGGGTACTCAACCGGGTAAGGTGCTTCGTTTGCGCGGCAAGGGATTGCCGAATGTGAACGGGTACGGAACGGGGGATTTACTCGTCAACATCAGTATCTATGTGCCGGAAGCGCTCAATAAAGAGGAAAAGAGCACGCTCGAAAAGATGGAGGCTTCGGACAACTTCAAACCTAACACGTCGGTGAAGGAGAAGATTTTCAAGAAGTTCAAGAGTTTCTTCGATTAATATAATAATTTAGGCACGGATTACACGGATTTCACGGTTTTTAGTGTTGTCATTGCTGCAAAGTAACCGCGTTAATCCGTGAAATCCGTGCCTAAAAAAGATAGAAATTTATTAGTGACAAGTACTTAACATATAAAAGTGAGCTGCAATCTTTTTTGTGGCTCACTTCTGTTTTTAGAGCTTGTCCTTTTAAAAAAAAGACATATATTTGTGTAGCAAATAAATAGAGACTAAATATAGACTTCAAGTATGGCAGAACCTTTTAAGAATATGTATAACGAGCAATTTTTCGATCTATTTACGAAAGATTTGAAACTTGTTATCGATGATTTTGATGCTCACGGGTTTGTTTCTCAAGTTATGGATGATGAATGGGAAGGCAGGGAACTTAAACAGCGCTGCATACATATCACTACCATTCTGAAAAAGTTTTTGCCGGCAGATTACAAAGAGGCAATCGCTAAGATTCTTGAGTTGTTGGATTATGTAAAAAGTACGCGGCCTGATTTTTCGGTGATAGATGATACGAAGTTTGGATTGATGCTGGAGTATGGGGCGATTCTGGATAATTATGTCGAGCAATATGGGTTGGATGATTATGAAACGTCTGTCAAGGCGATAGAGAAAATCACGCAGTTCACAAGTTGCGAGTTTGTGACTCATCCTTTTATTATAAAATATCCGGATAAAATGATGAAGCAGATGTTGGTTTGGTCGAAACATGAGCATTGGGGAGTAAGGCGGCTTGCGTCAGAAGGTTGCCGTCCGCGTTTGCCTTGGGCGATGGCTTTGCCGAATCTGAAGAAAGATCCGACACCTATCATTCCTATTTTGGAGAATCTTAAAAATGATCCGGCAAGATTTGTACGGTTGAGCGTTGCCAATAATTTGAATGATATTGCGAAAGATAATCCGGAAATTGTCATTGATTTGGCAAAGAAATGGAAGGGGGAATCGAAAGAGGTAGACTGGATTATTAAACACGGTTGCCGGACGCTCTTAAAGCAAGGGATTCCGGAGGTGATGGAGTTGTTTGGTTTTGATTCTATCAGAAATAATATTAGTGTGGAGGATTTTCAGATTTCAAGTCCTAAGGTTAAAGTCGGGGATTCGTTGGAGTTTGGTTTTAACTTGTTGAATCATAGCAATAAGACAATCAAAATACGGCTTGAATATGGTATTTATTACCAAAAAGCAAATGGAACGCTGACGAAGAAAGTTCATAAAATCAGCGAAAAAGAATATACCGGGAATTCTACCACACGAATAACGCGAAAGCACTCTTTCCGTGTGGTTACAACGAGAAAATTCCATCTCGGGCTTCATCAAATTGCTATAATAATCAATGGGAGTGAATTTGAAAAATATGATTTCGATTTGATTGAGTAATTCGATTGCTGCAACAAATAATATAAATCCTCGATTCTCCGGATGAAAATCGAGGATTTTTTATTTTGATTACTACTATCTTCTTCCTAATACCCCGGATTCTGTTTCAACCTCTCATTCATCACCCGTATTTTCTCCGGTATAGGAAATACGGTTGTATATCCACTTGCCTCATCCGGCAGTTGCGGACGGCTGCTGTAAGCTCTTGTAAACTTCCCGAAGCGGACTAGGTCCTGACGTCTCCATCCTTCCCAAGCCAGTTCCAGCTGACGTTCGGCAAGGATATTCTCTAAAGTGGCAGTGCGAGGAGAAGCGTTGACACGGCTACGAACTTCATTGAGTTCTTCATCTCCGTTTGCTCCGTTCCGGACTTTCGCTTCACTCTTCATCAACAAAGCGTCTGCATAGCGGAACAATACAATGTCATTCTCCATCAACTTACCGTCTTTTGTGGCAGTCGGGTCGACTTCATACTTTTTCATGCGGGCTCCTGCGGTTTGTTCGTATGGGGTGTCTGTTATATCCAGAGATACTTTCCAGGGCAGATATTCCAGTACCGTTCCATTATCCAGTTTGATTATGTTTCCTTTCAGGTCGTGGACAATTCCTGCAAAATAGCAAATATCAAAACGGGGATCTTGTTCCGCGGTTTCATAACCGAAAGTTTCGAGGGCTTCAATGGTGGCGCTGGGACCGTTCTCACCGCTTAGTCCGTAAGCCTTGGCGTGATTATAGTGGCGGGAACGGAAGAGATATTGCATCTGGTTGGTATACAGAGTTTTGTTCATCGGGATAGTGAAGACATTCTCTACAGACGGTTCGTTGAATATGGAGAAATTCGTTTCGTATTCCGGTTCCAGTTTGTAGCCCATAGTCTTGAGTTGGTCACAGTAGTAGATGACTGTTTCCCAAGCATTGAGTTCGCTGCCGTTCACAGTGAACTTTATATTTTTTCCGTCCGGACGTTGTCCGTCCGTCCAATCATTGTCTGTATAAACTTCGGAGTTCAAAGCCAGTTTGGCCAGTAAGAAACTTACCACGGGGCGAGTGATACGACCATAGTAAGGGCCGGACTGGTTGCTATGTGCATCGCTCAACAAAGGAGCCGCCTCTTGCAATTCCTTGACAACAAAGTCAAAGACCGTTTTCCGTTCACTTTGCACTACATCTTTCATTGCTACGGAAGAGGATTGAACTAGCGGGATGCGTCCGAACAAATCCATCAGGTAATAATAATACATAGCCCGCATGGCACGTACTTCGGCACGGTATGCCGGCAGTTCCGTAGCGGAATGAGTTTCGGCGAATTTGTCTATCCGTTCCAGTGATTTGTTACTTAACATGACGACTTTATAGAGATATTCCCATGTAGCCTGAATGGCATCATTCTCTATTCCCCAATCGTGCAGGTAAAGTCCTTGCCAAAAACCACCGTCATACCAGTCACCTCCACGGGTGGGGATAATGGCTTCGTCGGAGGTAAAGGTGTTCAGATCGTAGACTCCCCTACCCGTTCCCTGCAATCCCTGACTATCACTATAACCGCCTACGTATGTATAAAGCGAAGCTACTGCATTGAGATATACTTCCGAGATCGTATTGTAAACGTCATCTTCGGGTAACTTATCTTTCGGATTTTCCTCCAAAAACTTACTACATGAGAATAAACCCAGGCACGCTATAAGAAGAAAAACCAGCACTCCCGAAGGAGGTAAGATCTTCTTTGAAAGCTGTTCCGCTATCCTTGAAAGCTGTTCTTCTTTCTGCAAAAAACGACTTTTATTTTTCATATATTGTTTCATCATCTCCTCCTCCATTAAAAGTTAATACTCAATCCCAGTGTGTACGTCCGCGCCAACGGGTATCCTCGTTTATCATCCACGCCTAAAGTGGAGTTCACCGTTGAACTGTTAATCATGGGTGAAAGTCCCGAATAACCGGAAATGGTTGCCAGGTTGTTGACTGTAAATGCCAGACGCAGGGAACGGACATATTTCTTCAGTTTCTGCACTTTCTCAATCGGCACGTTCCAACCCAGCGTCACATAGTCGAAGTTGACATAATCTCCCTTTTCCAACCAATAGTCGGTGGCGGTTTGATCCTTGATGTTCTGTTTCGGGGCTTTCTTCATTACGTTATAGTCGGGAAATATATTCATGTTCATATAGGTCAGGGAGGTTCCGTTGTAAATTTTATGTCCGAAAGCTCCGTTAATCTGCAAAGACAGATCGAAACGCTTGTAGCGGAAACTGATGTTGGAGCCAAGAATCGTTTTAGGTACGGCTTGTCCTGCCACGTAGCGGTCTTCACCATCTTCAAGGCTGACACCTCCGCCATTCAGATCGGCGATGCCATAGGTGTATCCACCGTTTCCATCGGATTCGAGTCCCGTACTGTGGGGAAGATAGAACACGCCCAACGGTTGACCCACCATCTGATATACGATGTGGTTGTATCCTCCGTGAAAGCCGGCTCCGTCAAGGCTGGCAAGACTTTTATATTCGGGGGCAGAAAGCATTTCGCCGTTGTACATACCGCTTAATGAGAGCAGTTTGTTGCGCTGGAAAGTGATATTGGCATTGATATTCAGTTCCATATCCTTGGTCTTCAAGGGGGTGATGCCGATGGCGATTTCCGTACCCCAGTTGCGCATGGAACCGATGTTGGCAAGTAAGGTGTTATAGGTGAAAGGCGGTACGCTTACGTTGTAAAGGTAAAGCATGTCTGTGGTTCGGGAGTTGTAATAGTTGGCGGAAAGCAGCAGGCGGTTGCCGAAAAGAGCTACGTCGATACCGGTATTAAAGGTATGTTTCACTTCCCATTTCAGGTCGGGATTCGTGTTCCGTAAGTCTCCTAAAGATACGACGGCGGAGTTTCCGACGGGGACTACACCGTTCGGCTTTACAAGGTTCAATGTAGTGTATGAGTCAATCCCGCTCTGATTACCTGCCAAACCGTAGCCAATACGGAATTTCAGATTATCCACCATCGGCAACTGCTTCATAAATTCTTCTTCACTAATCACCCATGCGGCAGATGCGGAGGGGAAGAATCCCCATTTATGGTTCGCTCCGAATTTGGAGGAAGCATCTGTACGGGCGTTCAGCGTCAGTACGTAGCGGTCGGCGTATGTATAGTTGAAACGTCCCATGAAAGATGCCAGACGGGGTTGGTCGTAGTAAGAATTAGTGCCTTCCCACAAGCGGAGTGCGCCTGCCTGAAGATTATTATACCCGAATTTGTCGGTGCTGAAATTGCTTACTGTTGTATAATATCCCGTGTAGGTTTCTTTTTGAAGTTCGGCAAGTGCCAACACGTCAAAGAAATGTTTTTTCCAGTTTTTCTTATAGGTCAGCATCATGTTGCCCAGCAAGGATTCTCGCTTTTTGGTTCCTTTGTAAGCCTGGCCGTTCGCCCAGACGGAGGTGGGGAGGTATTGCGAATTTTCCACGATATTATAGGTATAGGCACCGAAGAGGTTTAGTTTCAGTCCTTCCAGCAGATTGAAAGTCAGACGGGCGTGCGTGCTGATGTGCGAAGTGGCATCATCGTCCTGCACTTCCATCCATGCCAATGGATTGGTGATTTGGCTGGCAGTCGTTATTCCGTCCCAGGAATTGGTGACGGGGTCTTTATGGTTGGGATAGGTGGGGTTGAATGTGGCTGCCGAATAGAACGTTTTCTGATAATCCACCAGATTATGATTCTTCTGAATGGAACCGAACATTCCCAGCTCGCAGTTCAGGAAGCCGTCGAACATTTTCTGATTCATGTTCATATTCGAAGTGAAGTTTTTCATGTCTTCATTCAGAATCACTCCCTGACGATCCATGAAACCAAGAGAAACGCGATAGCTGGACTCACTGGAACCGCCATAAAAGGCGATGTGATGGTTTTGTTGTAGTCCTGTCTGTTCAATCTCTTTCTGAAAATCGGTGTTATTTCCTTTGTCCAGAATGGAAATGCCGCGTTCCGAGGCGACACGGCGGTACTCATCGCCGGACAGCATTTTCAGATTCTTGTAGACGGTGGAAACTCCGAAGCTACCGTTGTAGGCTACCTGTGTTCTGCCGCTCATTCCTTTTTTGGTGGTGACTTCAATCACACCGGAGGCTCCTCGTGAACCGTATTGTGCGGTTTCGGAAGCATCTTTCAAAATGGTGAAGCTCTCAATATCCGTAGGGTAAATGGAGGTGAGCATACTCAAGTCGCCAAATACTCCGTCGACGATTATCAAAGGGTCATTGCCACTGGTCAGTGAGGTGGTTCCCCGCAGGCGTACCGCATCCAAGGCTGCCGGACCGTTTGATCCGCGTTGGATGGTCAAGCCCGGCACACGTCCGCGGATTGCTTCCAAAGGGTTCGTTATCTGGTCTTTATTCATCTGTGTCTCCGTAATCTTCTCTACGGAACCGGAGAGGTTTTTCAAACTTCCGGTGGCATATCCAACAGTTATCAATGAGTCTATGGGCGTGACGGGAATCTTCTGCGCCAAGGTGCTCTCGCACGGAATTACCAGAAGAAGAAGGCTGTAGAAAATGAGTCTAGCGTGTTGTACCATATTCTTAGTTTTTAAGGTAATAATACAAATATAACAAAAAAAGAGGGAATCTGGTTGAGTAGATTCCCTCTTTTATTCATAAATGATATTGACAATGTCTATTTCACGATTATCTCATCCGTAAATATCCAACCTCCGAATTCGCTTCCGGCCTGTGCCTGGTAACGTACGTATCTTCCTTTGGCTTCTCCCTGCCATGAAATATCCGTAAACCGGATAGGGGTTTCTTTGCTCACTTCAAAGTGTTGTTTTTGCAACTCCGTGAAGTTAATCCCATCATCGGAAATGGAAATAATCACTGTCTCCGGCAGGAATACTTCCGCGCCGACCACTTGCATAAAAGCGGCGGTGACGGAATGGATAGGGGTTTCTTTTTCCATATCAATCGTCACATCGAGACGGTTGTCCGAGATAAATCCTTGCCATGAACCATCACCATAAGTCCAGTCACCACGTATGCCGTCTGTCAGAGCTGTGTTGCCCTGTGCGGGATAATGAGGGCTGTAGGGAGAGTTATAGATCACTTTTTTACCGAGCGCCAAATGGCTGACTGGTTGAAGAGATTCGGGACGGCTGCCGATTTCTTTGCTCAAATCGAAAGGATGGTATCCTTTTTTCTGTAAATCGGCCACTGCTGACAGTGCGCGGGTATGGAAATCGGGCCACGACTTACGTTCCGGAGCCGACCAGGCTACTTCCGCCAATGCCAGCATACGGGGATAAATCATATATTCCACGTGTTCGGGAGTAGGGATATATTCCACCCATAGGTTTCCCTGCACGCCGTAGACTAACTTTGCCTGCTCCGCAGTTAAGGAAGCGGGAACAGGATCGTAGGCATATACTTTCTTCAATGGCAGGTAGCCGCCGATAGCTTCCGGCTGGGAGTACGGGGCGTCCTGATAGCTGTCCATATAACAGTATGCACCCGGCGTCATGATGGCATGATGGCCGGAGGTGACGGCAGCGATACCACCCTCTTCTCCACGCCACGACATAACGGTTGCATTGGGCGCAATGCCTCCTTGCAGAATCTCGTCCCATCCCAAGAGACGGCGTCCGTGATTGTTGAGGAACTTTTCGATACGGTGTATCAGATAGCTTTGCAGCTCGTCTACATTGGCCAGATGCTCGTCTTTCATTCTCTTCTGACATTTCGGACAGGTCTTCCAAGCCGATTTACCGGCCTCATCACCTCCTACATGAATGTATTCGGAAGGGAAAAGTTCCATAACTTCCGTCAGTACATTCTCCAGAAAGGTGAAAGTTTCTTCATTGCCGATACAGAAATCGGAGTTCTTGTAAGGTTCTCCCGAACAGGATAGCTGCGGGTAGGCAGCCAGTACTTCTTCCGAATGGGAAGGCATTTCAATCTCCGGAATCACGGTGATATAGTGCTGACGGGCATATTCCAGTATTTCACGAATATCGTTCTGGGTGTAATAGCCGCCGGAAGCTCCGGGTTCATCGTAACGGAGGTATTTACGTCCACCGTTCCACCATTTCTTCCAAGTGGGGTCTGTACGCCAGGCTGCAAAATCGGTCAGTAAAGGGTATTTCTTGATTTCAAGCCGCCAGCCTGCCGCATCGGTCAGATGCAGGTGCAAACGGTTGATTTTGTAATATGCCAATGCATCTATCTGCTTCTTTATAAACTCTTTGGTAGAGAAATGGCGGGATACGTCCAGCATCAGTCCGCGGTAAGCAAAACGCGGGGTGTCTTCTATCTCGACAGAGGCTACGGAATAGCTGCCTGTGCCCGCCGGTTGCATCAGCTGTAACAGGGTTTGCATTCCATAGAATAATCCGGCTCCCGAAGTTGCCCGGATCTCGATTCGTTGAGGGGTGACGGAGAGTGTATAGCTTTCCGGTGATGGCAATTGGGGGGTCTTGGGGGTTATCAATAAGAAAAGCATCTGTTTCCTGTCTTTCATTCTCGCTTCTTTCAATTGAACAGGCAATGCTTTCAGGTAATTCTCCCAGAGTTCCGCTTCTCCACCTTGCAGGTTTGTATAAAGTTTTGTCTTTTCTGACAGTAAAAAAGAGCCCGTCCCCTGCTCCATTTTTAATGGGACAGGTATGACGGACTGTGCCAGAATGGGATGTGCATGGAAGCACATCCCCAATATCCATAAGAAAAGACAAACTTTAGGGTGTTCTTTTCTTATATTCATTAATCAATTTTGATTTCGTCTACAAATAAAAATGCGTTTTTACCTTTTCCTCCATGCCATGCCGGAAGTGATTTCTCCGGTGAAGCAATGACTCTCACGTATTGGGTGGTCACAGGAGCAAAGGTTAGTTTATGCTCAACGATTCCGTCTTTGTCTGTCTCTTTCATCTCCGGATATTCTTCGGAAGCAATCTTTTTGAAGGTCTTGCCATCATCTGAAGTTTCTACGGACAGGTTTCTGGCATCAAATACCCAGTCTCCTTTTGCTACATTGGTAGAGATTGCCACGCTTGAGATTTCAGTAGGTTGCTGGAGGTCGATAGTCATATCCATGTCGTTTCCGTTGAAAGCGATCCAACGGCCTGACTTGTAGCTGCTATTTCCTTTCAGACCATCTATCAAAGTGGAAGCTCCTTTGAACAGGTATTGTTCATTGATAGGCTGATTGGCTACAATCGGCTTCATGCTGGATTTGCTGAAATCAATCTTCTCTGTCACTGTCTTGCTTTCGCCGTTGGGACGAATGGCTTTGGCGGACAGGGTTACATTTTCCTTGATTTTCAATACTCCTTCGTAAACAGGGGAAGCGGCAGTAGGTTCTGTGCCGTCTAATGTATAGTAAACAGGGGCACCGTCGATGGTAGACAGGGTAACGTCCATTGTTCCTTCTGCCGGATTCGGGTCAAACTCGGCTTGTACGTCAAATACGTGTTTAGCGTAATTGTATCCTTCTGCATCGTACCACTTAATCAGTTGTGGAAGACGGGACAGGAAGTTGGCATAGTTTTTCTTTTCGGGGCTGGACCACTGAATTTCACACAAAGCAGCCCAACGAGGCAATACCATGTATTGTGCATGCGGGAAGGTAGCGATGTATTCTGTCCAGAGGTTGGCTTGCACTCCCTTGATGTATTTCTGTTCTTCCGGAGTAAGAGAAGCCGGCATCGGCTCGTAGCTATACACTCTCTCCATCGGCAGATAACCACCGATACCGAACGGTTCGTTTTCGATGTCTTTAGCTTGGTAGTAGTCGAAATACAGGTAGGTGTTCGGTGTCATGATGACATCGTGTTTCTGCTTCGCAGCTTCGATACCACCTTTCTCACCACGCCATGACATCACGGTAGCATTCGGAGCAAGTCCGCCTTCGAGGATTTCATCCCAACCGATGATCTGACGTCCGTGGT
>ERZ836939.4559-NODE-4559-length-10294-cov-5.203536_pt1 | contig 10294 bp, 6 predicted proteins | sample MGYA00519912_ERZ836939 | MGnify/ENA primary metagenome ERZ836939 (study PRJEB31850, sample SAMEA3708810) | human gut metagenome | biome: human gut; feature: human-associated habitat; material: faeces | place: China | collected 2014 ... | reverse complement strand
GATAGCATATTTGCAGTTCGATGACTGATAATTTTGGAGATAACTCATATAGGTGCTTGCTGAAGTTGGGATAGACGGTATCAACCTCTTTTTGTAGCTCTGATCTGTATCAGGCTGCTCTGTTCCCCGGCCGCCTGTGCAAACCGCCTGATGTCCAGTTCCCTCCTGTATTTCATGAACACGAGCACCCAGCACACATACAGCGTGTTCCCTGCCAGGAAGATGCCCAGTATGACCGGATTGTAACAGGCCAGTATCCATCCGAAGATGAAGAAATTGACAAACGAGAACAGCGTTGCGACCGATGAGCCGGTGAGGAAGCTCTCGATGCGGTTATGGTCTCCGATGCGCTGCATGATGTCCCCTATCATCCTGGTGTCGAAGAAACGCAGCGGCAGCTTCATCAGCTTTATCAGGAAGTCGGAGATGAGTGATATGTTGATGCGCGTGTTCATGTGGAGCAATATCCAGCTCCGTATGAACTCCACGGAAAGCCGGGAAACGGAGACGACGAGCTGGGCTGTCAGAATCAGCGTGATAAAGCCCGGGGTCCCGTCCCGAATCCCGACATCCACCAATGATTGCGTAAGGAAAGGGAATATCAGCTGCAAGAGGCTCACAGCCAACATCCCCAGGAGTAAGTGAGCGATTTGTCTTTTATAGGGCAACAGATACCTGAAGAAGAAGAAGAAGGAGAGGCTGTTCTTGCCGTCCTTCTCTTTTTCGTCTTCCCGTTCATAGAATCCGGGTGCCGGCTCCAGGGCGAGTGCCGTTCCCTTTTCTTCCCCTTCCGTCCTTGTCACCAGCCAGCACCGCTTCATTTCCTCCTCGGTGTATGTGACGTTCTGCGAGGCGGGGTCGGCTATATGAAACCTGTATCCGTTCCTTTTCTTCCTGATGTCATAGCACACCACGAAGTGGTTCTGGTTCCAGTGCAGGATGCACGGCAGCGGCACGTCTTCCTCCAGTTGCTTCAGGGTAATCCTCACTCCCGATGTGCGGAAACCGATGGATTCCGCCGCGTCACTGATGCCCGGCATGGATACCCCCTCGCGTGTGATGAAGGAGCGCTCGCGGAGCGTCTGCAGCGAATAGTTCTTGCCGTAATATCTGGCTATCATACGCAGGCAGGTGGGGCCGCAGTCCATGGCATCCAACTGGAGGTAGTGGGGGATATTTTTTTTCGTGTTGTCAAACATATCTCCTGTAGGTGGCTCTATCTCCTGATGTTGATAATCATAAGAACATTATTTGGTAGGGAAGGTTACGTTAATCATCATACCTCCTGCCCTGGCTTCTTTCCCGTTTTTCAATTTAGCAACGGTATATTCAGCTTCTTTTATTAGGCGTATAGCTTCTTGGTCCAATTCTGCATTACCGGAGCTTTCTTTAATAGACACATGAGAAGCCTTTCCGTTTTTCTCAACTACATATTCGATAAGTGTTTCTTTCGGGTTTTTGCTATCCCAATCGTTATAGCGGTTGTTCTTTCTGAAATAGTCTAGTCCGCCTTTTAATAATGGTATATGCGAGAAAACGCCAAACCCGGTGTAAATACGATTCGAATCATCTTCTTCAGTAATGGTTTCTTCCTTTTTACCGGTTCTTTTTAAAGAAACTTCTTCTTTCTCTTTCTTTATAGTGTCAACTGTTTTGTTCATTTGGGGTTGCTCCTGATAGTCTTTGTCGTTCATCATAAAAGACTCTGCTGTATTCTTCTTTAATCTCCCAATCAAGATTATATTATTTAAATCTTCGCAATCATTTTGCTGTAAATCCTGAATGTACTTGGCAATGCCGGAAGGTAATGAGGACAAATCAGATAACCTGTCACATTGTCCCTGTAAATAATAGGCGTAAATATTAGCTGTATATAATCCCCTTTCAAATATTGCCCATGCAGGGGCATCTATATTTCCCAGCATATCCAGCTTTAATTTGATATAGTTTCCTTTTAGCGTCTTTTTGTCAATCAGTCCATATATATAACGGTAGTCAGACTCTATTTCTATTAGCCTTATAAGATAGTAATCAGGCAATTCTATATAATCGTGCAGGATGGGATTATCCTTGAAATTGACGGTAAAAGAGGGCGCAAGCCTATTATCCGCTTCATTATAATGATAGAGTGTGTCGACAGTATTCTTCCAATGGAATACCGAGTAGTCTATTTCTTCTGTATTCATGGATACATTTATATCGTTGCTGAAATCAGGTGGTACAATCGTTAAGTGCCCGGCTATGATTTCTTTGATAAGCTTTCCTTCAAAGTCTTGCATCCAAAAAGTTGAGGCTGTATCAGAAAAAGGCATATTAGCTACATAGAGTAGTTTCTTTTGCTCGTCTACATAAAACTTTCCTTTCGTGGTTTCATGTGCCAACGGAATGTATGGTTGTGCATTTCCTTTTAAATCATAAACAAGTATTTTATTGCCATTCATTGGCAGTAAATATGCCCTGTCGTTCTTTTCGTCAATGTAACTGTCATAAATGGAAAAGGCATACTCGTTAGGGCCTTGTCCCCGTGCAGACAAAGAAGTGATATATTTGCCTGTCTTGTCGAATAATTTATATCCTGTACCCGAATAAATTCCTATGTAGTTGGGACTTACGGCTATTGACCCTCCACCGCTGGTCTCTTTTATCAATGCTTCTTCATCTTCTCCCAAATCTACAAGTTCAAAATCAGAAACGAATGTGCTTAATGGCAAATCAATGGTATCTTTCAATAAACTCAAATCACAAACAATGATTGTGTCTCCGTTCAAGGTAATCACTTGTTGGGCTACAACAGGACTGTCTTTTAATGGCGAAGTGGCATCAGCCTGTTCCCCGTCTTTATGGCAAGAACTTGCTGTAATTGCCAAAACTAATGCAGCTAATATTGTCTTTAATATTTTCATAGTCTTATTTTTTATTATTCTTTTTCTTTCAGTACTGTTACGATGATATTGGCTTTCTTTGGCAAATCATCCGACTTTTTAGTTTTAAAGCGGCAGTCGGATTATTCATTTATTTATCCAACATTTGCATTAATATATTTTCAAGTACAGGCATTGAAGGTCTCAAATAATTGCCTAAAGCTAAAATTGTGCCATCTTCTCCTATTAAGATGCCATGCGGAACTCCCATAACAGCATAATCTTGGGAGAACATAGACCTTCTCTCTATGATAACATGTATCCAAGGAACATCCAATTTCTTAACAGCTTCTTTCCATGCGCTAATAGAAGTATCAGTAGAAACAGAGATGATTTCCAATCCTTTCTTTTTGTACTTTCTATATATTTCTTTTAATTCGGGCGTTTCTTCAATACATGGACCACAACCGGAATACCAGACATTGATAAAAAGTATTTTGTGTTTTCCTATGTAATCAGATAGCTTTGTTTTATTCCCTTCTAGAGTTATGAATGTATTGTCTTTATATTTCTTACCATTGAATGACTCCCATACCTTAAATGTATTTTGTATGGTCTGTTGGCTTATCATAGCTTCTTTTATTTGTGGAATGTTGGCATATTCATTGTTGTTTGACAATGCGACGTATTCTTTTAATTCTTCTAAACTCCAATTATTTAGCAGGTCTATAAAGTAAGTACGGCCTATCGCATTGTTCATATTGCGTTTGATATATGATTTCTGTTCATCAAAAGTTTTAAATGCTGTATATGCCTGTAGCGAATCATTGTGAAGTGTTCCACTTCTATGTGAGATTGAATCCAAATTCAGGTTTATCGTTCCTTCTTCCAAGAAGATATCTGCTGCCAATACCTTCTCCGGGTAATTACCTATTGTCACGATGGAAAGGAAATTATCTTCCGGCAGACCTTTAAAGTAGAACTCTCCATTTGTTACAATGGCCGTGTCTGCTTTGCATACTTTGTCAGGATTACTGTTGCTGAATCTTAATAGCATGACGGCTCGTCCTTCATAGTTCTCTGATATAGTTCCTTTAATTTCAAATTCTCCCGGCTTGAGAGAAGTATTTGGAACCTTATTTATAGTTGTGACAATCCAATTGCCCTTCCTGTTTTTCTCACCTAATAATTGTATATTTCGCCTTGAAGTCATCCATAGATTTCCTATATAACTCTCTTTGTTATTTTCAAATAGAGTACGCAGGTATGAGAAAGGCTTGGGAACTCCATCCAATGTACAGTGTAATTCATTTTGCCATTGTAAATCGGAAATAGAATCTTTTTCTGTATATTCAACTGTTTGCGCAGTTACAGAAATAGAAAATAAGAATAATAAGATAGATATTAATGTTGTTTTCATCTTAAACTAATTTGTTTCTTTCTGTCTCTTTTTCAATTTAAGTTTCACCAATACCGGATTGCTGTCTTCTTTCAAATCAGGAAAAGGAGGCTTCGCACCTTCTTCAAAGAACTTGAAAGCATCTATCAACATATAGAGATAACCGTTCTTGCAAAAAAGAGAGCTTATGTTCATCGGCACACTGAAATCAATGGAAGGACAATATTTGTCTACATCATTCTTGAACAATTTGGAATAGGTTTTGGCTTTTCCATCAGCAGGACAAAAACCGTGTCCGCTTTTTTCTTCACCTTGAAAATAGGCATACAATAAGCCGTTCTTTAATGCCCATACATCTGATAATTGCTTCTTATTAAGAAGTTCACTCATGGAGTAATTGTTTACTCCTGCCCAACATATTGTAAACCATTCATAGTCTGCTGCGTCTGGAGACTGTTTTATGATATAGAATGGACGCAAATCTTTCCAGTTTGTTGTGCAAAAGACCGTATCCACATGTACAGGTTTTACCCATAATAATGAATCACTTATAATGCCCCTATAGGCCGGAGCAGCTTGAATAGCAATGCGGGGACCAATTACTTCTCCCTTAATGTCAAAATGGTGGTTCTTTAGCCTGAAAATGACAGAATCCGTATCCAAGTTTCGAACTGTGAAAAAATACAGACTGTCTGGATTAACTTTAGAATGTTGTTCATAAGGAGCATTTCTTATATAACTATAAAGCTCGGTATTTTTCCAAAAGGCAAATATGGCTTTTGATACAGTCTCTAGTTGGTATGGCTCAGTTCCTAGAAAATCACCGTTTAATGAGAATTTCTGATAATCCATTTTACCATAATCTGTAACCAATACATAGTTTTTCTCTATATTAAAGATAGATCGTCCGATTTTGGAGGCAAGTTCTCCCGGCCCTTGTCCTTTCTTGAAGAGTGATTTCACATATTGACCACTTGGGGTATATTTATGAATACCATTACTGCTATCCAAATACAAATTTCCTTCATTATCCTCAACCGGATATGTAAAGACTAAATCGGGAATCAATGGTTCTTCCGAAAATTTTATATATTCTATGCTTTCTACAAAATCAGACAACAGTTGTGGCTCTTCCGAATACTCCGCTTCACTTAAATCAATGATGTGCGGTTTGTATTCCTGCTGTATAGTGTCAGGTTTACTCCCTTTTTGTTGGCACGAAGCCGCCAATAAGAGGAAGAGGATATAAGGTATAAATTCTAGTTTCATTGTATTAAAAGCAGTTATTACCATAAAACCCATTGCTGTTATTTCTTTAAATAAGCCATGATTAATACAGGGTTGTCGTCTTCTTTCAATCCATCAGCTAACGCTACCAGTCTCTCGCTTACCCATTCGCCCTTTTCCTTCTGTTGGGCAATATAATCTTTCAGTTCATAAGGCCATATCCAGCTGACCATGGCGCCATTGTGTACTCCCAGTCTTAACTCAAAAGGTTTTCCACCGTCAATGTCATCAGTCAGATGTTGTGATATGGCAAAAGTATTTCCGTTGGTCTTATCAAGGAAGGCTAATAAATAAGGGGAATGTTTTTTTCGTATACCTTCATAGGCAATAATGTTCATCCATTGCATCACCACATAGCGTTCGGATTCGTATGCATTGAGTATCCTTTTTTTATTGTCTACCAGTTTGGCATATTCACTGTTTTCAGCAAGAAGTTTTTTAGTCTTTTCATCCCCCTTTGCCTGGCGTGATATCTTCACTATTCCTGTGATATGTGTCATATAGTCATTGAGGAAAGCACGTTTGTCCGGCCCTAAATCTTTCATATCAAATTTCCATCTCACTTTTAGTCCATTATCGGTTACTGTATACATGCAATCGGTAAAGAAATTATAGAATAAGGTATGTCCGTCATAATCAGAAAACTCATATTGGATGGCTTGAGCATAAACATTGACCGGCTGATGCAGGCTGCTGTCTAGCGGAATACGTTCGCTATACACAATGTCGAGATTCGTATTCATCCAATATGCAGAATCGGGATAATTGACAAGCATATATAGGCTGTCAGCTGTTGCCATACCTGCCAGGCCTGTCAAAGAACCGCCACTGATCATGCCTCCGCTTGTATATTGTATCGTCTTTTCTGCTCCTGTAAACTTCCCGTTCTTGTCATATTGTATGATTTTGTTTCCCTGTGTATAGAATAAGCCGCGTTTTTCGTCATAAGTGACCATATATCCCCATGGACTGGTATCTTCTCCCGGTCCGCCTCCCAGTTTTCCTATTTGCTTGACATATTTTCCTTTAGCATCGAATAAACGTCCGGGAAATGCACACCAATAGGGCTTTACATACTGTACTAGCCCGTTGGTCAAATATACTTTTGTTTCCAAAGGTACATATACGATACTGTCCACCACTTCGGATAATTTCATGGATGGCAGTGCCTTTTCGATGGCATCGCCGATTCTGATGGTGGAATCCAAGACAAAGGCTGTCTCTTCACTTTCATCACTTTGCTTTTTCGACTGGCTTGTGCAGCCTGACAATGCAAGTATACACAATATCAATATGGTGTTTCTCATAAAAAATAGTATTTAAGTTTAGACAAAGATGAATAAAATATTTTTAAGATACAACAAAAGGTTAGTACCCGGATAGCTTTTTAACTATTCTAAAGTACATCGTCCTGAATTCTGACATCCACCAATGATTATGCCGTTTTCTTCCTTCCTCCTTTCATCTATCGCTGAAACGTCCTGTTGATGGTGGTTCCGGTAGTGAATGGACATCGTGCCACCACCCTTTCAGCCTCCTTTCATTTGTAATACTTCTTCCGGCTTTTGAACTTTTTCGATAACGCTTTCATTTACGGTAGTCTAAAAAGAGGTGTAGAAAGTACACAAGGGAATTACTGAAGGCAGCTTGTGAAAGGACTCGGAAGCACGGCTGAAAGGAGGATGAGGGGATGTCCTGTCAGTCTTAACCGACTGATTATCCGCATGTTTTGGCTAAAATGTAAGGATGAACGGAAAAGGAGAAATGACCGACTTGGTGAGGGTGGTTCCATCTTCCCTTACATAAAAAACATACCGAGCTTTTTAAAAAAGATGGTGATGTTTTTAAGAAACATCACCATCTTTTTGGAAAACATCAAGGTCTTTTGCCTACGCATCGGGCTACACATACGGTGGCATAAGTCTACACGTATATACGCATCAGGTCACACGTATATACGTATCGAGCTACACGTACGTACGCATGAGCCTGCACGTGACTTATACTGAAAATGGTTGTTACTTTTCGAGGCTGGTTACTAAATACGTTGTTATTTTTAGTTACTCCTTACTAAACAGGTTGTCTATTTTCGCTTTTTCCAACTAACTAAGTTGTTATACACGAAAACAATGGACAATCCTAATTGTTTTCAGTTCTCGGTAAAAGTCAATAGGGTTCGATACCCTATTGACTTTTGTGGGACAATGGCATAAACCGTCATGTCTCCAGTTCTCGGTGTTACAAATATACCATTTATTTGTCATCCGCCCTCTTTTTCCCTTCTTTTTTCCACATACACTTTCCCGGCACCTCTCCATAGTATACATCCATCGGTTTCTTCATTCCGATACTCATATGCGGTCTTCCGTTGTTATAGAAGTCTATCATCCGGGCAATCTGCTGTCTTGCGTCATCCTCATCCTTGAACAGGGACATGCCATATATCCATTCACATTTCAATATCCCGTTCATCCGTTCGGCTACCGCATTGTCGGTCGGCTTGTAGCTTTCAGTCATGCTTATGCGTATGTGATGTCCGGTTAGGACATTGACATAGGCATCACAGGCGTACTGGGAACCACGGTCAGAGTGGTGGATTGTACCGCAGAGGTTGCCTCCGCCGCTTTCCGATATTGCCTGTTCAAGTGCCTGTATCGTATAATCGGCCTGGAGTCCGGGGGCGAGTATCCATCCCAGGACGGCATGCGAATATGCGTCCGTAATGAGATGTAGGTAACATACCCCTCCTTCAATCCAGATATAAGTGATATCGCTTACCCAAATATGGTTCGGGTATTGTGCCGTTATGCCTTTTGTCAGATTCGGATATTTCTTGTACAGATGGTTGGAATCCGTCGTATGCCGCGGCTTTTTGGGAGGCAGCATGAGATGACGGGAACGAAGCAGGTTGAGAAAGGCATCCCGACCGCCAATCAACCCACTGCCATAAACAGAACAGAGTTCGTTATAGAGCTTCAGACCACCGATTCCGGGGTCCTTGGAACGGTAATATTGGACAAAGGAAAGCATGGTGTCTTGTATCTGTCTGCGTGAAACAAGCGTCTTCTTTTTTTTGTAATAGGCCTGGGGAGTCATGCCAAACAGTCCGCAAAGAGTTTTCACGCTGATGCGGGGAAACTCTTTGCGAAGGCCTGTCACTGCCTGTCACCATCTTTTTTTAAGATGGAAATCCCCTCTTCTTTTTCAGTCAGCTCAATCAATTGCTGAAAGGCGCGGGAACGCAATTTCTCCGTTTCCAAAGCCTTTTTAAGACGCAAATTCTCTTCCTCCAGAATTTGTTCTCTTGATTTAGGATCATTCTTCATTTGACCTTGTGATATTGGTTCGGAAGATAAAGATAGTAATTCCGAATCAATAGGATAGCACTTCTGCCAACGGCTAATATAAGTATTACTCGTTAGCCCCCATTTTTTCGCAGTAGAATTCATTGACAAACCACTTACATAATAATCTCTGAGAACTTCTAATTTGAAGCTCTCAGAATAAGTCTTACGATGAAATTTAGACATAATATTTCTTTTTTTATGCCTCTTTTTAGGTGTAAACCTATACCAGTGTAAGACAACGTATATATGTCATTGTGTCAGGCTCCGTCATATCCTGTACCCGGGTTTGATTAATTTGTCTTCTCTCTTGACAAACGCTTTTTCATGTTGTATATTTGTAGTTCGTCAAATCTAAAAAAAGTGCCTCATGAATGTATTCGCCACCCTCAAAACAGTCTTCTTCGGAAGCAAATTCCTGTCAGCTCCTGTTCCTTCCGACGGAACGCCGCGCCGTGACTTCATATCCGCCCTCAACGGACTGATGCCGCTTTGTCGGACCATCCCCGGTGTGCACCTGGCAGTGGATATCCGCGAAGGCCGGGTGGCGTTGGTACTGAACTGGACTTCGCGTACCGACGGGAATGCGCTGGCGGGCGTTTACCATTACATTGTGTCCGATGAAGACGGAGTGAAGGAAGTGAGCAAGTCACAGGTTCTTCCGGCTGAAAACGGCAAGGGCAATTTGCCGGAAAGCAAAAACGAAGCTTCCAAGCACCCGACAACCTTAATTGAAAAAACGGAGAAGGAAGCCGCACAATCGGGAGGTGCTCGAAAGGTTATGAATATCGCACACTCGAAAGATATTGAAAAGGAAGCCGGATTAGAATCCTCGGAAGATGTTGAAAAGAAAATCGGAGTGATATCTTCGAAAGGCACTCGAAAAGAAGCCGGATTAGAATCCTCGGAAGATGTTGAAAAGAAAATCGGAGTGATATCATCGGAAGGCAATCGAAAGGAAGCCGGATTAGAATCCTCGAAAGAGGAAGTCAAGAAAGCGAAATCATCCTCCCTGATGCAGGAAGTGACCGCTTTTCTCACCTCCCGCTACCGCTTCCGCTTCAACGTGCTGACCGAGGAAACCGAGGTGGCAGAAGTAACAAACAACATTCCCGACACCCACCTGCGCTACACCAAGGTGGACGAACGGTGGATGAACACGCTCAGCATGGAAGCCATCGAAACAGGCATAGACTGCTGGGACAGAGACATCCAACGCTTTGTGTGCTCGCGCCGCATCAGCGAATACCATCCCTTTACCGCTTACTTTGAGCAGCTCTCCGAATGGGACGGCACGGACCGGGTGTCGGCACTCGCCCGCCGGGTGTCCGACAATCCGGTATGGGTGAACGGTTTCCACCGCTGGATGCTGGGACTCTCCGCCCAATGGATGCAGTTCCGGT
>ERZ836939.4555-NODE-4555-length-10311-cov-3.487812_pt1 | contig 10311 bp, 9 predicted proteins | sample MGYA00519912_ERZ836939 | MGnify/ENA primary metagenome ERZ836939 (study PRJEB31850, sample SAMEA3708810) | human gut metagenome | biome: human gut; feature: human-associated habitat; material: faeces | place: China | collected 2014 ... | reverse complement strand
ATTGCCGCAGGCAATCTGGAATGAATTTTGGCTACGTTACTGTGAACAGTAACGAAAAGATAAAGCAAAATCAGTTGTTGATTACAACACCTTTCTGAAGCATTATATTTGCATACAGAGCTTTTTCGCTTGTGGAAATAATGCAATATGCAGTTTTGGCTTCTTCATAGAAAGCGAAACGTTCAATATTTCCAACCGCTTTATCGCCGCGCTCGTCATATTTGGCAACGATTTCTTTATATGTATCCCAGATTGGTGTTTCTACATTATCGCCAGGCATAACTTCCATGAGATTTACAGGATGCTCTACATAAGTATCCAGTGGAAACAGTTTGAGGATCGCATCCAGGATTTCCGGTACACCATGTCCGTCACAGCGGATAGTGATGGCATTCTTTCCCATAGATTCAACAGGGAAGTTACCGTCTGCGATAACAAGACGATCGCTGTGTCCCATTTCACATAAAACTTTTAATAATTCCGGTGATAAAATTTCAGGAATTCCCTTTAACATAATTTGTATTCTCCTTTCAAAATTCTGAAAATCATTGTAAACAGTTTAATGAAAAAAATCAGATTATTCAAGGCAATATTTTACGCAAAAAGAGTAAATTTTTATAGTTTACAGCGGAGGAAACAGTAACACACGGAGCTGTATGAAATGCACAAAAATATATTGAAAAAATTGAAAAAATAGTATAAATATGCTATTATCATTATAGTGAATCACGCAGATATTCGAAACCTGCTTTACTGTTCGCTTATAACCGAATAGCTGCTTTGCGGAGGTTTTACCTGATTTGGTTAAATAAGTAAAAGGAAGTAGTAATTTTTATTGGGTTATCAGGCAGGGGATGATGCCTGGATCTTATGGGGGATAAAATTTAATATGTACAAAATATTATTGGTAGACGACGAAATCCTGGTCAGGGATGCAATCAGGGAGAACATTGACTGGAAAAGCCTGGACTGTGAGCTTGTGGGGGATTGTGAGAATGGCAGACAGGCAGTGGAATTTGTGCAGAGCCACAAGGTGGATGTTGTATTGACAGATATCTGTATGCCTTATATGGATGGTATGGAACTGAGCGAGTTTCTTCATGATAATTATCCGGATATTCTTATTGTTATATTCAGCGGTTTTGGGGAATTTGAATATGCGAAGAAAGCAATCCGTTATAATGTAAGTGAATATATGCTCAAACCTGTCACAGCAATGGAACTGACAAAAGTGCTCCGGAATATGAAAGAGAAACTGGATTCCAGAAAAAAAGAACAGAAAAAAATGGAATCCCTGTCGCAGACTTCAAAGGATTACCACAAGAATGTGGATGTCATCCGGTCGAAAGCACTGGAGACTCTTGTAAATTGTACCAGAGATGTACAGGTAAGTCTTCTGGAACTGAAAAAGCTGGGGATCAGCTTTGACTGTTCGAGCTACAGAGTAGCTGTTTTTGATATGGACACTTACTCAGAAATGTATCAGGTAGATATGCATAAACAGCAGGAAAGCGCACTGATGTCCTTTGTACTTTTTAATATAAGCAATGAAATTGTGACCAGAGAGAACGCAGGTGTTGCTTATCAGGAAGGCAGCAATCGGGTATGCATTATATTTACAGGATGCAGATCCAGAGAATTCGGAGACAAAATACATAGTATCTGTCAGGAAATCCAGCAGAAAGTAAAAGAAGTGATCGGGATTGAAACTTCTATAGGAATCGGAAGCTGGGTGAGATCACCTCAGGAACTGGTCTATTCCTATAAGCTTGCTGAGAAAGCCATTGGCTATCGGTATCTGCTGGGAGGCAGCCTCCTTTTGGATATGGAAGAAAAGAAAACGGACAACAGTATTAATCTTATAAAATCTCTGGAAACACTGACAGAAGAGATAAAGGTCGGAAACAGGCAGAAAGTGACAGAAATCCTGGAGCAGATCGAGCATGAGATCAAAGGGGCACTGGTGGAGAAAAGCTATGCCTGCATTTATCTTCAGCAGGTGATACGTGCCATCGGAAATACCTGCCAGTCCCTGAGTGATGATCCGGAAAAGATCATTGCTCAGAGAGAGAAGCTTCTGAAAGAAGTTTCTCAGGCAAAAACCTTTGATAAAGCAGTGACATTGGTGAAGAAGTATGCTGAAGGAGTTTTTGAATCACTTCAGGATCTGAATAGTTCCAGCGGCCAGAGGCAGGGAATGATGGCTATGGATTATATCCGGAAAAATTATATGGATCCGGATCTGAGTCTGAACAGTATCTGTTCTTATCTGAATATCAGTACCAGCTATTTCAGTACTATTTTTAAGGAGATGACAGGGGAAACATTTATCGAATCACTTACCAGGATCAGAATGGAGAAGGCGAAGGAACTCCTGGAGAATACAACTCTGAAGAATTATGAGATTGCGGAAAAAGTAGGATTTTCAGATCCACACTATTTCGGAATTTCATTTAAGAAGATGACAGGAAAAACACCTACCGAATATGCAAGGGAGAAACGCCGATGAAGATTTCTTCAAAATTTAAGAGTATTCAGAGTTCTATTTTCTGTGCGGTGTCGATCCTGGTATTAAGTGCTGTGCTGGTTGTGACAGTGGTATCTCTGAGATATACGAATTCATCTATTTATGAAAATTCTGTCATGTATACACAGACGATCATCAAACAGCTGAATCAGAATATAGATTCGTATATCAGTTATATGGATAATATTGCGTCAGTGATCGCGCAAAGCGGTGATGCTTATAAATATCTGTACAGTGAAAAAGGACATGGAGCCACAAAGGATGAAAATTACAGTGAATACAGACAGCGTCTTGTGGAACAGTTTAAAACGATCCTGAAGGGCAGGGCGGATATCAGAAATATCGGGATTGTCAGAGAGGATAAGAATACTCCATCTCTGTTTGACAATGGATTATCTGTGAGAAATACATATGTAGATCTTAATACACAGCCATGGTATGCAGATGCAGTCGGAAAATATGACCGGTATAATCTGACATCATCTCATGTGCAGAATGTGATAAAGGGAGAAAGACCATGGGTCATCACACTCAGCAGAGGAATCCGCAATTATACAGGAACAGAAGCAGAGGATGGAGTAGTTTTTCTGGATCTGAATTACAGTGCGATCAGTGAACTCTGTGCGCAGAGCAGCATGGGAGATAAAGGATATGTTTTTATTCTTGATCAGAATGGAAATATCGTTTATCATCCACAACAGCAGCAGTTATATAATGAACTGCAGACAGAGAACATTTCACTTGTTATGAATGCAAAATCAGATATTGTTACTGTCGGAAAGGGAGATGACGAGAAAATTTATGCACTGTCCCATTCTGATATCACAGGATGGACTATTGTGGGATGCATGAATATGTCTGAACTTTTACGAAACAGCAGACAGACAAGAAGTATTTATGTGCTGGTAGCAGTGGGGTTGATCATAGTTGCTCTTCTGATTTCCAGCCTGATTGCCAGGAATATTACGCTGCCGATCCAGAAGCTTCGTGATTCCATGAAAAGTGTGCAGAAAGGAAATTTTGATATTGAAGATATAGAGGTGATTTCCGACAATGAAATAGGAAGTCTTACCAGATCTTTTAATGTGATGACGCACAGGATATGGGAATTAATGGAGCAGAATGTAAAGGAGCAGGAGCAGAAGAGAAAAATAGAACTGAAAGCCCTGCAGTCGCAGATCAATCCACATTTTCTGTATAATACGCTGGATTCTATTATCTGGATGGCTGAAGGAAAGAAGAATGAGGAAGTGGTGATAATGACGGCTTCTCTGGCGCGACTGCTCAGACAGAGTATCAGCAATGAGGATGAGCTTGTAACAGTCGGACAGGAGATTGAATATGTCAGAAGTTACCTCACGATCCAGAAGATGCGCTACAAGGATAAGCTGGAATTTGAGATAAAGGCAGATCCATCCATTACACAGGTACCTATCATTCGTCTGGTATTGCAGCCGCTCGTGGAGAATGCAATTTATCATGGCTTAAAATATAAAGACAGTAAAGGACTGTTGACAGTACATGGATATATGAAAGGTGAGAATGCAGTAATCGATATTACGGACGATGGTGTGGGAATGGATGAGGAAACCCTGAAACATATTTATGATAAGCATAAGGTGAATTACCGTTCCAATGGAGTTGGGGTGTACAATGTGCAGCAGCGTCTGGTTTTATATTATGGAAAAGATTATGGCATTATCTATCACAGTGAAAAAGGAAAGGGAACCACAGCATCTGTTGTAATTCCCGGAATACAGGAGGAATCCCATGAAAAGTCATAAAAAAGAGATTATAACAGTTGCAATCCTTATGGCGGCAGCAGTGGTGATTTTTGCCGGAATCCTGAAACCGGAGGCAACACAGACGAAAAAATGCTCCCTCATTTATATTCCAAAGATCAGGGATAATACAATGATTTCTGGACTTCGGTAATATCCGGCTGTAAGATGGCGGCAGAGGAATATGAATCTGACCTTGAAATCCTGGCTCCGGATAAAGAAGAGAATATAGAAGAACAGAATAAACTTCTGAAAAAAGCCATTGAGCAGAAACCGGATGCGATTCTGTTTTCCCCTTCCAGCATGGATGCATCAGATGAACTTCTGAAGGAAGCAAAAGAAAAAGGAATCCGTATTACCTATATTGATTCCTATACAAAAGAAGAATTGCAGGATCTTACAGTTGCCACAGATAATGTGAATGCAGGCAGGATGTTAGGAGAGTATGCCAGAAAATTAATCGATAAAGATTCAAAGATAGCCATTGTCAGCCATGTAAAAGGTGTTTCCACGGCTGTGGAGAGAGAACAGGGATTCAGGGAAGGTCTTGGTGACTATGCTGATAACATAGTAGATATTGTCTACTGTAACTCACTCTATGAGAAATCCTATGAACTGGCGCAGGAACTGATGAGGAAATATCCGGATCTGGAACTGATTGCAGGAATGAACGAATATTCTGCAGTTGGTGTGGGAAGAGCAGTCAGTGATGCAGGAGCGAAAGATAAGATCGCAGTAGTTGGTGTGGACTGTTCTCAGGAGGCCATCAATCTTATGGAAATGGGCGTTTATAAGGGAATTATTGTGCAGAAAGCATTCCGGATGGGGTATATCGGAGTGGAAGAAACCATTCATATGCTTAACGGGGATGCAGTAGAGAAGAATATTGATTCAGGATGCGAGCTGGTTACGCCGGAGAATATGTATAACAGTGATATTGAACGGCTGATCTTCCCGTTTAGCTGACTGACGCGTTGAAACGACTGCATAATATAAGGATAAAAGAAGCAAAAAGGTTAAATATTTCCGGATGAAAAAAAGGAAATATTTAACCTTTTTTTGGAAGATATTTCATTACAATTATCCGACAGGTAAGGTAAGATATAGAAAACAAAGAGATACGAAATAACGTAAGGAGGGTGAAAAACTTGGAAAAGTTGAAACAAAATCCAATTGTGAAGAAACTCGGTCTGAACAGAATCCTGTTAGCATGTATTCTGGTTCTTATGTTCGTAGTCTTCAAAGTAGTTCTGGGAAGTAAGTTCCCTGTAGGTGACAGTATCAAATCTACTTTGAACTATGTATACTTCCTGGGCTTTCTGTCACTTGGAGTAACATTTGTAATTGCCACTGGAGGAATCGATTTCTCCATCGGACCTGTAATGTTCTGCTGTGCCCTGATCTCAGGTTACTGCATGACATCTTATCATGTACCTTGTGCAGCAGCAATGGTGATCTGCATTCTGATCGGATTTGCATTTGGCGTGTTTAATGGCTGGATGGTATCTTATATGTCAGTTCCGCCATTTATCATTTCCATGGCATCTATGAACATTGCAAAAGGTATTGCTTCTGTATTCACAAAAACACAGTCCGTAAGCTGGCCGGCAGCCAGTGAGGCAAACGGCTGGTTCCGTAATATCGTTTCCGTAAATGGCTTCCCTGTAGGAATTGTTATTTTCCTGGTAATGGCAGTTATCTGCGGTATCGTTCTTTACAACACAAAACCAGGACGTTACATCCTCTGCCTTGGATCTAACAAAGAGGCTGTCCGTCTTTCTGGTGTTAACACAAAGAAATGGGAAATGCTTGCTTATGTGATCTGCGGTGTTCTTGTAGGAATCGGAGCAATTTTCTTTGTTGGTGCTTATACAACTGTTCAGCCTGGATACGGCGATCAGTACAACAATGAAGCGATTGCAGGCTGTGTAATGGGTGGTACATCCATGGTTGGCGGACTTGCTTCTATCGGCGGTACAGTCATCGGTGTATTTATCATTTCTCTTCTTCAGCAGGGTATCATGGCATTTGGTCTTGGTAAAGGTCAGCAGATGATCATCACAGGACTTATCGTAATTGTAGCAGTTTATGTCGACGTTTCTGCAAGACGCAGAAAGAACTGATCGGAAGGGAGGATGTAACAATGGGTGAAGTTATTTTGACTATGAAGGACATTGATAAGTCCTTTCCTGGAGTTCATGCTCTGGATCACGTTAATTTTGAAGTGAAACGCGGCGAAGTACATGCTCTTATGGGAGAAAACGGTGCCGGAAAGTCTACATTGATGAAAGTTCTTACCGGTATTTATCAGAAAGATTCAGGATCCATTACCTATAAAGGAAAGGAAACTGAATTCCATAACACAAGAGAAGCGCAGGATGCAGGTGTTGTAATCGTGCATCAGGAGCTGAACATGGTAGGTGATCTTACCGTAGCTCAGAATATTTTTATCGGACGTGAACCAAAGAAAGGGTTCAGCATTGATGATAAGAAAATGATCGAAGATTCCAAAAAACTCTTTCAGGAACTGAACATTGAAATCAATCCAAAAGAAAAGATGAACAATCTTACCGTCGGAAAACAGCAGATGTGTGAGATCGCAAAGGCTATTTCCCACAAAGCAGAGGTTATTATCTTTGATGAGCCGTCAGCAGCACTGACAGAGAAAGAGATTGCAGACTTATTCGAGATTATCCGTGATCTTCGTAAGAAAGGTCTTGGAATCGTTTATATTTCCCACCGTATGGATGAGATCAAAACGATCACTGACAGAGTAACAGTCATGCGAGATGGTGGTTATGTAGGAACGCTGATCACAGCAGACAGTACAAAAGAAGACATCATCAACATGATGGTTGGACGTGTCATTTATGAAGATCCTAAGGAACACAGCATGGTTGCACCGGATGCACCTGTTGTTCTTAAGGTAGAGAACCTGAATGCAGGTAAGATGGTTCAGAATGTAAGCTTTGAACTTCGCAAAGGTGAGATTCTTGGTTTCTCAGGACTGATGGGAGCCGGACGTACTGAGACAGCAAGAGCACTGTTTGGTGCTGACCCGAAACAGAGTGGAAAGATCTCTATAAGGGGAAAAGACGGACAGCTTCGCGAGGTAACTATCAACAGTCCTCAGGATGCAGTTAAATATGGTATTGGTTATCTGTCAGAGGACAGAAGAAGATACGGCTGTGTTGTACAGAAATCTGTAACAGAGAATACTACGCTGGCAACCATGGAAGAATTTACCAGTGGTATCTTCATTAATAAATCAAAAGAAAAAGAAGTTTCAGAGAAATACGTTAAAGAGCTGGCAACCAAAACTCCAAACTGCGAGCAGCTGGTAGTCAATCTTTCCGGTGGTAACCAGCAGAAGGTCGTTATCGCAAAATGGCTGACACGAGACAGTGAGATTCTTATTTTTGATGAGCCGACCAGAGGTATTGATGTTGGTGCCAAGAATGAAATTTACAAGTTAATGAACAGACTGGCTGCAGAAGGTAAATCTATTATCATGATTTCTTCTGAAATGACAGAAGTTCTCCGTATGAGTGACCGTATTATCGTTATGTGTGAAGGTAAGATTACAGGAAATATTGATATTTCCGAAGCTACACAGGAACACATTATGAATCATGCAACACGGAACATCAATTAAGGAGGAAAGTCATGACTAAGAAGAAAAAAAGTATTTTAAGTGATCAGAGATTTATTGTATTACTGGTTATTATTGTACTGTTTGCAATTTTCTCCTTTAAGAGCAGGGAGTTCAGACAGTATACCACAATCCTGAGTATGCTGGATTTCTCATATTATGATCTTCTGATGGCAATCGGTGTTACATTCCCTCTTATTACAGGAGGTGTAGACCTGTCAATCGGAACAGGTATGGTATGTTACGCATTGATCGCAGGATCTCTGGTAAGAAATAATAATCTTCCGGTTGTACTTGCAATGTTACTTTGCATTGTACTTGGAATTATTGTAGGAGCAGCAAATGGTGTGCTGATCGGTATTATGAACCTGCCGCCATTCCTTGCAACACTTTGTACCTGTATGATTACCCGAGGTGCAGGATCCCTGTGCAGTGCCACTCCCTGGCCGGGACTTACACAGGAGGGCGGATGGTTCCATTCAATCTTTAAGATTACAGTTGGAACAGGAAGAAGTGCTTCCCGTTATCCTATCGGTTTCTTATGGATGATCATTCTGGTCCTTGTAATGGAATATGTTCTGAATCATACAAAATTCGGTCGTTATACGATCGCGATCGGTTCCAATAAAGAAGCAGCAGCTCTTTCGGGAATCAACGTTAAATTCTATCATGTTATGGTATATGTAGTATGCGGACTCTTCACAGGTCTTGCAGCTATCGCATATGCGGCAGTTACACCAACTGTACAGCCTGGTACCGGTGCTGGACTTGAAATGGATGCCATCGGTGGAGTATTCGTAGGTGGTGTTGCAGCAACAGGTGGTTATGGATCAGTAATCGGTACTTTAGCCGGTATCTTCGTTATCATGCTTCTGAAAACCGGTCTTCCATATATCGGACTTCAGGCAAACTGGCAGCAGATCATTACAGGTGCAGTTCTTATCATTGCAGTACTGATCGATATCATGAAAGAAAAGAAAGCAGCAGCAAAATAATTTTCAAAACTGAATAAAGAAAAATGCATCTTACGACAGATGCAAAACAGCAGGATATGAAACAACGGAGGGCTTCCAGGGGATGTTCGGCGACAGTATTGTCATATGTGTATTTTGGGGAAGGCGGAACGAGAGAGGAAGCCTCCGGGGTATCATTTATAAAAAAACTATATTAAAAATGTATATTTAAAAGGAGGAAATTTTAAATGAAAGCAAAAAAAGTGATCGCATTAGTTATGTGTGCAGCAATGGTAGCAGGAATGTCCGCATCAAGCGTTATGGCAGCCGATATGCCGGAACAGTTCAAAGATCTGAAAGCTAATGAAGCTTATGATTTCCCGATGATGGTTAAATCTTTCCAGTCTACATACTGGGATGCAGCTCAGGAAGGTATGAAGAAAGCTGCTGATGAACTTGGTGTTACATACAAAGCACAGGGACCAAACAGTGAATCTGATATCGCTGACCAGGTTAACATGATCAACACAGCAATCGCTGCAAAGCCGGCAGGTTTAGGTCTTGCTGCATGCGATACTTCTTCCGTTCTTGATGCACTTCAGGAATGCGTTGACAAAGGAATCCCGGTAGTAACATTTGATACAGGTATCGCTGACGCTCCGGAAGGCTCTGTAGTATGTGAAGTTTGTACAGACAACGCACAGGCTGGTTCTGTTGCAGCTGAAAACATGTACAATGCGATCAAAGATGTTGTAGCTAATGCAGATGGACAGGTTATCATCGGTGAAGTTAACCAGGATGCTACAGGTCAGAATATTCAGCAGCGTGGCGGCGGATTTATTGACAAAATGATCGAACTGCTTCAGGCTGACGGAAAAACAGTTGCAGTTAAAGGTAACGAGTTCTATGTAAACGCAGCTAAAGGTGCAGATGCAAAAGAAGCAGACGCAGACGTTGTTATCCAGGTCGCTGTTCCTGCACAGACAACTGTAGAGCTTTGCTCAACAGAGGCTCAGGCAATCCTTTCTCAGGAAAACTGCATCGCTATCTTCGGTTCCAACCAGACAGCAGCAGAAGGTGTTCTTGCAGCTAATGCTAACCTGAACGTTCTTGGTTCTGACGCAGGAGCAGGCGATGTTATCGGTGTTGGTTTCGATGCTGGTTCTATCATTAAAGCCGCTGTACAGGATGGAACATTCATCGGTGCTGTTACACAGTCTCCTCTGATGATGGGTTACTATGCAATCTACGCTCTGACAGCAGCAGCTAACGGACAGGAACTTGAAGATGTTCCTACAGATGGATACTGGTATGATTCCACAAACATGGACAGCGAAGAAATCGCTCCTAACCTTTATGACTAATCGATAAGTATATATCGAGAGGAAATGAATCCTC
>ERZ836939.4554-NODE-4554-length-10312-cov-5.289071_pt1 | contig 10312 bp, 10 predicted proteins | sample MGYA00519912_ERZ836939 | MGnify/ENA primary metagenome ERZ836939 (study PRJEB31850, sample SAMEA3708810) | human gut metagenome | biome: human gut; feature: human-associated habitat; material: faeces | place: China | collected 2014 ... | reverse complement strand
GGCGGATCTCCCGCTCCACGAACTTGGCGCAGTCGTCCACGATCCAGCGGATGGGGGCGTCCTCCAGGTGGGAGGACTTGGCGTTCTCCCTGGCCCAGGACACCATGCCCCGGGCGGCGTCCACATGGCACACGCTGGCCCCGGCGGCGGCGCAGGCCACCGTGGCCCCCCCGGTGTAGGCGAACAGGTTGAGCACGTTGATGGGCCGGCCGGCGGAACGTATCTGCTCCTGGGCCCAGTCCCAGTTGGCGGCCTGCTCGGGGAAGAGGCCGGTGTGCTTGAAGTTCATGGGCTTGATGTTGAAGGTGAGGCTGCCGTAGGAGACGGTCCAGCGCTCGGGCATGGATTTATTCTGCCACTGTCCCCCGCCGCTGGAGGAGCGGGCGTACCGCCCCGCGTTGTGCTTCCAGCCCCGGTGGGTGCGGGGGGTATTCCAAATGGCCTGGGGGTCGGGGCGGACCAGCAGCTGGTCCCCCCACCGCTCCAGCTTCTCCCCCCGGGAGCAGTCGATCAATTCATAATCCTTCCAGCGGTCGGAACGCCACATATGGGAGCCACCTCTCATACAAATTAAAACTAATATAGTATATCATTCCCGCCGGGGACCGTCAATGAAAAGTGGGGACAATTCCGCCTGAATCGGCCCCGCGGGGGAAAGCCCCGCAAAAGATTCCCGCCTCCCCATTGACGGACGCGGGCGGCCGGGCCATAATAGTGGGCGAAGGCTTCATAAGAAAGGTGGATCACCTGTGGATTTATACGGAACGCTGGGCGCCTCCTGCGCCCGGCGGGAGATTTTGACGGCCATGTTTCAGGCGGGGATGACCGGTGCCCGGCTGAACCTGTCCCACACCACCCTCCCGGAGTGCGCCTCCCTGCTGGAGGAGGAGTTCTGGCCCGCCGCCCGGCAGGCGGGGGTGGAGGCCAGCCTGATCGTGGACCTCCAGGGCCCGGAGCTGCGGGTGGGGCGGCTGGAGGAGCCGGTTCCCCTCCGGGAGGGGGGCACCGCCCTGCTGGGTGCCGGGGGCATTCCCGTCCCCCGGAGCGTGGTGGAGGCCGCCCGGCCCGGGGACCAGATCTCCCTGGACGACAGCGCCTTTCTGCTGACGGTGGAGGAGGCCAATCCTGACTGCCTGACCTGCCGGGTGGAGCGGAGCGGACTTCTCAAGAGCCGCAAGAGCCTGGCCCTGCTGGGCCGGGAGGTGGACTCCCCCACCCTGACGGCGGAGGACCGGGCCAATCTGGCCCAGGCGGGCCGGTTTGGGGTGACCCACATCCTCCAGCCCTTCGTGCGGGGGCGGGAGGACCTCCTGACCCTGCGCTCCGCCCTGGCGGAGCTGGGGCTGGACCGGGTCAAAATCATGGCCAAGATCGAAAACCGGCGGGGGATGGAGAAGCTGGACGAGATTTTGGAGGAGGCGGACGTGATCTGCATTGCCCGGGGGGATCTGGGGAACAGTATGCCCCTGTGGGAGCTCCCCTCCGCCCAGAAGCACATCGCCCGAACATGCCGGGCGGCGGGGAAACCCTTCTTTGTGGTGACCCAGCTGCTGTGGTCCATGGAGGAGCGGGCGGTGCCCACCCGGGCGGAGGTGAGCGACATCTACAACGCGGTGCTGGACGGCTCCTGCGCCCTGATGCTCACCGGCGAGACCGCCGCGGGCCGCCACCCCCTGGAGGCCATGGAGTACCTGGCCAGGACCGCCCGGTGCGCCCTGCGGGATTTAAACCCGGACGTATCACTTTTCCGCCCCGAAGGGGCGGAAACCGCAACAAAAACATTGAAATTGGGAGATTCCGTACAATGGAGAACGTGAAACAGATTTTATTTGTCAACGCCTGCATGCGGGGGCCGGAGCGCTCCCGCACCTGGAAGCTGTGCCAGACCTTTTTGAAGGCCTGCAAAAACCGCTGGCCGGAGGCGGAGATCCGGGAGCGGGATCTGACCGCCTCCCCCCTGCCGGTGCTCACCACAGAGCTGGACGACCGGCGGCACCAGCGCTTCCCCGAAAATCCCCGGGACCCCATGTTCGATCCGGCTCACGAGGTGGCCCAGGCCGACCTGGTGGTGATCGGGGCCCCCTACTGGGACCTGACCTTCCCGGCGGCCCTGAAGGTCTATCTGGAGTGGGCCAGCATGCTGGGGATTACCTTCCGCTACACCCAGGAGGGGGAGCAGGTGGGCATGAGCCGCGCCAGGGAGCTGGTCTTTATCACCACCGCCGGAGGCCCTCTGGAGGGGCAGAACTACGGCTTCGACTATCTCAAGAGACTGGCCGCCATGTTCGGCATCCCCTCCGCCCGGTGCCTGTCCGCCCAGGAGCTGGACATCCAGGGCAACGACCCGGAGGCGATTTTACAGGAGGCCCAGGAGCGGGCCGCAGCATTGGCCGCAGAACTCTAAACGCAAAAACACAGCCGCCAGCGATGCTGGCGGCTGTCAGCTTGTCAAAAAAGCCCTCCTGCAAGGAGTTCCGTCGTCCGCAGACGACGGAATAAAATTTAATCTTGTCATTTTCGAGGACATGCGCCTCGGAAATGACACTTCTCGCGAAATTTTTGCCGACAATTTCGCAAGAAATCGAGGCGAAAATTTCGTGCAGCCTAACTCGAAAAAGTGGCTCTGCCACTTTTTCGACAGCCTGAGCCGCCAGCGATGCTGGCGGCTGTTTCAGTTTCCAATCATAAAATAGGGAATCAGGTTTCCACCACCAGATAGCCGTTGTCCAGCTCCCAGCAGCGCAGGCCCTGGTCCCGGAGGGAGGCGGCCCCCTCTGCGTCCACGCTCGCCCGGATGGCGCGGGCCTCCTCCTGGGTGCGGATGGGATATCTCACATAGCTGTCCACCTGGAAGGGGGTGCACAGCGCTACCGCCTCGTACAGGGGATTGTCAAACCAGACCTCGGTCAGCACCCCCTCCTCGTAAACCTTCAGCCAGCGCCAGTTGTCATCGGAGGTCGCGGTGATAAAACCGTCCCGGACGTGCACGCGGTATCCGAAAGCGCCGCCATAGACCGTGGTGCCGTTCGGGTCCTCCTCCACCACCTCCAGCTGACCCTGCTCAAAGGCCCACAGGGGGCCGTCCCCCTGGGTGAGGGCCTCCGTCCGCTTGGCGTGCAGGCACCAGTGGTAGAAAATCAGGGAAAACAGCGCAATGGAGACCAGCACCGTGGCCGCCAGCAGGACGGCCAGCCGGCCCCGGGAGATGCGAATGACAGAATTTGTCTGTTCCATGGGGTGCGCCTCCTATTTTCCTGTCAAATGGGGTCCTCTATGGCCCCATCATACCAGATCCGATCCCGCACAGCAAGAGAAAGGGACGGGTTTCTCTTGTCCGGATTTGGGAAACCTGATATACTATCCAGGTACATGATTCTGCTGCTGCACGACGAATTTTGGGAGGAGACCCATTATGAAAAAACTGATGGTCCTGGACGGCAACTCCATCGTCAACCGGGCCTTTTACGGGGTGAGCCAGAACCTCACCACCCGGGCGGGACAGCCCACCAACGCCATTTTCGGCTTTCTGAACATTTTAATAAAACTGCTGGACGAGGGGAAGCCGGACGCCCTGTGCGTCACCTTCGACCGGAAGGCCCCCACCTTCCGGCACCTGGCCTACGAGGGATACAAGGCCACCCGGAAGGGGATGCCGGATGAATTGGCCAGCCAGCTCCCCCTGCTCAAGGACGTGCTGGCGGCCATGAACATCCCCATGTACGAGCTGGACGGCTGGGAGGCGGACGACCTCATCGGCACCATCTCGGTAAAGGATACCGCCGCCGGGTGGGAGACGGTCATCGTCACCGGGGACAAGGACTCCCTCCAGCTGGTCACCGACACCACCACCGTGAAGCTGGTGTCCACCCGCATGGGCCGCACCACCACCCGGGACATGACCCCGGAGGCCTTCCGGGAGGAGTACGGCTTCGACCCCATCCACATCATCGATCTGAAGGCCCTCATGGGGGACTCCAGCGACAACATCCCCGGGGTGAAGGGGGTGGGGGAAAAGACCGCCATGGCCCTGGTCCAGCGGTATGGCTCCATTGACGAGCTGTACGCCGCCCTGCCGGAGGTGGAGATGGCCCCCGGCACCCCCGCCAAGCCCGGGGTCATCAAGAAGCTCACCGAGGGGGAGGACCAGGCCCGCATGTCCTATGACCTGGCCACCATCCACACCGACGCCCCCATCGACTTCGCCCCGGAAAACAACCTCCGGAAGGAGCCCAACGGCCCCGCCCTGTACCAGCTGTTTCTGGACCTGGAGTTTGCCAAGCTCATCGACAAGTTCCACCTCACCGCCCCACAGGGGGAGGGAGCCGTCCAGGAGGAGGCCGCCGCCCAGGTGAACACGGCCAGCGAGGTGGTGGAGACCCGGGAGCGGCTGGAGGAGCTGCTCGCCCTCTGGCGGGGGCTTGACGGGGTGAACGTGCTGGCCCTGCCCTCCCTGGACGTGATCTGCGTGGAGTGGGCGGAGACGGAGAGCCAGCACCGGGCCGCCCTGCTGTTTGCCGGCAAGCTGGAGTGCTACAACGACGCCCTCAATGCCCTGTTTGCCCCGGACATCAAAAAGGTGGTCCACGGCTCCAAGGAGCTGTGGAAGGGGCTGCTGGACGAGGGGATCACCCCCGGCGGCATCGTCTTTGACACCGAGGTGGCCGCCTATCTGCTGGCCCCCACCGACGGCAGCTATGACCTGGAGAAGCTGGGCATCACCTACTACAACCAGGAGTTCCCCAAGGCCAAGACCTATCTGGAGGAGGGGGCCTTCGGACCTCTGGCCGACCCGGCCGCCCCCGCCGCCGCCCTGCTGTCCCACACCGCCCTCATCGGGGCCCTGCGGAAGGCCCTCTCCCAGCGGCTGAAGGAGCTGGGGCTGAACAAAATCTATGACCAGGTGGACCTCCCCCTGTGCCCGGTGCTGGCCGAGATGGAGGAGATCGGGGTCCTGGTGGACCGGGGGGCCCTGGTGGAGTTCGGGGAGATGCTCTCCCAGGGCATCGACAAGGTGCAGGCCACAATTTACGAGCTGGCCGGTGAGGAGTTCAACATCAACTCCACCCAGCAGCTGGGCCGCATCCTCTTTGACCAGCTGGGCCTGCCCCCGGTGAAGAAGACCAAGACGGGCTACTCCACCAACGCGGAAGTGCTGGACAAGCTCCGGGGCAAGCACCCCATCATTGAGCAGATCCTGGACTACCGGCAGCTCACAAAATTGAAGTCCACCTATGTGGACGGCCTGGGCAAGGTGATCGGGGACGACGGGCGCATCCACACCTGCTTCCAGAACACCGTCACCGCCACCGGCCGCCTCAGCTCCGCCGAGCCCAACCTCCAGAACATCCCCATCCGCACTCCCCTGGGGGCGGAGCTGCGCAAAATGTTCGTGGCCGGGCCGGGGATGGCCCTGGTGGACGCGGACTACTCCCAGATCGAGCTGCGCCTCCTGGCCCACATGGCCGGAGACGAGAAGATGATCGAGGCCTTCCGCTCCGGCCGGGACTTCCACACGGTCACCGCCGCCCAGGTGTTCGGGGTGGAGCCCGACCAGGTTTCCGCTGAGATGCGCCGCAGCGCCAAGGCGGTGAACTTCGGCATCGTCTACGGCATCTCCGCCTTCTCCCTGAGCCAGGACATCGGCGTGAGCGTGGCGGAGGCCAAGGCGTATATGGAGGCCTACTTCGCCACCTTCCCAGGCGTCCGGACGTATATGGACGCCATTGTGGAGCGGGCCAGGGAGCAGGGCTATGTGGAGACGCTGTTCCACCGGCGGCGGGACCTGCCGGAGCTGAAGTCCTCCAACTTCAACCTCCGCTCCTTCGGGGAGCGAGTGGCCCTGAACATGCCCATCCAGGGCACCGCGGCGGACATCATGAAGCTGGCTATGGTGGCGGTGCGGAAACGCCTGCGGCAGGAACTGCCGGAGGCCCGTCTGGTGCTGCAAGTCCACGACGAGCTGATCGTGGAGTGCCCGGAGGCCCAGGCGGAGACCGCCGCGGCGCTGCTGAAGGAGGAGATGGAGAACGTGGTGTCCCTCTCCGTCCCCCTAACGGCGGACGCCCACTGGGGCAGAAACTGGCTGGAGGCCAAGGGCTGATGGGATTTCAGAAGATCGACTACGCCGCGTGGCCCCGCCGTCCGTATTTTGAGCATTATCACCGGGACGTGCCCTGTTGGTACAGCATGACGGTGGACGTGGACATCTCCGCCCTGCTGCCCCGCCTGCGGGGGTCGGGACTCCGGTTCTATCCGTCGGTGATCCACGGCATCTCCCGGATGGTCAACGCGGACCCGGCCCTCCGCATGGCTATGGACGAGACGGGGGCCATCGGCGTCTACGACCGGGTGGACCCCACTTATACGATTTTTCACAAGGACGATGAGACCTTCTCCGTCCTCTGGACCGCCTACCAGCCGGATCTGCGGGCCTTCTGCCAGGACTGGGAGGCGGACCGGGCCCGCTATGGGGACATCCACACCTTTGAAGCCCGCCCGCCGGAGGCGGGACAGGGACTCTTCAACATCTCCGCCGTGCCCTGGGCCTCCTTCCGAAGTTTGCACCTGGAGCTGCCGGAGGCCAACGACTACCTGCTGCCCATCTTTACCCTGGGCCGCTACCGGAAGGAGAACGGCCGCACCCTGCTGCCCCTGGCCATGCAGGTCCACCACGGCGTCACGGACGGCTTTCACGTGGGGCGGTTCTTCAACCGCCTCCAGGCCTGGGCGGACAGTGCGCCGGAGATGGGCGCATGAAGCGCCTGTATATGATCGGCGGTCCTATGGGCGTGGGAAAGACCGCCGCCTGCCGCCAGCTGCAGCAGCTGCTGGACCGGAGCGTGTTCCTGGACGGGGACTGGTGCTGGGATGCCCACCCCTTCCAGGTGACGGAGGAGACCCGGGAGATGGTGTTGGAGAACATCTCTTTTCTCCTGAACAGCTTCCTCCGCTGCTCTGCCTATGACCATGTGATTTTCTGCTGGGTCCTGCACCGGCGGGAAATCTGGGAAGACCTGCTCCGCCGCCTGACGGAGCCGTATGTCCTGCGGGCCGTCTCCCTGGTCTGCACACCGGAGACCCTGCGGTCCCGGCTGGAGGGAGATATCCGCGCCGGAAAGCGAATACCGGATGTGTTGGACCGGAGCCTGGCCTACCTGCCGCTGTATGATGCCCTGGACATCCGGCACCTGGATGTGACGGCTTTGACGCCCCGGGAGACGGCGGAGTGCATCCGAAGGGAGGGCGGCGCATGAAGCGGCTGATCGTCCTGCTGGGCGTGGCTGGGGTGTCCCTGTCGGCGGTGTTTGTCCGGTGGTCCACGGCGCCGTCCCTGATCCTGGCGCTGTACCGGATGGCCTTTTCGGCGGCGCTGATGGCGGTCCCGGTACTGGCGGGACGAAGGCGGGAGCTGAAATCCCTGACCCGGCGGGACGTGCTGCTGTGCCTTGCCAGCGGCTTGTTTCTGGGCATCCACTTCGCGGCGTATTTTGGGGCCCTGCGGGCCACCTCCATCGCCTCGGCGGTGGTGCTGGTGGATACGGAGGTATTCTTTGTGGCAGCGGCCTCGGCGTTGTTTCTGGGGCAGCGGCTGCCCCGCCGGACCTGGCCCGCGGTCCTGCTTGCCTTTGCAGGCAGCGCGGTGGTGGCGCTGGCAGACAGCGCCGCCGGGACGAATGCGCTGCTGGGAGATTTGATTGCCCTGGCCGGCGCCGCCGCCATGGCGGTCTATACCATGATCGGAACGGTCTGCCGGCAGCGGCTCTCCACGTCAGTGTACACCTTTCTGGTGTATACGTCCGCCGCGGCCACGCTGCTGGCTGCGGCCCTGCTGAGCGGAACGCCGCTGGCCGGCTACGGTCCGGTGAACGGGCTGACGGCCCTGGGCATGGCGGTATGCTGCACCCTGCTGGGACACAATGTGTTCAGCTGGGGGCTGAAATATCTGCCGCCGGCTTTCATCGCCACGGTCAAGCTGATGGAGCCGGTGTTCGCCTCTGTCTGGGGACTCCTGCTCTTTGGCGAGCGGCCGGGCTGGCTGACGGTTGCCGGAGGCGCGGCGGTCCTTCTGGGCGTGGGGCTGTATGCCCGTACCATCGGCGGGGATGCCGGAAAACGAGAGGAGAGAGAACCATGAGAGAACAGATGCACGTGCGCATCGTCCCCATGACCGGGGACCATCTGGACGAGGTGGCGGAGCTGGAACGGATCTGCTTCACCACCCCCTGGTCCCGGAACATGCTGGTGGAGGAGCTGCAGAACGACTGCGCCGCCTTCCTGGTGGCCCTGGATGACGAGGACCACGTGGCGGGCTACGCCGGCCTGCTGGTGGTGCTGGACGAGGGGTACATCACCAATGTGGCCGTGCGGCCGGAGTGCCGCCGCAACGGCATCGCCCAGAAGCTGCTGCAAGTGTTCCTGGACTTTGCCCAGGCCCACAAGCTGGCGTTTCTGACGCTGGAGGTCCGGGCCTCCAACTACGGGGCCATCGCCCTGTACGGCAGCCGGGGCTTCCGCAGCGTGGGCAGGCGGAAAAACTATTACGAGCATCCGAAGGAGGATGCCATTATCATGACAAAGGAGTTTACCGATGGAACTGAGGATCCCGACACTGGAGCAGCTGCGGACGGTCTATGACCGGGACCTGCGGACAGCATTTCCCGCAGCGGAGCTGAAGCCCCTGAAGAATATGGAGGAGATGTGGGCCGAGGGGCGGTACCGCCCCTGGTGCCTCTTTGACGGGGACGACATCGCCGGCGAGGCATTTTTATGGCTGGGCCACCCCGGCTGGGCCCTGCTGGACTATCTGTGCGTGGCCGCAGACCGCCGGAACGGCGGCCTGGGCTCCGTGATCCTGGAGAAGCTCCGGGAGGCGGAGCGGGGCAATGTGATCTTCGGAGAGAGTGAGATCCCTTGCTACGCCCCGGACCCGGCCATGGCAGAGCGGCGGCTGGGCTTCTATGCCCGCAACGGCGCCCGGACCGCCGGGTATGACACGGAGATGTTCGGCGTACCCTACAAGACCCTGTACTGGGCGGAGGGGAAAGTGGACGAGTCCGCCCTGATGGAGGAGCACCGCTTTGTCTATGCCAGTACCTTTGCGCCGGATAAATTCCGCAGATATGTCCGCATCCCCTTTGATCCAAATGGGACGCCGGGCGAGAGAGTATCCTGGCAGCAGTGACGGAAAAGAGAGGGACAGATCATGAAAATTTTGGCCTTTGAGTCCTCCTGCGACGAGACAGCGGTGGCCGTGGTGGAGGACGGGCGCACGGTCCTGTCCGATGCCATCGCCTCCCAGGCGGACCTCCACGCCCTGTACGGCGGCGTGGTGCCGGAGATCGCCTCCCGCAAGCATGTGGAGGCCATTGCCGCCCTGACGGACCAGGCTCTGCGGCAGGCGGGCTGTGAGAAGTCCGACATCGACGCGGTGGCAGTGACCTATGCCCCGGGGCTCATCGGCGCGGTGCTGGTGGGCCTCAGCTTCGCCAAGTCGGTGGCCTTTGCCCTGGGGGTGCCCCTGATCCCGGTGCACCACATCCGGGGCCACATCGCCGCCAATTACCTGGCCTTTCCGGAACTGGAGCCGCCCTTCCTGGCCCTGGCCATCTCCGGAGGCAACACAATGATCGTGGACGTCCGGGACTACACGGATATGGAGATTCTGGGCGCCACCCGGGATGACGCAGCAGGGGAGTGCTTCGACAAGGCGGCCCGGGTGCTGGGCCTGCCCTATCCCGGCGGCGCCCCCATGGACGCCCTGGCCCGGCAGTCCCCGGGCGGGGTGTACACCCTGCCTCACGCCCATGTGGACGGGGCAGAGCTGGACATGAGCTTCTCCGGCCTCAAGACGGCGGTGGTGAACCTGGCCCACCATGCTCAGCAGGTGGGGGAGTCTCTGGACCGGGCAGCGCTGGCTCGGGACTTCGCCCAGGCTGTCAGCGATACACTGGTGCCCCGGGCCATGGAGGCGGCAAAGCAGACTGGCCGCACCGTGCTTTGCGCCGCCGGCGGCGTAGCGGCCAACTCCGTCATCCGGGAGGATCTTCGTCGGGCCTGCGAGGCGGCAGACATCCGGTTATACCTGCCGCCGCTGAAACTCTGCGGCGACAACGGTGCCATGATCGGCATCACCACGTTGGCCTGAGCGGAACCGGAGGGGATGGGAATGTTGATCAGACAGTTCGCTACAAACATTCCAATAGCTGCCATGGCCTTGGGTAGGGCGCGCAGGGGCAGGGAGATGTAATATACCACTGTATCGATGATCAGGCCATTGGTGAGGATTGCGGAAATCATGGAAGCCAGAATAATC
>ERZ836939.4553-NODE-4553-length-10318-cov-3.685180_pt1 | contig 10318 bp, 7 predicted proteins | sample MGYA00519912_ERZ836939 | MGnify/ENA primary metagenome ERZ836939 (study PRJEB31850, sample SAMEA3708810) | human gut metagenome | biome: human gut; feature: human-associated habitat; material: faeces | place: China | collected 2014 ... | reverse complement strand
TTAAAAGCAAAACTCTAACGTTTTGCTTCTATTTTTCCTTCTTTAATTCTTAAAGACACATCACACATCTTTGCTAGAGTAGGTGAATGGGTTACCAAAATAACACATTTATGATGAATATGTGCTAAATCTAAGAAAGTATTCATGATCTCTATTGAATTCTTTTCATCAAGATTACCCGTGGGTTCATCACAAAGAATCAAATCGACTTCTCTTGCAATAGCACGTGCAATTGCAACTCTTTGTTGTTGTCCTCCTGATAATTGTCGAATATCTCTTTTACATTCATCTTTGGAAAGTCCAAGTTGTTTAAGAATAGATAAACAATATTCTTTTTTATCTTTTCTTTTGATCCCCGCAATTTCTAAAGCAGACATAACATTTTCTAAAGCATTCATATAATAAATAAGATTATAAGATTGAAAGACAATTGAAATATCTTCTCGACGATATTTATTCAAACCTATTTCTTGAATATCTTTTCCTTTGAACAAAACTTTTCCATCATCAGGTTTATCTAAACCAGAGGCAAGAGAAAGAGTTGTTGTTTTCCCGCTTCCACTCGCACCAACAACTGCATAGATTTTACCTTTTTCAAACAAATAAGAAGCATGATCTAAAATTTGATTTTTTTCTTTGCCATCTTGATAACTATAGCTTACATTTTCTAATTCTAATAACTTTTCCATCTTAACCTTCCTTTCTAGATAAGATTTGTCTAGGTGTAAGTCTTAATACATAGGCTGCAGGTACAGCAATAGAAACAATACAGATTGTTGCTGTAACACCAGCAAGTTGAATGACATTTTCACCTGTAATCGAAACATCTAATTCCTGATTTGATGGTCCTTGAATCATATTTCCTAGGAAATTTTCTTTTGTTTGTGTATTGTTTTTTTGTTGATTACTATCTGATTGATTTTGATTGTCATTTGGTTGATCTCCTTTTTGACCCATTTGCATGACATTTGAAGAAGAACTACTTTCTAACATATTTCCCATATAATGAGATGTTAATTGTCCTGTACCTAAAGAAATCACAAAAGCAACTACTGCAATTAACCCTACTTCAATAAGTTGTTGAGCAATAATTTTAACTTTACTTTGTCCAAGTGATAAAAGAACACCAATTTCATAATATCTATTTCTAATTGTTAGAGCTAAGATTAAACAAAGAATTGCACTACCAGCAATCACTACGATCCATACAAACATCTTTGCAAATGATTGCATACTTTCAAGAGAAGAAGCATTTTGTTGATAAAGACGATTATTGGCATCTAATGAGAACGTATCAAAATCAATATCACTTTTCTTTTTCGCAAGTTCTACAAAAGCTTCTGCGTTTTCTGGATCATCTAAATAATAAATTGCTGATGTAATATTTTCACTACTTCCAGTAAGTGTTTGTCCAATTGATAAATCAGTATAAATTGTGTTTACTGGATTATTGAAATGAGCACTACCAATTTCATTTGTTGATTGAATTTCATAAATACCTACAATTGTAAGTTCTTGAGTAATTGTTTCATCATTAACCGTTGTTGTAATAGTAAAAGTATCACCAACACTTAAATCATTATCACTTGCAAGATTGGTTTCAATAACACAATTATTTGTATTTTGATCTTTTGTTGTAAGTAAACGCCCTTTTGTAAGTTTATAATTGTTATTGGTAAAAGAATCTAAATACTTCATTGTGGTGTTGGCACTGATTGTAAAATCAACTTGATTTGAAGCTTGTTCTGGTTGATTATTACTATTATCTGATGCAGTTTCTACCGCTGAAATAGAATTACTGTTAGCTGATGTAGATATTTGATAATTATAATTTTTTACATACTTTAAATCTTTTAAACTATCTGCCATGGTTGTTGTTAATGATGTCTCATTACTTACGGCTTCACTAGGTTTTCTGTTTTTCATCATATTTCTAAAATCAACAGAAAGAGTTACATCGTTTCCTAAACTACTACGAATTTGATCCATTGATTTTTTTGTTGCTGATTGAATAGATAAACCAGCAATAACGAGATTTGTAATTACAACAATAATTACAAATAATAAAATCGTTTTTCCTATATTTTTCTTTAAACTTAATAGTGCATTTTTTATCATACATTTCTACCTCCGACTTTAATATACCGATATACTTTAACAATAAAATGGAATAATTATGTTAAAAAAAGTGTTTCATCATTGCAACTCTTTTATTAAAAAGTTATCCTTATAAAGGAAAGAAGGAAAATTATGAAATTAGAGGAATTGGCTATCGGAAAAAGTGCTGTTATTCTCTCTGTTGGAGGAGAAGGAGCATTAAGACAACACTTTTTAGATATGGGATTAATTCAAGGTACAGAGGTTACCATGGTAAAGTATGCACCGATGGGTGATCCTATGGAAATTAAAATACATGATTATGAGCTTACTTTAAGGAAAGAAGATGCTCATAAAATTGAAATTAAAGAAATAACTAAACAAACAGAAAATAAAAATGATTCATTCATTTTTCAATATAAAGATCACCCTGGCTATGGTGAATCAAGTTATCATAAAATGAATGATCATCAAATCTATCATGAAAGTGATTTACTCACATTTGCTTTAGTAGGAAATCAAAACTGTGGTAAAACCACACTATTCAATCAACTTACAGGTTCAAATCAACATGTTGGTAACTTTCCTGGAGTTACTGTTGATCGTAAAGATGGAAGAATTAAAGGGTATCAAAATACTCTGATTACTGATTTACCAGGTATTTATTCTATGTCACCTTATAGTAGTGAAGAAATCGTCACAAGAAACTTCTTATTAAGAGAAAGACCTAAAGCTATTATTAATATTGTAGATGCTACAAACATTGAAAGAAATCTTTATCTTACAATGCAACTTTTAGAACTTAATATGCCAATGGTTGTCGCTTTAAATATGATGGATGAAATGTTAGGTAATGGAGGAACTGTATTAATCAATGATTTAGAAGAATATCTCGGTGTTCCAGTTATTCCTATTTCAGCTGCTAAAGGGGAAGGTATTGATGAACTCGTCAGCCATGTTTTACATGTTGCTTATTATCAAGAAAGACCTCAATTCTATCAACATATAGACAATCAACAAAACAAAGCGATTGATCGTTGTTTAAATGCGATTGAACATTTAATTGAAGATCATGCCTCAAACGCAAAGATTCCATTACGTTTTGCAGCAAGTAAACTTGTTGAAAAAGATGAACTTTTATTAGAACAACTTGATCTAAGTCAAAATGAAAAAGAAACTTTAGAACACATTCGTATTCAATTAGAAGAAGAAAGTAATCTTGATTGTTCTGCTGCTATAGCAAGTAATAGATTTCATTATATTACAGATATTTGTAAACAAACTGTAAAAAAACCACATGAAAGTAAAGAAAGATTAAGAAGTCAAAAAATTGATCAATTCTTAACAGGAAAATATACAGGAATTCCTGCTTTTATTGGAATCATGGGAATTGTTTTCTTTCTAACATTTAATGTTATTGGAGCTTTTTTACAAGGAGTTTTAGAAAGTGGGGTGACTGTTGTCACAAATTATGTTGACACTTTACTCACAAATGCTCAAATTAATGTTGCTTTGCATTCTTTGATTATAGATGGGATTTTTAATGGGGTAGGAACTGTTTTAAGTTTCTTACCAATTATCGTTACTTTATTCTTCTTTTTATCAATTCTAGAAGATAGTGGATATATGGCACGTGTGGCATTTATCATGGATAAACTGCTTAGAAAAATAGGACTTTCTGGACGAAGTATTGTCCCTATGTTGATTGGCTTTGGTTGTACAGTACCTGGCGTTATGGCAAGTCGTACACTTTCTTCAAGAAGAGATCGACAAATGACAATCATTCTAACACCATTTATGTCATGTTCAGCAAAACTTCCAATCTATGCTTTCTTTACCTCCGTCTTTTTCCCAGGTAAGGGCGCATTAGTCATGATTTTCTTATATGTTTTTGGTATTTTGACGGGTATTATTTTTGCTTTGATTTTAAAAGGATCCCTTTTTAAAGGTGAACCTGTTCCTTTTGTCATGGAACTTCCAAACTATCGTATGCCTGGCGCTAAAAACGTCTGTCAATTATTATGGGAAAAAGCCAAAGATTTCTTACAAAGAGCTTTTACAGTTATCTTTGTTGCAACCATTGTTATTTGGTTCTTACAAACTTTTGATTTAAGATTTAATATTGTTACTGAATCAAAAGATAGCATTCTAGCTATTCTTGCTGGTTATATTGCTCCAATATTTAACCCATTAGGATTTGGTGATTGGCGCATTTCAACAGCCCTTATTTCAGGATTTATGGCAAAGGAAAGTGTTGTTTCGACATTATCTATTCTTTATGGTTCAACCCAATCATTGTTGATGTCACTTACAACACCAGCTGCTTTATCTTTACTTATTTTTTGTTTACTTTATACACCTTGTATTGCTGCTATTGCTGCAATCAAAAGAGAACTTAATGGTAAATGGGCATTGATTGTTGTCTTTGGACAATGCCTTATTGCTTGGCTTGCCTCTTTTGTTGTGTATCATTTGATTTTATTGGTATTTTAGTATTGTAACATCAGTTTTTGCATTGTAACAATTAGATTGTTACAATGCAATTTTTATTGTTACAACAAAAAAACAGATCCAAGGGAAGAGAAAAGATCTGCTTTTTACTATTATCTATTATTATTTTTTAAAAAGGGAAATTGATAATTAAGTTTTGAGTTTAAGTAAGTTCTTGTTCCTCCTTTCGTGTATTATCATAGATAAGTTTTATGAATTTTATTTAACTTTTTCATGTTTCTTTCTTGTTTGTTTTGTCAAAAATTATGGGATAAAAAAATGCAACGTTAAATAACATTGCATTTTTTAATTGCTTTAATATTTTGGTGTTAATTCTACATACATATCTTTGTATTGTTTTGCGCTTTGTTGCCAAGAAACATCTTTATTCATATCACGAACAACCATTTCATCCCAATATTTTCTATTTTCAAAATAAAGTGTTTTAGCACGATTGATGGCATCATAAAGAAGTCCACTTTCATAGCGATCAAATGTAAAACCATTACCTGTATTATCAAATAGATTATAAGGTTGAACAGTATCTTTAAGTCCACCCGTTTCTCTTACAATTGGGATAGAACCATATCTCATACTAATAAGTTGTGTAAGTCCACATGGTTCAAATCTTGATGGTACTAGTAAAGCATCACATCCTGCATAAATATTGTGAGCGACGTTTTCATTGTAAGCAATATATGCACAGAAGTTTCCTTTATATTTATTTTCATAATAACGGAAAGCATCTTCATACATCGTATCTCCTGTACCTAAAACAACAACTTGTGTATGTTCATCCATAATACTTGGAATAACATCATTGACAAGATCAAGACCTTTTTGATTTGTAAGACGTGAAATAAGTCCAATGACAATTTTATGATCATCAACTTCTAATCCTAATGATTCTTGAAGTGCTTTTTTATTTGCTTTTTTATTCTTGATAACAGATTGACTATCATATTGAGCAGCTAAAAGTTTATCTGTTGCTGGGTTCCAAATATCCGTATCAATACCATTAACAATTCCTAAAATCTTACTACTATGATATCTTAAATGTTCTTCAAGACCTTCACCATATTCTTCTGTTTGAATTTCTCCAGCATACGTATTACTTACGGTTGTAACTACATTACTATAAGTAATACCACCTTTTAACATATTCGCATCTAACCAATTTTGTGTCATACAATCTTTATTGAAGACATAATCAGGAAGATCAGACCAATATTGAATTGTTTTTCGATCATAGACACCTTGGAATCTTAAGTTATGAATTGTAAGAATAGCACCTGCACGTCCAACGTTTGTATCTTTAAAGGTTGTTCTTAAATAAAGAGGAACTAAAGCTGCTTGCCAATCATGACAATGTACAATATCTGGTGTCCAATTTAAATAATTAAGTGCCGCAAGAGCTGCTTTACTAAAATAACAGAACTTAGGAATATCATCGATAAGATTAGTATATGGATTACCCCATGAGAAGAATTCATCATTATCGATAAAATCATAAACAACACCATCTTCTTGATATTCCATAATACCTACATAATATTGTTTTCCATCTGCACATAGATCCAAATAAAATGATCCTTTATATTCCATCTTTTCTTGGAACTTTTGAGGAATACATTTATATCTAGGAATAATAACTTTAACATCCATATTTAATTTAGCTAAACTCTTTGGAAGAGCTGACATAACATCCCCTAATCCACCCGTTTTTACAAATGGATAACATTCTGAACCAATAAAAGCAACACTTCTACGAGGTCCTAAATCAATTGGTTGAGATTTTTCAACAGGAACTTCTTGAATAACTTCTGTTGGTTTAGCCTCAACAGGTGTTTCACTTTTTACAGATTTTGGTTTAGCAGTAGTTGTTTTTTTACTTGTAGCTGTTGTTGATTTAGCAGTTGTTGTCTTTTTAGTAGTTGCTTTCTTAGCAGGCGCTGTTTTTACAGCTGGTGCTGATTCAGCAGCAACAACTTTTTCACTTGTTTCTTTTGGTTCAACAGTAGTAGTTTTTTTAGGCACTTCTACTGGTTTAACATCAGTTGTCTTTTCACTTGTGATTGGTGTTGGTTCAACAACCGTATTGGCCTTTACACCTGATGTTCTTTTTTTATTCGTTCTTGTTGTTCTTTTTTTACTTTTTTGAACTGTTTTTTTACTCATAATTTTTTCTCCCATCTTGAAAATAATATCATGTTTAAAACTCTAACTTCATCATTTTCTCTTATTAACATTTCCTATTATAGTCATTAGAATTTGCAATTTTTGTATCTTTTTAATATTTTATACATACAAAAATTCTTTCATTTTAATTTACTTTCATATTCAAAATGTTCTTTTAATTATTGTATCATAATCAATGAATGTTGTTTATATATTCTGCACAAAAAAACAGATTCAAAAGGGAGGGGGAGAATCTGTTTTTTAATCTATTATTATCTTTTTTTAAAAGGGAAGTTTATAATTAAGTTTTGTTTAAGTAAGTTCTTGTTCCTCCTTTCGTGTATTATCATAAAGAAGAAATATGAACTTTATTTTACTTTTTCATGTTTTCTCTTTGGTTGTTTTGTCAAAAATTATGTGATACCATTATTTCAAACAATGCACCTTTGGGTGTTTTTTATTATAGGGAGGGTAATCTATGAATAAAACACAAGATTTTACGAAAGGAGTTATTTGGAAACAATTACTTTTTTTCTTTTTTCCAATATTAATTGGGAGCTTTTTTCAACAACTATATAATACCGTTGATACCATTATTGTTGGTCAAGCTTGTGGGACAAATGCTCTTGCTGCTGTTGGTTCAACAGGGAATTTGACAAACTTAGTTGTTAACTTCTATGTTGGTTTATCAACTGGAGCTTCTGTTGTTATTGCTCAATATTATGGAGCTCATAATAAAGGTAAGATTCATCAAGCGGTTCATACTTCATATATGCTTGCTATTGTTAGTGGAATTATCATGATGCTTTTTGGTTTATTCTTTTCTTATCAATGTTTAGATGCGATAGGTGTTCCTCATGATATTTTAAATGATGCCAGTCTTTATATGAAACTTTACTTTTTAGGGATGATTCCTGGAGCTATTTATAATATTGGTTCAGGAATTTTAAGAGCTGTAGGAGATAGTAAAAGACCTCTTTATTATTTAATTATTTGTAGTATTGTTAATGTTGTTTTTGACTTTGTTTTTGTTGTTATTTTACATAAAGGTATTGCTGGGGCAGCGATTGCAACATTTATTGCCCAAACAGTATGTGCTATTTTAGTCACACTTCAATTGATATTTTCTAAAGATGTTTATCAACTTACATTATCAAAAATTAAATTTCATTTACCTGTATTAAAGAAAATTGTTAAAATTGGTGCTCCTGCTGGAATTCAATCAACAATGTATAGTATCGCCAATATCGTCTTACAAACACATATTAATGCCTTTGGAACTCAAACCATTGCTTCATGGTCAGTCTATGTGAAAATCGATGCTTTATTTTGGATGGTCATGGCTGCTATTGGAGCCGCCATTACAACTTTTGTAGGACAAAACTATGGTGCTCATCTTTATGATCGTATCCAAAAAGGAGCAAGAACCGCTTTAACGATTGCCTTAACAATAGCAGTTTCTTTAAGTGTGATCTTATGTTTTGGGGGAAGTTATATTACAAAACTCTTTTCATCTGATCCAGCCATCGTTAATCAATGTCAAAGTTTAATACTCTTTTTAATGCCTTTCTATTTTTCATACTGTTGTGTAGAAATCTTTTCAGGGACAATGAGAGGGTGTGGGGAATCATTAAAACCAATGCTTTTAGTCTGTCTTGGAATTTGTGTTTTACGTGTAGCTTGGGTTACTTTCATTTCACCACACTATCCAACATTAAAGGGAGTTGTTATATCTTATCCAATTACTTGGTTTACGACATCATTCTTATTTATTGTTTATTACAAACAATTTAAAAAACATCATTTTGGAGCATAGTTATGCGACGAACAGAACGAGAAATTACAGATTTAAATAAAAGAAATCATTGAAAATAATTAATGTTGCCGTTTAGGTTTTATAGATCAAGGCAGTGTTTTGTTCATTTAAATTATTGTTATACTTATAATAATAAACATTCATATTGCAAAAGTAGGAAAGAAACTCGATTTAATATATTGGTTTTGAAATCGATAATAATCATCAACTTATATTAAAAAGAAAGTCAGACGAAAAAAGACAATATACATAATAGGAAGATAGAGATACGACAGATAAAGGAAAAGAACCTATAGAATTAGATAATTATAAAGGAGGTTAGTCAAAAAAACAAAAGGTTTTTCTTATTACTTTAAATATGTCATTCAAAAAGTAATCCTTTCATATTTGGTCTATTTAAATCATCCTACAAAAAAATGAAAGGAAATAATCTTATGGAAGATGATTATAATTTAGAAGAGCTTATTAAATATACAACTTTAGAAAATTTCATTTTATCAGGGTATATTACAGAAAGTATAAGACAAGAAGTTAAGAAACTAAAAGAATGTGGTAATGAAGAAGTACGTCATTTTTTAGATGATATTAATGTTGATATAGACAAACAATGTCTACAACGAGATAAAGATCATCCTATCATTTCACCCGATTATACAATAAACATAAAAGTCCCACAAGAAGGAATCATTCAAATGTTATTTTATGTTTATAATCATGAAAAGGGTGACGATGATCGTGTATCCAATTTTCTTTTAGAACATATAAATGAAGATATCGAAAGAAGCAAAAAAGCTCCAAACATTTTAAATGTTTATTCTCGCTGGCTTACAAGAAAATACTCATACAATGATTGAAAAAACAAATCAATTAAAAACCGCACATTGTGCGCAATGGCGTCAACTTAAAAAATTATGCATTCTTTAAGTTGGCGCTATTTTTGTTATTATGAAAATAAATTTAAAATTATTTTATCATTATTTTTGTGCAATAAAAAAAGCGCATAAAATCCCTTTTAATATTACCTATTTTTTTAAATTTTTTGTGTTAAAATATATATGTATTCTTAACTACGGGAATGTGGTCATGAGAACAGATCCGATTTTTTTAAGTTTCGGATTATTTCTTCCGTCGAGTCTAAATCGATATGACGATGCCGACGGCATAACTCTTCCCCAACGTTGGTAGTGTCTGTTTGGGCGAACAGGCACTTTTATTTTGTCTATGATCTTCATGATATTATCTATTCTCTCTTTGATTTTTTCTTTCAGATTATACATCATACAATTTAAAAAATTGATTTCATGAACTATGACATGCAATTGTGTTATGTTCACGACATATTTTTTTCGGTTTGCCTCTTTTCCAATTCATGATTTATTTCTTTTCTTAAAACTCCAACTATATTATGAAACAGAACCTTTGCATATATATCATTTCGTGCAACATCTCCATTTAAGCTTATGTGCCTTTCTATTTCCTGAGTTGTTTTCATTGTCTTATATGAAACCTCAATATCCCATCTTTTTGAATATAGCTCAATGACTTCATCTGCTGAAAATTCTTCTTTACTTAGATTGGTAAAATAAATAAGGTTTTCACAATGAATATCATGTTTTAGGTCTTTTATGAGAAAATATTGGCTCGAAATGAGCCTTGAAAAGTATAAAAAGATTATATTTTGATAGATTTTCTTATTTATGGGAGCCGGAACCTCTTTCGATGGTTCCAAGCTCCGGT
>ERZ836939.4550-NODE-4550-length-10320-cov-4.925183_pt1 | contig 10320 bp, 9 predicted proteins | sample MGYA00519912_ERZ836939 | MGnify/ENA primary metagenome ERZ836939 (study PRJEB31850, sample SAMEA3708810) | human gut metagenome | biome: human gut; feature: human-associated habitat; material: faeces | place: China | collected 2014 ... | reverse complement strand
CCGGAGGTCCCCGGCACCCTCCCGTGTGCCGGCGGGCAAAACAAAAGCCGCCGACCCCACAAAAATGTGTGGAACCGGCGGCACCATTTACAGCATTAAGAAGTCCGCAGAGGGGGATGCCAAGGTGGTCATGCTGAAACTGCGTGGCACTATGCTCCAACGCCCTCCATCGGGCGCGGCCCCTCTTTGTCTTATGTTCTGTGCTTGTGCGGAGCGCCGGTAGGCGCAGGATCTCCTTAACGCTGCAATATACCCAAGTGCATCACAGCGTCCCTTTCCCGCGTCAGCGGTGGCACACAAGCGGCGATTCGCTCCCCTTCTCCTCGGCGGTATGGCAGCTCAGAGCTGCCGCTTGGTCACAGGTTATCGTTGGCCAGAAAGCAACAGGAGGCAACCGCTCCGTTTTTGAGAGCGACTACCTCCTGTTGTCGGTTCATCAGACATGGCCTTGGCCATTTTGATCACCTTCCACCTGATTTGCTGCCACGACAATAGGATAGAAAATAAATGGCAGAAAATCAGAATGAACATAAGAGAAGAATATGAGATTTTTCTAAGGATTATCGCATAAATCGACATTATATTGTCTTGTATCAGGATTAGGGTGAAGGATATACCCGATTCCCCAGGCTGTTTCAATCAGGTCACCAGCTCCTGAACGAGTTAGTTTCTTCCGCAATTCCTTCACATGAAACTTCAATGTGGCATCCGGGCTGGTGTCATAGTCGTTCTCCCAGATATCTTGGTAGAGCTGTTCTTTTGTCACGACCTCACCCATGTGCCTTGCCAGGTTGCAGAGGACGGCAAACTCCTTGGGTGTGAGTTTTAGATCCTGTCCATCTAAAAATGCCTTTCTCAAATTGAAGTTGATTTTCAAGCCGCTCCCTGAGATCAAAATAGAAGCATAGCACTTGGTATCCGTAGTCAGAGACCGCCGCATGATTGCCGCGGCATTGGCAAGGCATCTCTCTGTGTCTAAGGGATGGTCGAAAGCGAGATACCGATCCGCACCGGCATTCAGCGTCTCCACTTCCTCTGAGCTGGTAGCGTGGGTTGACAGAACCAGGATCGGGGTCTGTTCCAGCTCCCGCATCCTGCGAATCAGGTCCACACCGCTGATCTCTGAAAAAGATAGATCCATAACCACAAGAATATAGTGATACCTTGCCACCATACTCAGCGCTTGCATATAGCCATCAGCATGGTGGAATTCCAGTGAAAGCCCCTGCAGGCTGTCCTCAATATCCTGACAAAGTTGCTGATTGCTTGTGATAATCAACGCTTTATGCGGCATTGTCTCACCTCGAATCTAATAGTGTAAGCGCAACAGGAAGTGGTACGCAACTGCTCGTAAGTTTCTTAAGAAAAACCAAAATGCTTAAATCATTTCTCACAGACGATCTTTCCATCTAAAAACTTTATACTTTGGACTTGTGCTGTGTTTGTGACCTCCACAGTTTCCCATCCCGTCCAGCGGAACACTTTATAGAGCCGTCCGCCTTGCAGATAGTAGATGTAATTCCCATCTACGACAAAGGATGTAATAGAGCCCACATCTGCCAGCAGTTCGTCCACCGTCGGTTCATGGTCAAGCAACCCCCAAAAGGTTGCCATGTTATCAGAGCCGGTGCTGAAGTAAAGCCGTGTGGAGAAATCTTTTAGGTCAACCCGATAAATCTGAAAACCATCGCCCACCTCGCCGCTGGAGGCGTAATAGCAGGCGTCCTCATCAACGTAGATGCTGGAGATCGCCCCGGACTGTCCAAAGGGATCACGGGTCAGCAGGATAGCCTCGCCTGTGGCCTTGCTGGTCGCAGTGATGGTGTTCTCCACCATATCAAGCTCTACCGTGTAGGCGCGGTTTTCTCCCTCGGTTGCATCGGCCAGAAAATCATGCGTAATCTCACTGGAATTGCTGTGCCCGCAACCAGTCAATGAAACGGTCATGCAGAGTATGAGCACCGCTGTTAGGAGCGGGCGGGCAGGAATGGCCTTCCGCCTGCCGACATAAAATCTGAGACAAAGCCACACCAGCAGACATACGATAGCCAAGAACAGGACTATCAAAAAGCCGAACTGCTCCGGTGTGATGCCCGGAAAGGTTACTATATCAATCAAGTTCCAGTCCTCGTCATATCCAACCTCTGTCAGTGTCCCCCACACATAGCCGGTTCCGGCCAACAGACCCGCCGGGAGCGGAAGGACATATTTGAGAAAGCTGCCGCCGATCAAATGTGGCAGAATAGAAACCGCGATGCCGGAAAATGTAGTCAGTACCGTCTGCTGGAACAGGATGGAGAGCAGTGCAATCAGGATAGCAAACCAAGCAGCCCCCAAGCATCTGGACAAAACTACGATTCCATACGCCTGCCCAACGGAAATAAGGTAGGGAGAGTGTTCAAAAAAGGACAGGCTTTGCAACGGATAGGATGCTCCATCCAGGCCGACCGACAAGGCGACAACGACAAACTGTACCAACTGGAACAAAGCCGTTGCCATAATTGCCAAAGCCGCCATTGCGCCCAATTTGATCCCAGCCAACCGCCCCCGGCCGTTTCTGCAAGAGCGGAGGATCTGCGCCATCCCGCACTGGTACTCCCCGCAGAACACCGGAACACAGAGCGCCAGAAGCAACAACAGCAGGATTACATTCACCCCATCGTGGGTCAGGAGTGTGTCCCATCCCCGCTCATCCATCAGGAAGCGATGGGTGGGGTCCTCTTTTGCGTAGTAATACTGGTTATAGATGGTCAAGAAGGCGGCCTTCCTGCCATCATCGGAGCGGGTGGCTTCTACGTACTCCGCCTCCATCTCCTGCGCCTTTTCCTCTGTTATCTCGCCTTGCCAGCGTTCCATGTAGGTCAAGTAGGTATCTTCATTCCGATCAATCACATAACTGCTGTCGTAGCCGCTGCCAACACAAAAGACAGCATAGGCCGCCAGAGCAATCAAAAGAAGTAAAAGCCCTTTATGGTGAAATAATATCTTTTTTAATTCTACTTGCAGCATGATTTCCTCCTGATTGCTATGACCAGCAGACACACGATTACAGCTTGAACGATCAGAACGACAAGAAGCTGGAGCAAATATACCCCACCGATGCTCACCCCGGACAGACTTTCCAGCAGTTTACTGCCGCTGGTCAAGGTGAATGGGCTGATACAAGCGAGGGCCTGCTTCCACCACACGGAGGAGAGCGCCCAGCCGGCGCAGTAGTTCAATGCCACGCCAAGCCCTAATCCGATCAGGCAGGGATAGAGTGATTTTTGGAAATAGGCGGACAGAAAAATCAGCAAGAGTGCTGTCACACTGAAACCGATGGCCTTCAACCCGCAAATCAATCCATAGAACAGCAAAATCGAGCCGGAGAATGGAGTATATTGATAGCTTTCGATGGCATAGAGCGGGCTGGACCAGCCTTCAAAGCCGCACAAAAGCCCAAATACCAGGAGATTTAACAAGGCGAACAGGATTGTCAGTATCCATGCAAATATCACTCCAGCGCCGCATTTGGAAAAAATCAGAGGCCATCTGCCTCGTTTGCAGGAGGACAGAATCAAGGTCATCCCGTTTTCCTTCTCCCGCGTGAATGCGGGCGCTACCGCCAAAATGAGTAAAAGCAGGATCAGTAGATCGGAAAAGTCATAGGACAGCAGAGCTTCCCAGCCGTCATACAGATAAAACGCAGGAATCGTTCGGCCTGCATAGTGATGGAGAATGTAGGCATTTTCTGCCGCTCCCGCTGTGTTACCGCTCTCTTGATAGAAAGTCATATTTTCTTTCGCCTGGGCCAGAATCTCCTCCATATCAGAGGAATACTTGACACTGTACTCCATGTGGGGATAGAAGTAACTGTGGAGCAGATAGTAGTCGCCAAAGATATAGCCGCTGTAAGTCCCCTCCTGCGGCTCCCGGCTATATGTTCCATCTGCCGTCAAAGCGTCCAACCGCTGGTACTCTGACGTGAGGAAGCGTACGGTTTCCTCTGTAATGGGGCCTTTGATCCGCTCATAGATGGTGTCGTAGCCTGCCTGCATTCCGCTTGTATTGGCCGCAACGGGCCGTATCTCTCCGGCGTGATAGTCTGCAATGATTTTGACCGTATTCAGACACAAGAATAGCGCCAGCGCAATCAGCGTATAGCGCCGCAGGATGCCTTTTCTGGCCTCCAAATAGAGAAAACTCATATCTGTCCCTCACTTGGCTGGAAAAAGGTGTGCAGGAACACATCGTCCAGATTTGGGGATACCGGCTTTGCGCCTCGGAGCGGTTTCCCATCATCCACAATGCGCAGCAGATAGGAGCCATCCTGCTGCTTGATGTTGCTCACGCAGTAGGTGTCCACCATCAGAGCCATATCCGCCTCGTTGACCGACACCTCCCACACCTTTCCATGGATGCTCTGCTCCAGTTCCCTGGGCGTACCCTGCATGACCAATGTACCCCTCCGAAGCAGGAGGATTTCTTTGGCGATATATTCCACATCGGAAACAATATGGGTAGCTAAAAGGATGATGCGCCCCTTGGCCAGACGGGAAATGAGATTGCGGAAACGGATTCGCTCACCAGGGTCAAGGCCCGCCGTCGGTTCGTCCAGCACCAGCAGTTTGGGGTCGTTCAGAATAGCCTGGGCGATCCCCAGCCGCTGCCTCATCCCACCGGACAGCGCCCCGATCCGCTTGCTGCGGTTTTCCTCCAGATTGACGAAAACCAGTGCCGCGTCGATGCTCTCTTTTGCGTTCGCTACCCCTTTTACTTGACACATATAGTCCAAAAATTCCTGTACGGTAAAATTTGCATAGAACTGAGGGTACTGGGGCATATAGCCAATCCGGTCGAAGTAGCGCCCGCCCATCTGGACGGTGTTTTCACCGTCCAGATGGATCACGCCGCCGCTGGCAGGCAGTATTCCAATCAAAATGTTGATCAGTGTCGTTTTTCCAGCCCCATTTGGCCCCAGCAGGCCGTAAACGCCTTCTGTCAGAGTAGCGGAAACATTTTGGAGCGCGGGATATTTTCCATAGTATTTTGTGATTTGCTCAAGTTCCAGTTTCATCATATATTCCTCACGGAAGCTCCACTGCCTGCGAGAGAGCATAGCCGTCATCCGTTCCCAGGGCTGCATAGGCGGAATGGCCGATGACCCAAATCTCATAGGGCTTGCAGTTTGCATCCATCGTATAGGTTTCATCCGCAACTTTCGTGCCATCGCTGACCTGATAGGCCCGCAGAGTGCCGCTTGGGCTGTCTCCACCCGCACAGGTCACAATGTACTGACCGTCTGCGGATACGGCGGCAATCCCGCTTTCATCTCCGCTCTCCACGTTGATTACCTTCCCCTGCTGCTGGGACAAATCCAAAAAGAGGACGGAGCCGGTCTGCTTTGCGCCTCCCATGCTGGCGGGCAGAATCGTATCGGAAACAGCGGCATATTCTCCGTTCACAGAGAGCATGGAACCGGAAAAGCCTTCAGCAGAAAAAACAGCGGCGGTGTTGCTGCTCAGATCAATCGAGCCGTAGGCCGTGGTATTTTCCTGCCCGTCCAGGCTTCCGAAAAAGGCCAAATAGTCTCCGCTGCCGCTGTACCCGACCGCCTCATAATAGACGGTTTCGCTCATGGCCGGAGTGATTTCCGTCAGCTCCTGCGTCTCAAAGGTATATTGATAGAGGCTGGGCCCTTCCGCATATACAAGGGCTTTCCCGTCCGGCGCAGCGGCAAAGACAGAGCCCCAAAGCCCATTTACCAATGCTTCGTCTGTCAATTCGTAGGTACCCACCAGATTAAGGCTCTGATCGAATAGCCAGTAATACAGCGTTTCCACAGAACTGTCGCCGGAGATCACCGTGACCCCGCCGGTGTCCTGCACATCCGCCGCTGCCTGACTGGACAGCATGACGATGGCTCCCTGGCTGGTCTTGTCTGTCAGCAGGGGTGTTTGGGCGGTGTCAAAAACATAGGTGGCTGTTACTTCGCCGGTAGATAAATCGGTCAGTTTCAGCTCATTGGTAGTATAATCGTACTCCGGCGAGAGAAAATTGGCTCCGCTGCCGGCTGTCTGTTCCGCCGATTCGTCAGGAACCTGTTGGGTGTTCGCTGAAGGATCGGTGGACGGATTTTCGGTGTTTGCCGCCGGTTCGTTGCCTCCGCAGGCGGAAAGCAGAGAAAGACTGAGTGCAAGTGCAAGCAAAATACTGATTCTTTTCATGTTCGTCAAACCTCCCCGTTGACCAAAAGTACAGATGCTGTTTTAACTGGATTGTTGATCTCAAGCTCCCCATCTTCCGGGGTAACGGCAATGGCATAGACCGTGTTCAGCGTACCAAGTGCAGAGGTATCAATCTGGAATGTGGCTTCCACCATCTGGTTTTTTACAGTCCGAACAGAGAGATAGTCCGCTCCATTGAGTTGGACAGGCTGGTGGTTGATGAACAGAGTGATATTGAACTCCGCCTCCGGCCCGCCGTAGAGCTGCACAGTGATTGTCGCTGTTTTCCCATCTGCCTGGATGTAATTTCCATCTTCAACACCCAGGGACAAGGTTGCCGTCGTGTCCAAGCTATCAGTTGCACCCCACGCAGCCAGGGTATCTAATACGTCCTGCGGCAGATTCACCACATTGTAGTCCGTACTGACTGCTGCCAATGTCTGCGCGGGGGCGTCTGCTGCAAATGAAATCTGGCGGGATGTGGTTGCAGATTCCTGGTGGTGAAAGCCATAACGTGGATTATCCGGCCCCTCTGCTACAAAACTGGGCTCCAGAATTGTGACAGCCATAACAGGGACAGTTTCCCCCGCTTTGCCGGTCACTGGCTGGAATACCATGTTGAAATTCTCCTGCTGTTCATAATCCAAGTTAAAGACCTGCATATAGCTTTCCTCAAGCTCCGTACCATCCTCATAGACTGCGGAATAGGGTTGGGCCACTCCATCCACAAACAAGAGGACGCCGACCTCGGTGGTCTTTCCAGAAGAAGCGCCTGTAATGGAGAACGGAATTTCCAAAGGCTCGCCATCGTAGGTATAAACCGTGTCCATCGGGTCTTGCAGGCCAAATTCCGCAGAACCCATCTCATTGTCTGCCGGCTCCTCCTCAAAATAAGCGTCCAAGTCGTTTGATTCGTCCGGGGCCGGGTCGCTGGCCTGGGGTGCGCTGCACCCAGCCAGCAAACATACAAGCGCCAAAGAGAAAAAAAGAAATCTGTGCATAAAAAATACTCTCCTTATCGGTAGGATAAGGAGAGCATAATGGGAAAAGGTCTACGATTGGTCAATCGGCATCAATTTTTTCCGCTTGTATCTGCATTTCCACGCAGGCTCCGTTGTGATTGCTCAGAGAGAGCGTTCCACCTTGTTTCTGGCAAAGGGTGTTGCAGATCGAGAGGCCAAGCCCGAAGTGGTCATTTTCCGTATTCTCTTTGTAAAACGGCCTTGTGGCGGAGCGGAGGGATTCTTCCGAAAAGCCTGCCCCATCATCATATACCTGGATGGTAAGTATTCCTTCTTGCCACCCGGCCTTCAAAGCAATCTCATGGCAGGCGAAACGCAGGGCATTAGAAATCACATTGTCGATTATGCGATGTACCAAGGTCCCATCCAGCATGACCTGAAAATCCGGGACCCCACTAATATCCATAGAGAATTGAAGCTGGTGCTGATGCGCCAAAACGGTGTATTCGTCCTCCTGCTCCTCAAAAAATTCCCGCAGAGGGCATGCTGTTGGCTTCACTGGTATGGCATCCATCGCCTGTATTTCGCGCACTTGGTTTGCGTACTGTTCCAGTCGATCTGTTGCCAAAGAAAGATTATGGATCGTGTCCATCAGTTTGTCCTCGCTGATGCGTCCAAGCGGGACATTATGCGAGAGATATTCTGTGTAGCCCTTCATCACAGTGATGGGGGTACGGAGGTCATGGGCGATGGAGGCGCTGAGTTTGCGCCGCTCCTCCATCATAGCCCAAGTCTCTTGATTATTTTTTAGGAGGGCGGCCCGCATGGTGTCCATAGCCCGACAGAGCTCGCCCATTTCATCCGAAGCGGGATAGTCCAAACAAAAATCCAGGTCACTTTGCGATATGCGGTCGGCGCTCTGTAAGAGTAAAGACAATGGCTGTTTCAGTTTGATGGAATAGAACATCCAAGCGCAGAAAATCGTGCCAAGCACAAAAAGTAAGGTCGGCACCAGAATCACAGCTGCTTTTGCCGCATAGTAGGCCACCCGCTGAGTATCGCTCAGGTTGGCGATTTGATACTCGGTGGATAAAATCACAAGCTGTCCATTTTCTCCCGGAACGATCTGTTCATCATCTGCAATCACCAGATTATATTCATCCTCAGTCTCTTGGGGTGGCAGCACCTGATAGTCCGTTACACTTTCCAAGATGTGATTTTGCACATTGACACAGGTAAAAATAGTCGCTGCCGAAATACCTGCTACAAGCACCGCCATAACAAGGACAAGTGATACGAAGGCTCGGCGGAGCGGCATGGAGCGAAGCCAGTGTTTTATTTTACCCATTTATAGCCGCACCCCCAGACTGTTTCAATATACTGCGCTCCCAACTTGTTTCGGATGCGGCGGATGTGTTCCTTCACCACAGCGTTGTCAGCGGTGCCGTCAAAGCCCCGCACCTGTTCATAAATTGTTTCCCGGCTGAATACCTGTCCAGGGTGGAGGGAAAGCAGTTCCACTATATCAAATTCCACCTTGGAAAGTTCTATGGGCTGGCCATTTCGCGAGACAGTCCTTGCGGCGTAGTCCACCACAATGTCTCCAAAGCCCCGGACACTGATTTTTTGCTGGATACGGCTCTCTCTGCGCAGGTGGGCCTCAACACGAGCAGTCAGCTCAGCCAGGCTGAACGGTTTCAAAATATAATCATCCCCACCGGCCCGCAAGCCTGCTACACGGTCTGCCTCCTCAATCCGGGCGGTTAAGAATAGGATGGGGCAGGCCACATGGTCGCGGATCGCCCGGCACAACTCAAGGCCATCCATCCCCGGCATATTGATGTCCAGCAGAATAATATCTGGCTGCTGGTTCAGCTTTTGCAGGGCCTCCTCACCGCTTTTTGCCGTGATTACTTGATACTGTTCCATCTCAAACTGATCCCGCAGCATATCCAAAATCATCTGCTCGTCATCAATCACCATAATTGTATAGCTCATGGTTTCACCTCGCTCGCTGGTATCATAATAGGAAAAAGTCTATAATTGGTCAAGACCTCCTCAGACTCTACGGCAAGATGGCAGTGATCCAGAAGGTTTCCTGCCTTTTATCGGGTTGCTCTTTGAATTTGCATCTTTTGAGGCGGGTTTTTCTTCCACCACGCCGGATACAGCAGGCCGTGCCCACCGTCTGGTGGCTCCCGTCTGGCCCTGTTCACCAACCGGAACACCTCCCGCCAGCGGTGGAGATCGCTGCCGTGGCAGCGTTGGCGCAGGTGTTCCAGAGCTGTCTTCCGCGCCTTGGTCACGCCGTCGGGGGAGAGCATCTCTCGCAGGCCCAGCTCGTCGGCGGACAGTTCTTCGTAGCCGTAGACGCCGAAGGTGTGTCCCAAGATGGAGCGATCCTTGGCGCTCAGGGAGCGGAACAGCGGTTCTAACAACTCCAGGCACACCTTCCGGTAGACGATCTGCTCCGCAGACATTCCCCGCCGGTGAGACAGGAGGCGCTCCAAGGGATCGCCCTCCTCATCCTCTTTCTGCAGATCAAAGACAGAGAGAAAATGGGTGTTGTACCCCACCAGCCGCGCCGCTGTCCCTTCGGAAATACCTATCTGTGCGGCAATCTCCGCCACAGATTTGTCCTCCGTGTGATAGAGCCGTTGGGCCAGACGCACCCGTGCCATCTCATCTTTGCTCAGGGCCATGACGCCCAGGTTGGTCTCCAGATAGCGGTACATCCGTCCCCGCAGGAAGGGATAGAGCCAGGTGGTCAGTTTCCCAGCCTCCTCATCATAGCCGCCGGCTTGGACTCGCTCCCACAGCTCCAGACTCCCCTCGGCGCACAGATCCTCCATCATTGTCATCGTTGCGGCGTCTTTACAACCAAAGCTTCTGGCCGCGTCCAGGGCGATAGCCCGAATGAAGTTTTCCAGTTGGCCGTAGAGCTGTTCAAAGGCATCGGCGTCACCGCCCCGCACTTTCTGATACAGGTCCTCATTCGTCACAAACCACCGCTCCCTCTTTTATCGTGCTAAAACTCAGGTGTTTCGTTTCGGTCTCCCCCTGGGCCTGCTCTTTCTCTGGACGCCGCACAGGGGATAGAGTTTCTCTGCGGACAGAGACGCATCGAACGCATCGTAGCTCGTTCCCGGTCT
>ERZ836939.4544-NODE-4544-length-10331-cov-3.069969_pt1 | contig 10331 bp, 9 predicted proteins | sample MGYA00519912_ERZ836939 | MGnify/ENA primary metagenome ERZ836939 (study PRJEB31850, sample SAMEA3708810) | human gut metagenome | biome: human gut; feature: human-associated habitat; material: faeces | place: China | collected 2014 ... | reverse complement strand
GCTTCATCGCAATGCTGGTGGAATAGTCACCCAGCTTGGTGTCCTGCGGCGTCTCAACGACGAGCTGGCCTTCCGCCACGTCCAGATCATAGACCTCTTTTACGGCCTTCTGCGCGGCGGCGTAAATCTTGCTTCCAAAGTCGTTCATTCAAATACTCTCCTTACACTTATATACTGCCGTAGAATGAATGCGAGTATACATACATCTCATTACTATATCATAAAATGCCCTTTATGCAACCCCTTTCTGCCGAAAATCGTTGTACAGCGGCGTTTTTCGATTGACAGTACGGGGGATTTGTGGTAACTTTTTTGAGCATACAGCCGTTCGGTGCGCCAAGGGGAATTACCGAAGCGGACATAACGGGGCGGTCTTGAAAACGGGAGGGCATTTTGGAAGCCGTTTTTCAATTTTCCCTGTGTTTTCAACGGGTCGCGGCTGTAAGAAATTAAGAGAAAATCGGGATTTCTCTCCAAGCTTCTCTCCTTTTTCCGAGAAACGTTGGAGCGGAAATACATTTGGAGATGTACCCAAGTGGTTGAAGGGACCGGTCTTGAAAACCGTGAGGTCGGCGTAGAAAACCGGCGCGGGGGTTCAAATCCCTCCATCTCCGCCAGTCAGAGCAAAGTTCGCTTTGCTCTGATTTTTTATTTGCCGCATCAGGAAATCACATTCAAAGCCCCCCGCAAGCCGTTTGTCATAGCCGCTGCCGAGAGCCGTTTGGAATTGCATTCCAGATGCGCATAGACATTGGCGGTGGTGGAAAAGTCGCTGTGGCCAAGCCATTCCTGGATCTGCTTCATGGGGACGCCGTTGGCCAGCAGCAAACTGGCACAGCTGTGCCTAAGCTCGTGGAAGCGGAAAACAGGGCATTACTCGTGGTAGCGGAAAGCAGAATATGCTATAATGCAGACAGGCTATGGTTTTGCCGTAGCCTGTTTTGCATTAGAAGGAGAGGACTGCGCATGGCACGAAAAAGCCGGAAGCGTCAGACTGTAACGCTGCCACATCTGCATTCAGAGACTGCCGGGTACATCCGTTTGTCTGTCACAGGAAAGGGCGGCGATGATTCCATAGAAAACCAAAAGAAAGTTATTGAGGCATGGGCGCGAGAAAACCAGCATCCCATATCGCGATGGTACATTGATGCAGGATGGAGCGGCAGAACATTCTATCGACCGATGTTTCGGGAGCTGATAGCAGACATTGAACGGGGCGAGGTTGACTGTGTTGTAGTCAAGGATCTCTCCCGCCTAGGCAGAGATCACATCGCAGTTGGATATTATCTGGAGGGCTTCTTCCCTATGAATTGTGTTCGTTTTGTTTCAATTAATGACGATTTCGACACAGTAAACGGCTTGACCGATCAATCCCACCCACATGGAGCTAGAATTCGCATTCCAATAAAGAACGCATTTAACGAACAGGTTGCAGTAGAAATCAAACAGAAAGTTGAGGCGACTTTGCAAATGAAAATAGACCGAGGAACATTTGTTGGGCCGAGAGCCCCCTTTGGATACCAAAAGTCCGAAGCAAACCACGATCAGTTAGTCCCTGACCCGATTGCGTCCATCACAGTGCGGAAGATTTTTGAGCTGGCGGCAAACGGAACTGGCGTAACAGGTATCGTCCGCTATTTGAATGAAAAAGGATTACCCACTCCGATCCAATACGCCCGTTCCAATGGACTGACCGGGAGTTTTGCGGATGGAACGGACGATTGGAACAGTCGATCTGTGAAATACATTTTGACTAACCGAACCTATACTGGGATGCTCATACAAGGCAAGGAAAAGCGAGTTGTAAAGGGCACCCATGAACCGCTGGTAGACGTTGAAACCTTTGACAGAATCCAAAGTGAATTCAAAGCCCGTTCATTTAATATCAGTCCCACACCGGAGGCGAGCGAGAATGTTTTCAAAGGCAAAGTTATTTGTGCCTGCTGCGGAGGAAAGATGCAGCGAAAGCGCGGAACGAACCATGCGGATTGGTATTTCTTCACCTGCATTTCAAAAAATCGGTTAGGTGCGGATAAATGTACAGGAATGTATGCCAGAGGGGAAGATGTACTCAGTGCTGTGTACTACCAGCTAAAACAGTACATCGATCATCACTTTATTACCAAAGATCAATATAAGCAGGAAATACAAGGCATGGATTCCATCATTGAAGCAGCTTCTCTCAAATATGAGGAAGCTACTGATTTCAGCATGAAGCAATATGAAAAGTATGTCATGGGTGAAGGTTCTAAAGAAGCCATTGCGGCTGCACGGCCTGCAAAGGAGCAGGCCGAAGCGGAACTGAACAGGGCGATTGCAGACAAAGAAGCCTATGAAAAACAGTATCAGGTGTTTTGCAAACTGCTGAAAGCTAGCAGAAAGGAAGTCCCGTTGAGCGAGATTATTGATTGTATTGAACGGATCGTGGTTGATGTTGATCGAAAGATTATGGTAAAATGGACTGAGTAAAGAAGAAGGCGCGCGGTCAGATACTCAGAATTGATAAAGCAATTCCCGATACAAACAGCGTAATATGATGGAAAGAAAGAAACCCTTCGGCAGATGTTTGCCAATTCTCACGTCGATATGATTTATGGCTCTGCTGGTACCGGTAATTCTACACTGATTAATCACGACGCCAGATTATAAAGGTGAACGAAATGGGAGTAATCCAAGAATTCTTTAATAATCGAGAGATAGCTATCGGGATTTGGGTTATTATTGGTCTTGCTGTCATTCTCCCTACTAAACCTGCAAGACAATTTATAAAAACTGCTATTCCAATTTTGTTTTGCAAGAAATTTGTGATATTTTACATTGTATTTCTCAGCTTTTTGGGTTTGGTGTTGTTCGCATTAAATTGGGCAGGACTTTGGGATCTCACTTTGTTAAAAGACACTGTCTTTTGGGTATTGTTTGTTGAATTTCCTCTTTTTGCCAAGGCGATTGAGAAAGCAGACGGTGGACGATTCTTTTCAAAGCTAATTCGGGAAAATGTTGCTATTGTAGTTGCAATTGAGTTTTTTGTAGGATTTTGGACTTTCAGTTTAATAACGGAAATTATCCTTATCCCTTTAACAGTTTTGATTTCAGTCCTACAAGTATTGGCTGGACAAGATAAAAAGCACCGATCTGCGAAACGCTTCTTTGATGGTTTGCTGGTACTGTGGGGAATAATACTGTTGATTAATGCAATTTACAGCCTTATCCATGCTCCAAATCAATTTTTAAGTTTTGACACCTTAAAATCACTATTGCTCCCGCTGGTACTGTTAGTGTTCAATCTTCCGGTTGTATATGGATTGGCATTATACAATACTTACGAACAAATCTTCATCAGAATAAAAGGTTCCAAATCAGAACAAAAGAAAATGAAATGGCAAGTAATTCGCTTTTCTGGAATAAACCTTTCAAAAGTATCGGCTATCAGAAAGAGCCTACCAAATACAATTGTTTGTTGTCGAACTTCAAATGACCTACAGATAAATCTTAAAAAACTGGCAAGACGATTGGACTTACAGATAGGAGAAAACTACATGAAACGCTCGCGTTATTATGTATTAGCTTGTATAGCCGGATTGATTCTGAGTTTTATTGGACTCATAGGTGCTAATTCGGATGTGTCCTTAAAAGACCTTGTTACGTTGAATTTTGTATTTGATATACCAAGAATCAAGGAAATTTTGACAAATATTTTCTCTACAATGATTGTTTTCAGTGCAACATTGTTTTTCTTTGCAATTGGTTTTGCAAAAAAGCAGAGAGAAGATGTTTCCCAAATCAAGAAATATGCCTTATATGAGCTTTTGCTATCCGTTAAAATGCAGCATTCTCAACTGGTAGATTACCCTCCTATAGACGAACCCGCGGACTTGTTTTGTGCTTACGTACATAATGTATATGAAGTTCGGGCCGCTTGTGATAAAGTGTTGGCTGCATATGAGAATCTACTAACAACATGGGAGCAAGAAACGTTGAAGAACTTACAGCATTCTGCAATGGTCTTGTCAGAGGACTTTGGCATTTCTGCCGAAAATTTTAGAGAGTATTCTGCTACCCAATTTTGTAATTTTTATGATGAAAAAGTTCGAACTGCTCCGCAGAATGAAAAAATCAATGTATTTACTCACAAGATCAAAACGGATATAGAAAAATACTCAAAACATATTGAGCAGTTTTGCGAGGACTTTAAGCACTATTATTGATCCAATTCAACAGACGATGTCTGTTGCGTTGAATCAACTTGTGTCACTCTTTGCATCGCTCTTGTTGGCACTTACGAAAATATTCTTCAAAAAGTATTTGACCATCTTGCACAGTATCATTGTTCAATATGCAAGAGCAAAAAGGTCAGCATTGATGGTGATGACTCAGACGAGAATGGAATGGTTCAAAAATGCTACTTACGCTGCGAGAAATGTGGTTCCATAACAGAAGTCGATTTTGAAAAAAGTAGCGGCGATAGCCCATCGTATACTACTGGCAGGGGTGTTGAGTAAGATAACTGCAGCATTTATACCCCGACTATTCAGATGGAGTTTGATGAATAATATGAAAATCAACAGGCTAAAAATTGTCAACTACAAGCTTTTTCAGAATGTTACCATTGAAATGAACGAGAATATAAATATCTTTGTTGGAGAGAATGATTCGGGAAAAAGCACCATCTTAGAGGCCCTATCAATGGTTCTGACCGGTAAAATTAACGGTAGCAGTGTCGCAAATCGGCTTAATTTGGATTGGTTTAATGCTCAAGTCCGACAAAAATTCAAGGAATCTATTGAGGCTGGTAATACGCCTGACTTGCCCACCATTGAAATTGAGGTATACTTTGCTTCTCCCGATGAAGATGAAATTGCAATAAAAAAGTATAGAGGCACAAATAATTCACTTCATGAGGATGCTGAGGGTGTCAAACTGGAAATAATATTTGACACCCAGTATGCACCAGCATACAAGCAACTCCTGGTTGAAGGAAAAGTCAGAGACATCCCTGTTGAATACTACAGGGTCAATTTCAGGTCTTTTGCAAATCCAGAATACTATGTCCAGACAACGGCAAGAAAAGTGGCATGTATTGATACTACAAAGAAAGACTATGGTCCGGTGCTGAGTCGCTTTGTTTCTACCAGCATAAACGAATATCTCTCGGAAGAAGATATGACCGAGTTGCGTCATGCTTATAGAGCAAATCGACATGAATTTACTGAAAATCAAGCAGTAATACGGCTTAATCAAAAACTACAAGAGGGTCACAGCTTTGATGGCAAAACGATAGGACTAAACTTAAGAGAAAGTGGAATTGATGAATGGAAGGGAGATATGTCTATTTCATTAGATGGCATTCCTCTTGAAAATTCGGGTTTCGGCACTCAAAATATGTTTAAGTCGGAAATTTTCCTGCTTCAAAATACGGATGTTGATATTTTAATAATTGAGGAACCCGAAAATAACCTTTCCTACTCAAACATGTCTATTCTCATCTCTAAACTGTCTGATAGCAACGGAAAGCAGTTGTTTATTTCAACCCATAGCAGCTTTGTCGCAAATAAACTGGGCCTGCAGTGCCTTCATCTTGTTGCAAATGCAAGGACAACACCATTCAAATCATTAAGCAGTGATACTTACAACTACTTTCTAAAATTACCGGGCTATAACACGCTACGAATTCTTTTGGCGAATAAGGCAATATTGGTTGAAGGACCGGCTGACGAATTGATACTGCAAAGAGCATATATTGATAACTATGGAAAACAACCGATAGAAGACGGAATTGACGTAGTCGCTGTCGATAGCTTGGCGTTCCAACGATATTGTGAGCTTGCTTCTCTAATTAGTAAACCGCTGACTGTAGTTACAGATAATGACGGTAACGCTGAAGCTGTTCGTAAGCGCTACGAAAAATACACAGGCCTTGTTACTCTTTGTGTGGAATCTGATAATACCCTAAACACGCTTGAACCCTCTGTCCTTGCAGCAAATCTTGATACCTTTGAATCGTTCAAATCCATCATCTACTTAGGAAAGGACATAGAAAGCAGAGATCCAGACAGCATTAAGAGCTTTATGATAGGAAACAAAACTGACTGGAGTATGCGTGTCTTTACCAGTGAGAAGAAGATAAACTACCCATCATATATTTTAAAAGCCATCGGGATAGATAGTGAAAATGTGGGTGATAGAGATGAATAATCAAGTAGTATTTGCGGCAGCGGGGCATGGAAAAACATATTCACTGTGTTCACAAGCCAAAACCGCCATAGATAATACCAATAAATATGTGCTGCTTATTTCATATACAAACGAGGGAGTTCGTTCTTTAGAGAATGAGTACCGGAAGCAAAACGGCGGTGTATTGGATGACAGAGTCATATTCAAATCATGGTACAGTACTCTTCTCTCTGAATTTATAAAACCATACCAGTGCTCACTTAAACTAAAAGAAAAGCGCTATAAGCAAGAGTTTCCAGTTACATTTCCAGAAAATTTTGTAAATTCCATTGCATTTTATGATACAGAAGCACCGCCTAAATGGTATAACCAGACCCACGTACAATATTACGTGAATAAGCGTGGCGATGTTGTTCCTGACAGGACAAGCCATTTAGCTTGGCTATGCAATGAGCATTCTAGCGGAAAAGTGATTAGGCGAATCCAAGAAATATACTCCCACATATTTATTGATGAACTCCAAGACTATGCTGGTTGGGATTTGGAAGTCATAACTTTGCTATTCAAGTCCAAAATACCTATAACATGTGTAGGCGACTACAAGCAGGCAACATATAGGACAAATAATTCACTGAAGAATAAACAGTATAGAGACGAGAAAGTTCGAGCCTATTTTCTCATGCTTGAAGCACAGGGTTTATGCGTTACTTCATATGCGAATACCACAAGACGATTCAATCAGGAAATATGTGATTTTATCAATACGATCCACGGAGATGCGGATTCGATGGTTGAACCCGATCCAAATAATCAGCAAGAAATGCCAGTAGAAAATAGCGGAGTCTACATGATGAACGTGGATAGTCTGCGTGAATACTGCGAATACTACCATCCAATAATATTGCGATATGACAAAAAGGCGAAGGTTGGTTTTCAACATGACTGCGATGTCTTCAACTACGGTGGGTCCAAAGGCGCAACATATGAAAGAGTAGTAATCATACCTGTCAGTACAACGTTACCATTTATAGAAAGACAGGTGAAAATCACGTCCAATCAAACGCGAGCTAAATTTTATGTTGCATGTACGCGAGCGAAGCATAGTGTTGTTTTTGCTATGGAGAACCCCTGCGAAAACGGGGTATTCAAAGCAACCGATATTCATTTCTCTGATAAGTCTATTCCAGCATATAAGTTTAGTAAGCCTGACTCAGATATTTGATTAATCGAACCATAGTAAAAACAGAAATCCCAGATTACCACTTGTTGGTGGTTTGGGATTTCTGCTTTTGCAGGAAATATTTTTTTGTCGTGTGCTTGACATACGGGTGCCTCAAATGGTGAAGCACAAAGTATTTGGGAGTAATTTGGTTAAGAATTATATCATCCATACAATAGGGAATATGCGGATGGTGTCAGCTATCCTCATATTTGGCATATCCATTTCAGTTATTTTGAGGCCGATTACAATAAGCACTATTGAGATTATGGTATCAATCATTATATAATAATTAAACAATCCAATTGGTGTAGTCCTGCCGGGCATCCACAACAGCATATACAATAACAGTAAAATCCCGTTCTCTTATTTTATAAAATACCAGATGGTTTTCTACAATAATCATACGAAAACCCATACGCCTTAAAGATGGGTGTTTGGCAATCACGCCATAATAAGGCTGCTCTGCTAATAAGCCAATGGCGTGCTCTAATTTGTCCAGATATGCGAGGGCAATGTCCACGTCACCTGAATCGTCTGCTATATAAAAAAGTACATCCCGTAACTGTGTATCTGCAGTATCTGTTCGGATAATCTCGTATTTCATCGTGTTTTCCTTGCCAATAGGGCCTTTCTGATATCATCAAATGTTTCCTGCATTGGCGCAGTCCGTCCATTATTCACATCGTCCTGTGCCTCGACCAGCATGCTTAATAGTTCGAGTTCCGCTTTCATTTTACCATATTGGGCATGTCCCATTAAAACAGTATCTTCATGTCCATTGACTGTTATATAAATAGGTACTCCAGTTGCTCTGACCATAGAAGATAATTCTGGATATTTATTTCTTAAATCAGATGAAGGTCTAATTGATTCCATGTGTAATTCTCCTTTATAATATATCATAATATTATCATATTTACGATATATATTCAATGGATATATTAAAGTTGTTAGAATGGATTACCAGGAAATCGGCTGTACTATAGGCGAGACAGGCAGAATCAGAAGAGAGATATTGATTGCAACATAACGAAAGACCGCCTATAATCTTAGAAAAAGATTACGGAGGGGAGGATTCTGTTAAATGGAGGTTGACACGGTTTCAAAAAAGAACGCGCGAGAAAAAACAATAGCCAGATTATATGAGCTTCTGGAACTACAGGAAAAGGTCAAGAAGCGGTTTGGTATAGATGGATATAATGTTTTTGTTTTTGGCAGTTATGTGACAATCCATTATGTGGAGGGAAAGAGTGATATCGACATTGCTATTTATACAGAAGATTTTGATTTATATAAAAGGATATCTATGTATTTGGAAGAATATTTTGCTGAAAAAGGAATTGAATGTGATATTTTCTATATAGACCTAACGATGGAGGCGCCTGTTTATTGCGCGCCTTTAAAGTCGGAGTTACAATTTACAGACTATTATCCTAAAAAGTTAGTGGAGTTTAGGGAAAGTTGTCAGCATAAGCTGGAAGAAATTAAAATGGGATATCAGTGAGCAGATGAAGAAAATTTAAGTGAATCATCTCCCTAAATATCAAATATTTTGTGTTCTCTTTTTTATTCTGCTATACTAATATTAGCGGGTAATTCCAATTAATGTTATGGAATGGCATATCGACAGGTGATTTAGTAGAAAAATAGCTTGGTAAGGGGGGACATAAACATGGACCTGATTCATGTTGCAATTGTAGAGGATGAACCGTTATTCGTTCAGCAGCTTAAGGAATATATCGGGCGATATGAGAAAGACAGGGGGAGACGGATTAAAATTACAACCTTCGCAGATGGAGAGGATATCACAGATGATTACCGTGGAGGCTATGACATCATATTAATGGACATTCAGATGCGGTTCATGGATGGCATGACGGCTGCTGAGAAAATCAGAACGCTGGATCACGAAGTGATTATTATGTTCATTACCAATATGATTCAGTATGCGGTGCGGGGATATGAGGTGGATGCCATGGATTATGTAGTAAAGCCAGTCGAATATTTCGCCTTTTCCCAGAAGCTGGACAAGGCCATTGGCCGGATGAAAAAGGCAGTGCAGACATATATATCGGTCCCCACGGAGGACGGTCTGCAGAAGCTGGCAGTTTCGGATATTTACTATATTGAAAGCCAGGGGCATAATGCATGTTACCGGACAGCCAGAGGTGAGTTTCTGTCCAGGATTACATTAAAAGAATTGGAAGATTCCATGGGTGGGTATGGCTTTTTTCGTTGTGGAAAAGGATATCTGATTAATATGAAGCATGTGGATGGAATATCCGGCAATGACTGTATCATTTGTGGTGAACGGATTCCCGTCAGCCGGAATAAGAAGAAAGAGTTTATGGAACTGTTAATACAATACATGAATGAGGGATAGATCATGCTTTACAATCAGGATATTCCCAGAATATGTACTGACCTGGCAGAGTGGGGCGCCTGTATGGTATATTTATATCTGATTAAAAGGGAAAAGCTAAGGCGTCCCTCTTTTTGGTATATCAGTCTGGCAGTGATGGCTGTACAGATTGCGTTTCTTGAGCTGACGGGTGATCTGCCGGTGGCATTATGGCTTACATGCATGGCAATTGCTGTGGCTATTATGTATGTATTCCTTTTGATGGGCGGTGAATTGTCTGCTTTGGGCGCCGGTTACTGTGGTGCCAGGGCATTTCTTCTGGCAGAGTTTGCCGCATCACTGGAATGGCAGGTATTTGCATTCATGCGGTCCATTGGATATGGGAGTGTGTGGATTCAGGTGATTTTTGTTATTATTATATACGGGGGCTGCTTTTGGATTGCTGCTTATCTGGAGCGTCCGTCACTTACAGATGACTATCTTAACCAGCTGACCATCCGGGAGGTTTTGGCTGCGGCCGGAATTGCGGCAGCGATTTTTGCGTTCAGCAACCTGAGTTACCTTTATAGCAATCTT
>ERZ836939.4539-NODE-4539-length-10346-cov-3.388106_pt1 | contig 10346 bp, 9 predicted proteins | sample MGYA00519912_ERZ836939 | MGnify/ENA primary metagenome ERZ836939 (study PRJEB31850, sample SAMEA3708810) | human gut metagenome | biome: human gut; feature: human-associated habitat; material: faeces | place: China | collected 2014 ... | reverse complement strand
CACGGTGCTGGGCGATCCCGCCGCCGATTACAAAACCATGGAAAACCACGCCGGCCGCGAGGAGCTGAAAGCGGCAGAGGGCGCGGGCGTGGGCATCTCCGTGCGCCCCAGCGAGACGCTCGGCACCCGCCTGATGTATGCGGCGGTGCGCACGCAGGGCGGGGAGTATATCCGTGTGGCCATGCAGTACAACGGCTTTTTGCGGGACCTTGTAAGCCTGCTGCCCGCGTTGCTGGGCGCCGGTCTGGTCGCTTTTGCAGTGGCGGCGTTCGTGGCCACGCGCGTGGCGAAAACCGTGACGGACCCTATTTCCGATTTTACCGAAAGCCTGAAAAACGTGCAGGAGGGCGGCGCACGGCTGGAGCCGGAGAAATACCCTTATGAGGAATTGCAGGCCATGGCGGGCGATATCAACCGCATGTCGGAGGAGATCGCCCGGAACATGCGCCGCCTGGAGCGGGAAAAGGCGAAGATCGACTATATCCTGGACAACATGAACGAGGGCTTCGTGCTGCTGGATACGGACCAGAACATCCTGCTCATCAATGCGTCGGCGTGCCGCGCGTTCGGTGTGAAAAAAACCGAGGCCCAGGGCAAGAACATCCTGCACGCCACGCGCAACATCCCGCTCATCGACGGCGTGGCGGCGGTGCTGAAAAAAGGCGGCCACGTGGCCGTGGATATGCCGCTGCCCGATAAGCGCAAGGGCGAGGTGAACATCAGCCGCGTGAAGCCCGAGGACACGGGCGCCATCGACGGCGGCGCCATCATCATTATCTCGGACGTGACGGCGCAGCGCAACGCGGCCAAGATGCGGCAGGATTTCTTTGAATCCGCTTCACATGAGCTGAAAACGCCCATCACCTCCATCAAGGGCTTTGCCGAGCTGCTGTGCAGCGATATGCCCCTGGGCGGCAACAAGCAGGAGGCGATCTCCAAGCGTATCCTCAAGGAGACGATGCGCATGAGCAGCCTCATCAGCGATATCATCATGATCAGCCGCCTGGAAAGCGGCGACATTACCTTTGAGCGGGAGGTGCTGGACCTTGCCGCCGTGGTGAGCGAGTGCTGCTCGGACGCGGCGGAATTTGCCAGAAGCAGCAAGGTGAGCATCTCGTGCACCACGCAGCCCTGTGTGCTTTCGGCCTCCCACCGGGAGATGAGCGAGCTGGCGGGCAACCTCATCACCAACGCCGTCAAGTACAACCGGCAGGGCGGCCGCGTGGAAGTGAACCTCACGAACGAGAACGGCGCGCCGTGCCTGCGCGTGTTCAACACGGGCGAGCCCATTGCGCCGGAATACGCCCAGCGTATCTTTGAACGGTTCTACCGCATCGACAAGGGCCGCAGCAAGGCGGCGGGCGGCACGGGGCTGGGGCTTGCCATCGTGAAGCACATCGCCACCAATTACGGCGCCAGCGTCACCGTAACGGCCGCGCCGGACGGCAATACCTTCACGGTGCTGTTCCCTGTGCAGGACTGAGTACGCCTTTTTCGCACGAGTGAAAAAGCGGGAAGCCATCATCCGGATGAACGAAAATTTTGTGTTACCCGCCGCACCGCTTTTGCGTGCAAAAGGGATAAGACGGCCGCATGGATGAAAAACGCCCCGCACCGGATGGTGCGGGGCGTTTGGCGTTTGCAGAAAAGATACAGCGCAAAAGCCTGCTGCTGCTTGTCCTGATTTGACCTGCGATAGTAATAGATAACAAGCCACAACAAGCATAATGCTATATCAACTTCAAGAAGAAACGTGATTTTATCCGTCGCTTTGCTCTCCTTTTGTTTTAGAGAAAAGGCTGTTCCAGTCGGACAATTCCATTATAACAGTATTGGGGCCAGATTGTTCGTGAAGCTGCAAAATTTGTCGTTTTGCCAAAAGGCCTCGTCAAAGGGGAGAAAGGCCGGGAGGGCTGTTCCGGCTGCGAAGCAAAGAGGCCGGTACCATTCGGTATTGTTTTCATACAGAACAACGCCGAAAATATTTGCTGCGTTTCACAGAAATAAAAAACAGCCGCAGGCTGGTTTTTCGGTTCTGCAGGCCGTCCCGGCCTGCGGCCATTAAGATGAGCTTTTTTATTGCGCAGCAATCAAAAATTGTTTTTGAAACACAACGGCTGTTTCCGGCGTTATTCTGTGTGGGAACCCACTTTTGAAGGGAGGAACCACCTTGCTGCACGACGATTACACCGCCGCGGCCGCGCTGCTGCAAAACGACCCGCAGGAGGGCCTGCGCAGGCTGATGGAGTTGTTCGGTGGGCCTGTGCATGCCATTTGCACGGCTATCTTGCGGGGCCACGCCGAGGACGCGGACGAGGCTGCCGCCGATACTTTTGTCCGTCTGTGGCGCAACGCGTCCAGCCTGCCCGCGGGCACGGCTCTGCGGGGTTATGTGGTGCGTACGGCCCGAAGCTGCGCCATTGACCGTTACCGGGCGTTGACGCGCCGGGGTGTGTTGTTCCCGCTTGACGGGCGGGAGGAAGATATGGATTTTGCCGTAGAACTGGAAAGCCTCCTGGAAACGCGGGAGCTTGCGGGGATGATTTTGGCGCTGCCGCCGCCGGACGGGGAAATATTTCTACGGCGCTATTTGTACTGTGAGGAGACAAGGGCCATCGCCGAGCACTACGGCCTGCCGGATGCTACCGTGCGCACCAAGCTGGCGCGTGCGCGCAAAAAGCTGCGTGCTTTGCTGGAAAAGGAGGTGTCCTTATGAACGAAGCATTGCTGCCCGTCGTCAACGGGCTGGAATTTCTTTCTCCGCCGCTGCCCCAGGAGAAGCAGGAGACGCTTGTGCGCCGCGTGCTGGAGCAGGGAGCGGTTGAGAACCTCCCCGGCGCGCAGAAGGCCTCCACAGCGGTACCCGCCATCGTGCCGGACGCAGCGGCTCCGCCTGAAAAACGCCGGGGTGGCTTTCGCGGACGGGGCCGCCTGTGGGCCGTTTTGGCGGCTGCGTTGGCCCTGTGCGCCTGTACAGCCGTCATCGGTGCGGTACAGTATTTTGCTCCCATGACACGGCGAACGGGCGCCGACGCGGTGGTGGAACGATACGGCGCGGCCTACACGAGCAAGGAAGTGACCGTGGACGGCCATACCATGCGCATCACGGCTCTTTTGCGGGATAAGGAGAACGCTTTTGTTCTGTATGACGTATCGGCGGACAGCGCCCGGGAGGCAAGCCGGTTTGTGACAACGAATGTCGACCATGGTGCCGGCGGGTTCCCCTCGAAGTTCTCCTTTGTGCCGCTCGCGGCGGGAGACACTCCGCCCGGGGCGGTGATCGAATGCCCGGCCCTGACGATGACGCCGGAGGAAATGATGTACAGTTTTTCGTTTGTAGGCGGCGCGCCGCAGGAGCTGGGCGGCGGCTGGTACCGTTTCTACAACCGGGGCCGCATTCCCGAATGGGCCGAAACGCTGGCGCTGTGCGTGTGCAGCGAAGCCGACCCAGGCACGGCGCAGACGATACTTCTGGAGCTTCCGCCCGCAGCATCTGCCCGGGAATGGAGGCTGAAGGATGCGGCCGTGGAGTTTTGCGCGGGGATATACTACCCGGAATTCAAGCTTTATGGGGCATCCACGGACCTCAAGCATACCGAGTGCGCGCCGCAGCACCTGAAGATGCGCGTGGAAACGGTACGGATATCTCCTGTCTCCGTGCGCATCTCCGGCAGTGGGGCGGATCCCAATATGGCAGCCAGGCAGCTTCCGCCCCCTCCGGAGGAGGCGATGAACGAGCCGTTCTATCATTACCTGCGGAACGCCGAGCTTGTATTTCAAAATGGCTCCCGCATCACGATTTATGGTGATCAGTTGACGGAATGGCGCGTTACGCCGGACGGGGCGCGGGGCAAAAGCGAGTTTGTGGCAGGGTATATGCTGAAGGATATTTTAGACCCTGAGGCAGTCGCGGCCATTGAAATAGACGGCATATCTTATCCGTTGCCTTGAACAGCCTTTTCCGCATACAAAAACAGCGGCCGCACGTTGCCTGGACGCGCGGGCCGCTGTTCTTTTCTGCGCGCGGCCGCAGGGCAAAACGAACGCGCTACCCCAGATAATCGCGAACGTCCACGGGCGCGCCGTTCAGGTTCGCCTCGAAATGCAGGTGGTATCCATATGCGCGGCCCGTTCGGCCCACATAACCGATGAGCTGGCCCTGCTTGACAGGGACGCCGTCGGCGATGCCCTCGGCCCAGGCGGACATATGGGCGTAAATGGTCACCAGCCCGCCGCCATGGCTCAGCTTGACACAGGTGCCGTACGTGTAGTGTGCTTTTGTGCTGACAACACCGTCCGCCGCCGCGTAGATTTTTGTACCCAGCGGCGCGGGGATATCCATGCCGCGGTGGAATTCCTGTACGCCGTTCAGCGTGCGCCAGCCCATGGGCGAGCCGGTGGAATAGCCCGGCAGCGGCCAGTAAAACGCGCCGCCTGTGTATTCGGGCGCGTCGTTGTCGCTTTGGGCGGCCCATTCCGCGTATTCCCGTTCCGCCGCGGCGATCTCCTGCTCCTTGGCGGCAAAGGCGGCCGCGCCGGCCTGCTCGGCTGCCTGCGCGGCGGAAAGCCGGGCGTTTGCCTGCTGCAGCGCCGCGGCATATTCATTTGCAGCGGCTTCCAGTTCCGCATTGGATGCGTCCAGCGCGTCCAGCTCCGCCTGCTGCCGCGCGGCGAGGGCGGCCAGCTCTTCCCGGCGGGCTGTCAGCTCGGCGATGAGCCGTGTGTCACGCACCGCGATGCGCTGCAAATATTCTCCGAATGTGAGCATCTCAGAGAGGCTGTCCGCGCCCAGCAGAACGGCAAGGCCGGATTGACGGCTCATTTCGTACATGCCCTTCATGCGCGCCTCAAAGCTTTGGGTGCTTCGGTCCACCTCCAGCAGTTTGGCTGCCACCTGGGCCTGCGTGCCGGCAAGCTGTGCTTCACATTCCTGTATTTTCAATTGAAGCACCGCGATCTGGGCTTTGACGTTCTGCTCCTTGGCCGTATACAGGTTCACAAGGTCTCCGGCGCGGGCGGCGTCGGTCCGGTTTTGCTCGATCTGCTGCTCGATGGCCTGCTGCTCGGCACGCAGCCGCTCCAGCTTTTCGGCGGGCGTTTCAGCCGCCGCCCGGAACAGCAGCCCCAGCCAGCAAACGGCCAGCAGAGCGGCGGCGCGCCGCATTCCTTTTTTGTACATCCGCGGAAAACCTCCTATTCGGCATTGAGGTAAGGCCACGCCGAAACGGGGTCGCCGTTCAGGTCCACTTCAAAATGCAGATGGTTTCCGGTACTGTTGCCTGTGCTGCCCACATAACCGATGAGCTGGCCTTTTTCCACGAGGTCGCCATCCTTCACCGCGCACGCGGACAGATGACCGTACAGCGTCGTCAGGCTGCCGCCGTGATCCAGCTTGACGGAAATGCCCATCACCCAGTGGTTGTTGAGGCTGGCTGCTCCGTCGGCCGCGGCGTAGACGGGCGTACCCGCCGGGGCGGGGATATCCATGCCGGTGTGTACGTCCTTTGCGCCGTATACCCTGCGCGCCGTACCGAAATCAGAGGAAAGCGTTGTGTAACCCGGCAGGGGCCAGGCGAATTGGGCCGCGCCGCCGGACGGCGCGCCTTCAGGCACGGCGGCGGACCATTCTGCCCACTCCTGCTGCGCCTGCAGATATTGCCGCTGTATTTCCTCTAAGGAGCTATCCTGCGCGGCAAGTGCTTCGAGGCGGCCGATTTCCGCCTGGAGCGTCTGTAATTCTTCGCGCAGGCGTTCCAGCCGTTCCTCCGGTGCTTCTCCGGCCGTGGGCTGGGGCGTGCCGCCCTTGTAAACAGGCGCGGCGGTATCCGACCGGGCCGGGGCTGCGCAGGCAACGAGCGTGCTGGCCAGCACCACAAGGGCCAGCAGAAGGCACAAAAGCGGCGTGCCGCGCTGCTTTTTTCGCAGGCTGAGCATTTCTGCAAAGCGGCGTCTGGTTTCTCCTGCGCCGGAGGCAAAACCGGTGGTGAGCGCGGATATGCGCCGCCTGCGCGCGGACGCCAGCACGTCCAGCACCGCCGCGCCGTAGGCTCTGCGGTAAGCCATGTCACGGCCTGCCAGCACGGCTTCGTCGCAGGCAAGCTCCATATCCTGCCGCGCGGCGCGGGCCATGCACCACACCAGCGGGTCGAACCAGTGCAGGGCACAGGCGGCCGCCAGCACGAACTGGAAGGGGATATCCCCGGCGCTCCGGTGGCGCGCTTCATGGGCCAGCACATAGGGCAGCGTGTCCGCGCGCAGGCCCGCGCCCTCCGGCAGATAGACAGCCGGACGCAAAAGGCCCGCCAGCATGGGCGTATCCAGCCCGGCCACGGCGTAGACGCGCATGCTCCGGCCGAAGGCGGCGCGGCAGGCGTCCGCAAGCGTTTCGTCCGCAAGCGGCACCCGCCCACGGCGCAGACGGCGCATGGACGTCCCATAGGCAGCCAGGCGCGCGGCCAAGCACAGCGCCGCGCCGATCAGCCAGACGGCCCCGGCAAGCCCGGGCCGGGAGCGGAGCGGCCCCGCCGGGGCGGGGGCCGAAGGAACGGGCACAGCCTTACCGGGCCCGGAGGCCGCCGCCTGCTGTGCGCCGCCGCTTTCTGCCGGGGCGGCGGGGAGCGCCGCTTGCCGGACGGCGGCCGTGGGGAGCGGGATGGACAACGGCGCGGGCCTGTCCTGCACCGGCACCGCGAAGCTGACAGGCAGCACAAGGCGGACGGCAAGGATCAGCCAGGCCAGCCGGAAGAACCGTGCGGACAGCGCGGCACGCGCAAAATGCCGCAGTACCAGCAGCGCCGCGATGAGCGCGCATGTCCAGGGCAGCATGCCCAGCACAGCGTAAAACAGGTCATTCAGCACCGGGCTCGCCCGCCTTTCGCAGCAGTTCTTTCAGCTCTGCCAATTCGCTGCCGGTAAGCGCTTCGTCCTGCACCAGCGCGGCGACCATACCCGCCACAGAGTTTTTGTAGTAGCGCCGCAGCAGGCCGTTTGTCTCCATGCGGCGGTAGTCTTCCTCCCGCACCCGTGCGCGGTACAGCGTGAAGCGGCCCTCGCGCGTTACTTCCACGAAGCTTTTGTCCGCCAGGCGGCCCAGCAGGACCTTGAGCGTGGAAAGCGACCACGCCTTATCCGCAAGGTCCTCCAGCAGGCGTGCGGTGCGCACGGGCTGCGTGTGCGTCCACAGCGCGAGCATCACGTCCAGCTCAGCCTCCGGCAGTTTTTCAAGCGGTTTTTTCGGCATTGTCCGGCCCCTCCTTTTTCGTTGACAATTGTCGTTTATTTTACGGTATCATATTCCGTGACATTTGTCAACGAAAAAACAGCGGAAGACGGTTGCAAAACGCGGGGAAGGGGTACATAATAAAAGCAGCCGCCTGTGGGACGGGCGGCGAAGCAGAAGAGGCGGCCGGCCGCGGCGCGGCCGCGGATGTGCCCGCACAGGGACGCACCAGGAAAGGACGGTTTGATTTTTATGACATATTCCATCGTGACAAGCAGTAAAACGGGCAATACCCAGGCCGTGGCGGACGCCATTGCCGCCGCGCTGCCGCCGGAGGGCTGCGTTTACCGCGGCGCACCCGCGCCGGAGGCTCTTGACGCGGACGTGATATTCGCCGGATTCTGGACAGACAAGGGCACATGCGCACAGGACATGGCCGGGTTTTTGCCTTTGTGCGGCGGCAAAAAGGTGGCGCTGTTCGGTACGGCGGGGTTCGGCGGGGACCCGGACTATTTCAATATGCTGCTGGAGAATGTGAAAAAGCTGCTGCCTTCGGACGCCGTATATCTGGGCGGCTGGATGTGTCAGGGCCGGATGCCCGGCAGCGTGCGCGCCCGCTTTGCCGCGCAATTGGAGCAGGACCCGGAAAACGCCAACGCAAAACGCATGCTGGAAAATTTCGACCGCGCGCTGTCTCATCCGGACGAAGCGGACCTCGCCGCCGCCGCATTTTTTAGCAATGGGAAGCTTGCTGGGGACACCGCTGCGGCTGAATCCCTGTAAGCAGGAGTGAACAGTGGTGTTTTTGGCATAGAAAAAGCTTGCCTGACCGGCAAACACACAGAGATTCGGCTGTGTGTTTTGGTCAGGCAAGCTTTCCGTTGTTATTGAGATGGGTTTTTTATTGCGGAGCAATCAAAAATCAGTTGCTGCTGCTGCGGCGGCCCAGCAGGCGCAGGATATACAGGAAGATGTTGATGAAGTCCAGATAAAGCTGGAGCGCCGCGAAGATGGACGCTTTCTTCGACATTTCGTAATCGCCTTCGAACGCTGCGTGCAGCTGTTTGATCTTCTGCGTATCATATGCCGTCAGGCCCATGAACACGGCCAGGCCGACAAAGCAGATGATGCGGTCGAACCCGGAGAGCGGCAGGAACATGGAGATGAGCCAGAATACCAAAAGGAAGATCAGCCCGGCCGTCAGGATAGGACGCAGGCCGGAAAGGTCGCGCTTGGTGAACCAGCCGTAGGCCGCCAGCACGCCGAAATACAGCGAGGTCAGCGCGAACACGGTGAGCAGGATCTGAACGTCGTAAGCGAAAAAGACCGCGGAAAACGTGATGCCGTTGAGCACCGCGTAGGCGAAGAACAGGCCGCGGGCCGCGCCGATGCTCAGCTTATGCAGACGGGCGGAAAGCACCATCACCACGACGATCTCGGCAATGGCAAGCGCGAATACCGCAGGCATGCCCATCGTCAGCAGGTAATACAGGCCGCCGCCCGCAGAAAACGCGATAGCGGTACCGAACGTGACCAGCAAACCCAGGAACATCCAGCCAAAGGTCTTGGCGGTATATACGTTCAGAGGCTCGGAGGCGAGACCGCCCTCCATCCACTGGCTGCCATTTTCCTGGAACATAGGGTCAAGGCCCTGTTGCTCATTCATGGATCAATCCCTCATTTCTGTTGTGTATGGGTGGAATGTGCCGTATTGCACATGACAAAAGTATAGCATGCTCAACGCCCGTTTTCAAGATACAGCGCGCAAAGGTCTACCAGAATATCCTCCGGCAGCATGCCCTGCTGGGACAGGCGCGCCGCGCACCGGTCGGCCGCGAGGCCGTGCAGATAAACGCCGCACACGGCTGCCTGCGCCGGGGCCAGGCCCTGCGCGGCCAGCCCGGCAATCATCCCGGCCAGCACATCGCCGCTGCCGCCGCGGGCCAGGCCCGCGTTTCCGGTACGGTTTTCGTACAGCCGCCCGGCCGGCGTGGCCGTCAGTGTGCGGTGGCCCTTCAGCACCACCACGGCGTCCAGCTGTTTGGCCATGGCCAGCGCCGTTTCGGCAGGCGCTGCCAGCACCTGCTGCACGGAGGTGTGGGCAAGGCGCGCCATTTCGCCCGGATGCGGCGTGACGATGAGCCGCCCGGCCGCGGGGCGCATGGCCTGCTTTTCGGCGGCAAGGCTGCACAGGCCGCCGGCGTCCAGCACCACTGTGCCGCGGGTGCGTTCCAGCAGAAGCTTCATTTCCCGCGCGGTGGTTTCATCGGCTTCACGCCCGCAGCCCGCCAGGCATACGGTGGCGGTTTCGGCCATGGAGGTGAGCGCGCTTTCATCCGGCAGCGGCAGGAACGTGGCCTCCAGAACGCGCGCGGCAATGCTTTGGATGACGGATTCTCCCGCGGCCAGCGTAACGACGCCCGCGCCGGCGCGCAGTGCGCCCAGCACGGAAAGGGCGGCGGCGCCGCGGTAGGCCGGGCAGCCGCAGACAGCCAGCACACGGCCGTACGCGCCCTTGTGGCTTTCCGGGGGACGCGGCGGCAAAGCGGCGAACACCATTTCATTCGTGATGACAGCAGGCATAAGAACACTTCCTTTTTTACAGCGGCGGAGCCGGGAATACGGGACCATAGGACCGCCCGGTGCACACGAGCCGCGGGCGAGGCATGCGGGCCGCGGCGCGGGCGTCAGCTTTTTTTAGCGAACACGGGCGGCGCGCAAAGCGTGAGCCTGAAAATATGGTATACTGGTATTGCAGACTTTGCTATTATTGTATCACAAAATCCGCTTCTCAGACGAACGGGCACGAAAATATTTGCGAGGGCTGCAGTCCGGGACAAAGCAGGCTTCCCATTGTTAAAAAAACGCGGCCGGCGCGCCGACGCGCAGAGATTCAGCCGCGGCAGCTGGCGCAGCGCGCTTCCCGTTGTTAAAAAAACGCGGCCGGCGCGCCGACGCGCAGAGATTCAGCCGCGGCAGCTGGCGCAGCGCGCTTCCCGTTGTTAAAAAAACGCGGCCGGCGCGCCGACGCGCAGAGATTCAGCCGCGGCAGCTGGCGCAGCGCGCTTCCCGTTGTTAAAAAAACGCGGCCGGCGCGCCGACGCGCAGAGATTCAGCCGCGGCAGCT
>ERZ836939.4533-NODE-4533-length-10359-cov-3.168090_pt1 | contig 10359 bp, 9 predicted proteins | sample MGYA00519912_ERZ836939 | MGnify/ENA primary metagenome ERZ836939 (study PRJEB31850, sample SAMEA3708810) | human gut metagenome | biome: human gut; feature: human-associated habitat; material: faeces | place: China | collected 2014 ... | reverse complement strand
CCCCGATATACATAATGGACTGACTTTTCTTGTATACATCATCCAGCATCCGCACAAAATCCTGTTTATAATTCCGGTAATCCCGGTAACTTTTGGCAACCAGAGGATTGACCTTATCCAGAGCGCCTTCCACAATGTTGTGCATCTGGGCAATAGGAATCAGCTCCTGATCCATCTCCTCTGCCTTCTCTTCCACAAATTCGCAGATAAAGTTCTTCTCTGCCCTTGAAAATGTGATCATGGCTCTTTCTGCTGATTTACTAATGGCAGCAAGTACCTTTTTCACATTGAAATCTTCTTTTGTACCATCTTTTTTTACGACTTTTATCTTACTGCAGTCCATTCCGTCACCTTTCCTTTTTGTTTTTACGTTTATACACTATATATTGTGTTTAATTTGTAATCTATATACTATATATCTTTTTATGCGTATGTTATCGTACCATGTCTGTGTCTGTCCGTCAAGACGTTTACTATTTTCTTGAAAATGCCGTTAATGCAAGATATAATGTAATGAGCGAAGCAAAAAAAAGCGGCTGTGCAGCAGACATTTTTTTGCATGGCATTAACGAACAAACCGCCTGCGTAAGGGAAAAAACATTTTTTTAAGGAGATCTTAATGCTGATTACTCATCTGACTGCTGCCGCCTGCGCAGCTGCTGCCATCTGTCTTGGCAGATCAGAATATGAAAAGAAGGCTCTGTCTGTGGAGGAAATGAACCTTTATAGTGACAAAGTATCCAAAGACCGTACCTTTATTTTTCTGTCCGATCTCCATGAAAACACCTTTGGACCGGACAATGAAAAACTGATCCGGGCTATTGATAAAATACGGCCGGATGCTATCTTAAACGGCGGCGATCTTATTGTCACAAAAGGAAAACATGCAAAGACCAGGCATGCCCTTTCCCTTATAAAAGAACTTGCCACCCGCTATCCTGTTTACTGCGGGGAAGGAAACCATGAAAACCGGATCGACTGGGAGCCGGAAACTTATGGTGTATCCGGAAGCCAATACCGGAAGGAATTAAAAAAAGCAGGGGCTATCTGCCTGAAAGACCAGTCTGCCTTATTTGACCATGAGATAGAAATAACAGGACTGGATCTGGATCATCCATTTTATGGAAAAGCATTGTTCCATCCTCTTCCTTCCATGCCTTCTGATTACATAGAAAAAAAAGCTGGAAAAGCGGACCCGGATCATTTTCAGATCCTGTTAGCCCACTCTCCTTTATATTTCGATGCCTGTGCAAAATGGGGCGCTGATCTTACCCTGTCAGGCCATTTTCACGGAGGGACCATACGGCTTCCCGGACTTGGCGGTGTTATGACCCCTCAATATCAGTTTTTCCTTCCCTGGTGCGCCGGGATCTTTGAAAAACAGGGGCATTACATGGCAGTAAGCCGCGGTCTTGGAACCCATTCCATCAACATACGTTTAAACAACCGGCCACAGCTTTTAGTGATCCGCATCTGTCACCCAAAAGAGGGAAGCTGTGCAAAGCCCACCCTGAAAAGGATATTATAAAATGGAAACCATTACCTATAAACTGGAGCATTTTGAAGGTCCTCTGGACCTGCTCCTTCATTTGATTGAGAAAAACAAAGTGGATATCTACGATATTCCCATTGTAGAGATCACCGCCCAGTATCTGGAATATGTGCGTAACATGGAACGGGAAGACTTAAACCTCGTCAGCGAATTCCTTGTTATGGCAGCCACACTGTTAGATATTAAAGCAAAAATGCTCCTTCCAAAAGAGGTGGATGAAGAAGGAGAAGAAGTGGATCCCCGTGCAGAGCTGGTAGCCCGCCTGTTAGAATATAAACGCTATAAGATACTGGCAGAAGAACTGGCAGACCGTGAGGAAAACGCTGCCGGTCATTTTTACAAGGCATCTTCTCTTCCGCCGGAAGTAGCTAAATACCGGCCGCCTACAGATTTAGATGAACTGCTTGATGGTCTTACCCTTGCAAAATTACAGCGTATTTTTGAGCAGGCAATGAAGCGCAAAGAATACAAAGTAGACCCCATCCGAAGCAAATTCGGCACCATTCACCGGGAACCGGTCAGTCTGGAACAGAAGATCACCTCTGTTATGGATTATGCAAGAAAAGCCCGCCGTTTCAGTTTCCGCCAGCTTCTTGAGAAACAGACGGATAAACTGGAAGTAGTCGTTACATTTTTAGCGGTCCTTGAATTAATGAAAATTGGAAAGATCCATTTAACCCAGGAAGAAACTTTCGGGGAAATGGACATTGAGACCATAGAACCGGAAGGTCAGGAAGAAGACTTAAACTTAGAGCAGGTAAGCGACCTTGTGTAGCGCCGCAATCCCCGGCTGCCACACAACAGATATCTGCCCCAGGAGGACATAAATTGGAAGAATTAACCATAGACAATACACCTGTAACCAACGAAAAAGACCAGGAAGCCGTTATTGAAGCCGTCCTGTTTACCATGGGCAGCGCCGTAGAATTAAAACAGCTGGCTACTGCCATCGGACAGGATAAAGAAACAGCAAAAGCAGCGGTGGAACGGCTGATGAAACGCTATCAGACCGGCAAACATGGCATGGAAATCTTACAGTTAGAAGACAGCTACCAGATGTGTACCCAGTCAAAATACTACTCCAACCTGATCCGTATTGCCTCTGCCCCTAAAAAGCAGGTGCTTTCTGATATTGTTTTAGAGACACTTTCCATCATTGCCTACCGTCAGCCTGTGACCAAGCTGGAGATTGAGAAGATCCGCGGCGTCAAATCGGACCACGCAGTCAACCGTCTGGTGGAATACAACCTGGTTTATGAGGCAGGCCGTTTGGATGCACCGGGACGTCCGGCGCTCTTCGCCACTACGGAAGAATTTATGCGCCGCTTCGGCATTGGTACCTTAAGCGATCTTCCAAATATGGATCCGGAACAGGAAGACGAGATCCGGACAGCAGTGGAAGAAGAACTTAAGTTTAAATTAGAAGAACTGGGAAGTTCCAATGCAACCGAAGAGGCGCAGGAACTGTTGGAAGCTGCTGTAACAAAGGAACAGGAGCAGGAAAAAGAATAGGAGGCTTACCATGATCACTTACCAACGTTTATGGGAAACAATGAAAAAGCGGGGCATTACCCAGTATCATCTGATCAAACGTGAGAAATTCAGTGCCGGACAGATCGGACGTCTGAAAAATAACCAGACCGTTTCCACCCAGACTTTAGATACCCTGTGCCGGCTGCTCTCCTGCCGCATTGAAGATATTGTTACCTACATACCCGATGGCGGAGAACATTTGCCTGACCCAGAGCCGGATCAGACCAGCCCGCTTCCTTCTAAAAAAGTCACCAAAAGTGAAAAGCCGGATAAAAGTGACAAAACGGAAAAAGCGATAAAAAGAATAAAAAGAAGAGCAAAAAGAAAAATAAAGACAAAGATAAGAAACAGGGAGACTGATGAATACGTCAGCCTCCCTTTACAAATTTTGTAGGTGATTTTAAGGTATATTTCTTAAATACAGAGCAGAAATGTTTATAATCGGAAAATCCCACTGCTTCTGAGATCTCACTGATCCGGTATTCTTTGGTGTTTAACAGGGTGATCGCCTGCTGTACCCGGTATTTGTTCAGGAAATCAAGGAAGGTCTGTCCTGTGATTTCTTTAAACTTACGGCTTAAATAGCTGGCGCTGACTCCCATTTCTTCGGAAATGGACTCAATACTCAGCTTCTCTCCATACCGCGTCCGGATGGCTTCCAACAGCTTTGAAACATAACCATTTTCTGAACGGTCCAGTTTCATATAATATTCCAGGTTCAGGTTGCCGCCTTCTAACTCTGCCTGTTCCATGGCATATTCTACCTGACGCACGCTGGTGATCTCTTCTCCCAGTTTTTTCATGATCTGGGCCAGCTTTTCTTCATCTACCGGCTTTAACAGATACTCGCAGACTCTTGCCTCAATAGCCCTTCTGGCATAGTCAAACTCTGCATAGCTGGTAAGAAGGATGCTTTTAAACTTTACTTTTTCTGATGCCTTCTGTATCATTTCAATACCATCCATAAAAGGCATACAGATATCAGCGATCACCACATCCGGCTTGTACTCCAGGATCCGTTCATAGCCTTCCTGTCCATTGGAAGCCTCTGCCACTACCACACAGTCCATGGAAAGCCAGTCTATGGTAAATACAAGACCCTTTCGTATCATGTCCTCATCTTCCACTATCATTACCCGAAGCATCGTTATTATCCCCCTGTACTGAATGCACATTTTTTTCTGCTACTGCCGGAAGTGTAACTACCAAAGTGGTTCCATGGCCTTCCAGGCTGCGTATTTCCACACCATAAGGATATCCATAGAGAAGCTGGATCCTGCGGTGTATATTATAAAGTCCGGAATGTCTTCCCGGCGCTTCTTTCTGGTTCATAAGAGCACACAGTTTTTCAACCATAGCAGCACTCATTCCCACTCCGTCATCCCGGCAGATCATCATCAGTTTTTCCTCATGGATGTATGCCTTTAACTCTACATGAAGATTTAACTGATTGCCAAAGCCATATTTTACAGAATTTTCGATCATAGGCTGCAACACCAGCTTTGGGATCAGACATTGCATACACTCCGGCGCAATATCGATCTTATATTCAAACCTGCTTCCAAAACGCATTTCCAGAATGGACAGATAATTATTTAAATGTCCCAGGTCCTCTTCCAAAGTAACCTGCTCCCTGCTGCCATCCAGGCTGTAACGCAAAAGCTTGGATAATGAAAATACCATGCGTTCTGCAGTTGCAGGTTCCAGTTTGCACATATACCGGATATTTTCCAGTGTATTATAGAGAAAATGGGGATTAAACTGGGATTCCAGCTGCTTTGTCTGGGCCAGAGCCAGAAGTTCTGTCATTTTCTGGTTGTTCTCCATCTGCTCTTTCAGGCTGGTAATGGTCTCATTGTAGGCTTCCGCGATCATCTTAAATTCATTGTCACGGTCAATAGCTCCTGTCCGTTCCAGATTTCCCTGTCTGGCAAGTTCCATTCCATCTAACAGTTTATACAGATCTTCCGTCTTTCGCTCTGTCACCTGTTTGGACTGGAACAGTACCCAGGCAGTCATCAAAAGCAGGGCCACTGCTACCAGTATACCAGCAAAGACCAAAGATGTAAGCACATTTTGCACATCGGACATAACATAAATATGAAAACGGCCGTTTTCCAGGTTATTTTCTGATGTAAAATAAGTCTTCTGGTCCAAGCGCATGTAAGCTCCTGCTTCTTTTACTGCCGGCCGTACCTGATTGCTGTCTGTAAGGAACAGGCCATTATTGCAAAAATACGCCCAGCCATAGCGGTCTGTCACTGCCACCTGTTCTCCTGACCGGGCAAGGGTCCTTAAAAGCCCGCTTCCCGGAACTGCAAGAATGATATAACGTCCGTTTCCATCTTCTGAACCTACCCAGCGCCCGAAAACAGCTGTACTTGCCCCGCTGTCCCAGCCATTCATCAGCCGGAAGGCCGTTTGTCCCGGTCTGGCATCCATAGCTGCATAAATTCCCCACTCTACTTCCTGTCTCTTGTTAAGATAAGAGGGCAGTTTCTCTTTATTCGATAAAAGCAGCCTTCCTCTCTGGTCTACTAAATACAGTTCCGGTTCATATCCCGCCTGTTCAGAGATCCCATAAAAGATCTGGAAAATGCGGTTTCGCTCCAGTACATAACCTGGGCCCGATACTGCCTGAGGAAGTTCTGCCAGCGTTTCAATCCCCTGTTCACAGCTTTCCACTGTCTGTTTTACCCGTCCAGTCACATAAGCCAGATAGTCCCGGTTGGCCCGTTCTCTCCCATGAAGCAGAACTGCCATAAAAAGAATCCCGCAGAAAAATGTAAACAGCGCTGCTGGAAGGATGGCATAAATGGCAAACATCCGCCATAATTCATCCCGAAAATAACGTTCCCGTTTCATTTCCCGGACACCTCCCTGAAAATATCTACAAACCTGTTCTGCCACTGCTCCTTCTTTTCATTGACCAGTGCTTCATCCGCTGTGATCATATGAATCTCCTCTTTATCCGGAAGATAGGCAGCTGCTTCTACATCCTTTCGCACAGAGCGGCGGTCCAGGCTGTCTGCGATCACAGTCTGGGCAGCTTTTCCTGTAACAAAATCCACATATTCTTCTGCCTCTTTTTTATGTTTGCTTCCTTTTACGATACATACCACATCCGGAGTAGAAATAACTCCCTCTTTCATGTAAACCAGCTTTACAGGCGCGCCCTTTGACACATAACCGGCACCGCCTTCTTCAAAGGTAAGACCTGCTGCGTATCGTCCCTCTGCCACTCCCTGATAAACTTCTGAGGAACTTTTTAAAAGCACACCATCCAGATTTTCACAAAACTTTCTTACATAATCCCAGCCTTTTTCCGGATCACCATCTCCCATAGCATAAAGCATGTTGATCAGATGCTCACTGGCAGATGAAGAAGTGCACGGGTCGCACATGGCGATCTTTCCCTTTAACCGTTCATCTAACAGGTCTTCATATCCCTGGATCTTCATACCACCAAGAAGATTGGTATTGACCATAAGCACACTGGGGATGTCTGTAAAACGGGTCATATTTCCCTCTTTGTTTTTAAATTCCTCCCGGACATATTCTTCATTTTCACTGATATAAGGCTCAAATATGTCTTTTCCTGCTCCCGCTGTATATAGAGAACCGCCCCAGAACACATCACATACCGGCTCGTCCCCTTCTTTCACCCACTTTAAAAGTTCTCCGGTTCCCCCGGTACGCACCTGTACAGGAATTCCTGTCTGGGACTCAAATTCAGATACGATCGGGTTAATAAAATCCAAAGGATGAGGGCTGTATACAACCAGGCTGTCTGTATCCATTTCAGCGCTTCTTCCCCGGTTTTTCACAGCATGTAACCCACTGCATCCAAAAAGGCAAAAGGATAGGGAAGCTGCCATCACTGCCAGACGTAATAAATGTATTTTTTTATTTTTGTGACCTTTTTCAAACATTCCCTATCCCCTCTTTCATCCTATTCAAATGATCTCTTTCTTCTCACCGTCTGCCGGCAGCCGGATCTGGATGGTCGTTCCATTTTCTCCGCTTGTAACGGTAAGTTTCGCCCGGTCTCCATAAAGCATTTTCAGACGTTCTATGATATTTGGAACTCCGATATTGCGAAATACTTTCTTCCGGTCCTTTTCATCCGGCTCTGTCCGTTTTCCTTTTGTCAGCCTTTCTACTGCCTCTTCATCCATTCCGATCCCATTATCTTCCACTGACAGGATCATTTCTGAAAGTTTTCCCTGTTCATCCCTGATCCCCTTTGCAGACAGGCAGACAATAAACAATTCGTCCATTCCCCGCATACCGTGGACGAAGCTGTTTTCCACGATCGGCTGCAGCAGCATAGTTGGTATCTCCACACTTTTCAGTTCCTGGGGATAGTCCAGACGGATCTCAATATTGCTGCCTCTGATATTTTTATAAATATCAATAAAACACTGCAGCAGTTCAAATTCTTTTTCCAGGGCAATAAACTGATGATCTGAATATTTTGTGATATTGCGGAAATATTTTCCAATGAGCTGTACAATGCGGCTGACTTCCGGTGTATGGTTCACCTTTGCAATGGCATTGATAGTCTCCAGACTGTTATAGATAAAATGGGGATTGATCTGTGTATGGAGAAAACGGTACTTGTAATCCACTGCCTCCATTTTTGCGCTGTTTTTCTGCGCCTCTGCCTGCACCAGCTCTTCGATCAGCTTCTTATTCTGCAGGGACATTTCATTAAAACGTCTGGCTATTTTTCCAATGTCATCATTCATATAGACCGGTGCCTGGATGCCGATCTCACCTTTTGCCGCATTCTGGATGGTATCTGAAAGGGCATTGATCTGTCGGCTTACTTTTCTGGTAAGATACTGCATTAATATGCAGCCACAAATTAAAGTGACTACTGTAAGAACTGCCGCAACGATCTGTACTTTCAGGCGCATATGATAAATGCTGCTGATGGGCGTAATACCGATCACACTCCATTCACTGTTTTTTATACTGTTTTCTACAATATAATAGGATTGTCCGGCTATCTTCTGATACCCGTTTTCCAGCCCATCTTCCCGGATCTTGTCTGCCAGTTCTTCACTGTTTGTCTCCACATGGACGCAGTTTTGGTCCCTGTCGTAAAATACAAGTCCGATCCCCTGACTTAAGACTTCTGCCAGTTTAAAAGCCCGGTCCTTGATCCGCACGATCAGATATCCTTCATGTTTTAATGTACTTCTCTGCCTGACACTGTGCATCAGATAAATACGGTTATCTTCATCTGAGATCCATACATACCCGTTTTTCATGGTATTTTTTTTATAATTCTCCAAAGCATCCTGGGAAAATGTACGTATCTCGCCTTTGTTTTTTCCTATCTTCTCAATGGTATCACAGGTATAGCCACCATCTGTAACCAGACAGGCATAATCAAAATATGTATTTTCCGCAACGATCTGGTTTAAACGGTATTTCAGTTCTCTCTTTTTATAATCACTTTTATCTGCATCACAGGCTGCTATACTGTCCGGGATCTGAAACATGGTAATATTATTAAACAGCTGTTTTTCTGTATCAGACACCCGCCGGTTAAAATCGATCCCGGCCTGCTGGCTGATCACGGTAAGATTATCAATATTATTGCGCACCAGGATCCTGGTACAGTAATCCGTAAGCACAAACACAGCTACTACAATACAAAATACCAAACTGAACCCAAATACAAAAAACAGTTTTTTCTGAAACGGCAGGGCTTCATATCTTTTTAACTGGTTCATTGACAATTTCCTTTTTTCATTCTGTATTCACTGGGTGTCATATGCACATTTTTGCGGAAAGCATTATAAAAACTGATATAGTTTTCATATCCCACTGCTATGGATATTTCATCAATGGTCATTCTGGTATCATCTAAAAGTTTTCTTGCTATATTTAACTTTTCCTGGATCATATGCTGCTGGAATGTGATCCCCGTTTCTTTCTTTATGATCGTAGAAAGATAATTGGGGCTGACTGCCAGTTCTTCCGCCACAGTTTCCAGCCTCAGGCTTTCCAGACAGTGATTTTTTATATATCTTACTGCCAGCAGTACCAGTTCTGACTTTCCGCTGCTTTTTTCCCGGATCTCGTCAATCTTTGCCAGAAACGTCTTTAACCAGCTGGCAAACATTTTCTGTGAAGTAATACCTGCCACCTCAAAGGACAGATGATCCAATTCCCCTCTCCAGGTCTTGTGTTCCTCCATAATACGGCCGCAAAAGAAAAGAGCCATGATCTGTATGGCAACATAGCTTCCTGAGGTACACATAAGGAATTCTTCGATGATCCGTTCATAATCTTCCATTCCTTTTATACTGTCTGCAAGGCGGAGGGCATTTTCCTGCAGATCAGAGACCTGCATATGATTTTCTTTTTTACTTTTCTTCAGAAGATCCTCATATGCCTCTAAATATAACGAATAGAAGGAAGCTGTCTCCTCTTTCTCACTGCTGATACCAAGGGCAGACAGTTCCTCCAACGTGGTTAACTTCTCTTTTAATTTTTCTATTTCTGCCTGCCAGCCACTGTTTTCCCTTTTTTCCGTGACTAACAGGATGATCCGTTCTTCTGTTACAATGGAATAAGCATTTCCGGAAGATAATAAAGTCAGTGTTTCAACACGCTCCAAAAGGGCCTTGGATGGCTCTCCTTTCAGAGCGCCGATCATCACCAAGCCCCTTTTTACTGGTTCCTTTTCACTTTCTGTGATATTGCCCACCGTATCATCTCGGTGGTTTGTGATGGCTACTGTCATCATTGCCTTTACTGTATTGATCTTCTGGTTTTCCAGGCTGTGCTTTTTATCCAGCTTACGCACAGCCCGCTTCAAACTGTCATTTAATTCCTCATCATCAATGGGTTTTAAAATATAATCAAATACAGCCAGTTTAATGGCGCGGGATGCATACTGGAATTTATCATATCCCGTGATCACGATTATGATCCTGTCTTCTGCCTTACCGGACTCCTCCACCATGGTAAATCCATCCAGATATGGCATATTAATATCACTGATGATAATATCCGGATCCGTTTTCTCGATCAGCTCTTTACCGCTTCTTCCATCATAAGCAGTTCCCGCAAGTTCGATCCCCAAATTTTCCCATTCAATAAAGGAGGCATAACATTCATGGAAACCCTATACTACAACGGCCAAATCCTCACCCTATCCACCCCAACACCCCCATCCCACAACCCGGAAGCCGTCCTCATAAAAGCCGGCCTCATTACCAAAGTCGGCACTCTGGAAGAACTCGAAGCATCCG
>ERZ836939.4518-NODE-4518-length-10392-cov-3.341685_pt1 | contig 10392 bp, 13 predicted proteins | sample MGYA00519912_ERZ836939 | MGnify/ENA primary metagenome ERZ836939 (study PRJEB31850, sample SAMEA3708810) | human gut metagenome | biome: human gut; feature: human-associated habitat; material: faeces | place: China | collected 2014 ... | reverse complement strand
CCCTATGTGTGGGCGGAAATTAGATGACTAAATTAGCATTTTACGGAGGTCTTAAACTGTGTGGATAGTAGAGAATGTGAATGGTGACGGTTCGCTAGTAAAAAAAGAATTTGATACATATCAGGATGCAAAAGCCTACGCAGAGTGGACTTTGGGAGCTGTTTGTTATGTAGAAACTTAGCATATTGGTACTTTGGCAGAGGAAGGAATGAGACATGATAAAGATAGCAAAACTGGCTACAGCCCACATGTTTGATGAAAATAATCCAGAAGATTCCGACTTTGGGTTATGGAAAGGTATAGCTGAATATATGGATGGAGAGGACGCCTATGTTGTCGAAAGCACAGCCATGGAAGGAGGATATGTTTTCCTCGGCCTGTGTGATGGAAACAAGGATAAAGAACTTGCATATATGATGGAGCAGGATAGCATGACTGGGGTATTTATCGATGACCGTGAAGGATTCGAAACAGCCTGGGAATCAAAAGCATATGAACACGAAGGATGTTTTTGCATAGAGCCACAATGGATAGAATCATTCAGAAGTCTGGAGGGGCAGAGGGATGAAATTTCGTCCCTTCAATCAAAATGATGTAACGGCAAAAGCCATTACATAGAGCAACTGTTAATTTAACCAACTACTTGCCATTGATATGTCACGCTATGAATGCATGGGTGTTGGACTCAAGGGCGGAGCTTCCTGACCATCCTCCGCCCGGAAAGGAGTGACAGATGGGAATTGTTGAAGATGTAGCCTGGATATACTGCCCAGACAGTGGCGGAAAGGAAGGGTTTAATGGATAAGCCAAAAAAATATTACTGGCTGAAGCTGGATAAGAATTTCTTTAAAAGGCATGACATCCGTATCATTGAGGCCATGCCTAATGGGAAGGATTACGTCCTGTTTTATCTTAAGCTGCTGGTGGAAAGTGTGTCACATGATGGGAAACTGCGTTTTTCTGATGCCATTCCATATGATGAAAATATGCTGGCGACCATTACGAATACGAATGTTGATGTTGTAAGGTCAGCAATAAAAGTATTCACACAGCTTCAGATGATTGAAATCATGGATGACAAGACCGTGTTCATGGCAGAGGTCAAAAATATGACTGGAAGCGAGACAAAATGGGCAAAAGATAAACGGGAATATAGGAAGCGGACAGGACAAGGTGAGGACAATGTCCTATTGGGATTGGACAATGTCCGACAAGAGAAAGAGATAGAGAAAGAGATAGAGATAGAGATAGAGAAAGAAAAAAAAGATATCGTTGACCCTGGCGGGCCAACTCCTCCCGTCCATGATTTTTCACATCCTGATAGCTTTGAAATGAAATGCGTAGAGGATCTGATTGTCTCCTGCCTGGAGACTTGTCCCCATTCAAAAGTACCGGATACGCTGGAGAAGAAGAAAAGATGGGCGGCTGAAATCGACAGGATGAAACGGCTGGATGGATTAAGTGAGGACGAGATACAGCAGGTGCTGCAATATGCCATACACGATGGTTTCTGGAAAGGCAATATACGGAGTACGAAGAAACTCAGGGAGAAATTTGAGGTGCTGTATACACAAAGCCAGGGGAAGCGCGGGGCGGGTTATGATACTGCTGGAAGTCCAGGTTTTGCAGAGGAGAAGTTTGGGAGGAAAGTGCAATGATGTATGACGAGAACGAAATCAGGAAAGCCATATCCATCACGAAGAACCAGAATGACCTTTTTGAGGTGCGGATTGTTGCCTCCAGCAAGAAGAACATAAGCGGATACTTCAGGGATGCCGAAACCTGTATCAACGCCTTAAGGGCTGCGCATATCAATGACAACTGCAATGTCTACATAACCTTGAACGGCATCCGGGATGAATGCTACTCCAGGCAGCAGCGGGACCGGTTCATGAATAACGTGACGCCAACCACAACGGATTCGGATATAGACCTGTATACATGGTTCCTGGTCGACATTGACCCGGTGCGTGCAGCGGGGACATCCTCCAGTGAGGAGCAGATAACCCTGGCGAAGAAAAAGAGCAACGAGGTCTACCTGTTCATGAAACAGACAGGCTTTGAGGAGCCAATCGTGGGATTCAGCGGGAACGGTGTCCATCTGCTATATAGTGTGGGGCTTGCCGTGAACGAGGAGAATAAGCAACTGGTAAAGGACTGCCTGGCGGTGCTGTCCCTGTTCTTTTCAGACGATAAGGTAAGCGTTGACACCGCCAACTTCAACCCGGCCAGGGTGTGCAAGCTTTATGGTACCCTGGCGCAGAAAGGGGCCAATACACAGGAGCGGCCCCACAGGATGAGTTACATCGTCCAGGCGCCGGAGAAAGCGAAGCAGAATGATAAGGCCCTGCTGCAGAAGCTGGCGGGATACCTGCCTGTTCCGGACAGCCCACAGGGATACAACCGGTTCAATCCCAGGGAGTTTGACCTGGACCAGTGGCTGGATGGGCATGGCCTGCATTACACCAAGGCCAGCTATGGCAGCGGGACCAAGTACATACTGGAACACTGCCCCTTTGATGAGAACCACGCAGGGAAGGATGCCTGTATCTTCAGGATGTCCAACGGGGCCATTGGGTTCCACTGCTTCCACAATTCCTGCGCAGACAGGACCTGGCAGGATGTCCGCAGGCTATACGAGCCGGATGCCTATGACAGGCGGTATGTGAGGGAGGAAAGGCACCCGAACTATCAGAATCCTAATTACGTGGTGGAGAAAAAAACAGAAATCAAGATGGTGGATGGGCAGCCGGTATTCCTTACCACGGAGCAGATACGCCTCATGGAGGAGCCGCCGGAGGAGTTCATCAAGACCGGGGTCGATGTGATAGACCAGAAGATGCGCGGCCTTAAGAAAGGATTCGTCACCTGCCTCAGCGGTTTGAGGGCAGCCGGGAAATCCAGCATCATATCACAGCTGACAATCGAGGCGTCCCAGCAGGGATACCGGACGGCGCTGTTCAGTGGGGAGCTGAAGCCCAAGAACCTCCTGAAATGGCTCCTCCTCCAGGCGGCCGGCAAGGCTTATGTGAAGGAAACACAGTATGATAATTACTATATGGTACAGTCCCCGTATGATGAGGTCATATCCAAATGGATGGACGAAAAGGTGTATGTATACAACAACTACTATGGCAATGAGTTCAGTTCCATCATGGACCAGATACGCAAGTGTGTGGTGGAGCATAAGGTAGACCTGGTAATCCTGGACAACATGATGGCCCTGAACCTGATGGAGATGGGGAACGACAAGTACCAGCAGCAGAGCCACTTCGTGGAATGCCTGGAGAATTTCGCAAAGCTGGCAAATGTCCATATCCTCTTCGTGGCGCATCCCAGGAAGTCGGTGGGGTTCCTCCGCCTGGATGATGTATCCGGCAGCAATGACATCGTGAACCGCGTGGACAATGCATTCATCCTGCACCGGGTAAACAATGATTTCAGGCGCCTGACAAAGGACATGTTCAAGTGGAAGGATGACAACCTCCTGTACCAGTCCACCAATGTGATTGAGATATGCAAGGACCGTGACGGCGGTGTACAGGATGAGTTCATCCCACTGTTTTTCGAGGCCAGCACGAAACGTCTCAGGAACAGCCCAGGGGAGAATAAGATATATCCATGGAAGGATGAAATGGCGAGACTGTTCGGGAATGACACCGGGGAATTTGAAGCAGTACCGATGGGCGAGGAACTGCCGTTTGATTAAGGAGGATGCATGGATAACGATAAGGTGAAGGGAATCTTCTGGAAAAGCTATAACTGGTTCTGGAATAAGTGGAAGGATGAGGTATTGCCCAGGGAGTCCGATAAATGGTATGAGGTGGCAGAGGATGTGAGGGCAGTCATCACTGAATATGACTGCCGGATGTGCAGGAAGATTGTCCTGGCACTCCTGACGGAACTGGAGGAGCGCAGCTGGGGGAATGGAGGCGATAACGTGAGGGCGTACAATGTATCAAAGGAATCGGGAATGACCATGGAGGAAAAGCTTGAGGCGGTCAAGGGCTACGGAGTGGCGGACCTGCTGTATGTGACAAGGGAGTTTGAGGAAAATCCGGGCAAGTATGAGCCGGAAGTGATTAAGCAGATTGGCCTGCAGCTGATGGATAAGGGCATCATGCTGATGTATTGAGGAGGGATGTTTTTGAGACAGGTATATTACAACGTATATGATTATGGCCGCCGGGTCGGCACGTATGCGACCATGGACATCCAGACGATGCTTCACTGCAGCCGGCAGGTCCCCGAACACTGCGCGGCTGATGGAAGGGCCTACCGGGGAAGATACACGTTTGAGCGGCTGGGTGATTATAGTGACGTTAAGTCCGGGGATTTGGCGGCTGAATGGGACAAGGTGAGGTTCCAGATTCTGCATGGGTTAGGGAAAGGCGGGAGGACATGAAGAAAACAAATAGAATCATGATGGTACAGGGCATGGTGAACACGCTGGTGGACAGCATAAAGGACTATGAGAACTTTGAGAACAGGAACGGATATCCGCCCATGTATGGCAACACTGACCAGTACAACACGAAGGAATCCATCAGGAGGCGGATTGTCCAGGCCAGGGCGGAACTGAACCAGCTGGCAAAGGAATTGTAGGGAAAGGCGGGAGTAGATGACAGCTAAGGAGTACTTGAGTCAGTTAGGGGTACTGGACCAAAAGATAAAGCATAAGAAACAGGAATTGAGGGAAGCAAAAGGAAACAGGGGGATACATGCCAAGAAAGATGGAAGCGAAGTGGAAAATGTCCAGACTTCGTTTGGCGGTGCCCAGGGTAATCAGACAGAGGCCCAGGCATTACGGGTAGTAAGCCTGGAGGAAGATATAGAAAACCGTATAATCCAGTACATGGAATTGAAGCATAGGCTGATTGATGAGATACATGATATAAATGACAGTCTTTTTATCGATATCCTGTATCGGCGGTATGTACGCAATGAGAGGAACTTCACCCAGATAGCCTGCGACATGGGGTATACATACAAGTACATCATCAATAAACATGGGGAGGCCCTGATGGCATTTGAACGGGCGCACCCGGAACGTCTGATTGATGATGCGTAAATGATGGAAAACGGATGGAAAAGTTTTTTAAAACCTGTGGTATAATTGGATTATGAGATTGGGCCTACCGGAAACGGGGCTTTCCCTGTTACTTGATTCCCAATACCGAATCTCGCCGACATTGCGACTGCGGTACAAGGTACTGCTGAATATGCCGGAAGACTGAAACACTGGCGTACTGGCGCATCGGGTATCCATATATTGGGTACTTAGATGCAGGTACGCATTAACGGAACATAACTCAGTGGTAGAGTGGCGGCCTTATAAGCCGCAGGTCCCTTGTTCGATTCAAGGTGTTCCGATGATTGTGGGAAAGTGTTTTATATAGTACGCATCAAATGCGTATAAAATTGCTTGACAAATACGCATTTAATACGTATAATATTATTAGATAAAGAAAAACCTAATACATAAACACGAGGTGCTTGAATGAAAAGAAGAGATTTAGTTAAGCTTCTCGAAGAGAATGGATGGTATTTGAAGCGCAATGGCGCAAGCCATGATTTATATACCAATGGTATTAAATCAGAACCAATACCGAGGCATTCGGAAATCAACGAGAAACTGGCGCAAGCCATCATTAAGAAGCTGGGGCTGTAATGCCCCAGCAAGCTTCTTGATTTCAAGCATATCAATTGGATTAGGCTTGCAGGAGGATGCAAAACAGGAGGAAGACAAATGGAGAAGAAAGGAGCATATCCAATAGTATTAAAACGGACAGATGAAGGATATTACGTTGTGATTCCTGATTTTGATATTGGAACACAGGGTTCATCTGTTGCGGAGGCCATGGAAATGGCAAGAGATGCAATTGGATTAATGGGAATTGATTTGGAAGATGCTGACAGGGAACTTCCAAGTCCATATTCAGGTAGAATCGAATCGGAAAAGGATGATATTGTGACGTTAGTTGATATTGACTTTTCCGAATATAGAAAAAAGGTAGATAATAGAGCGATTAAAAAGAATTGCACAATACCATATTGGATGAGTGTTGAGGCAGATAAGGCAGGAATAAATTACTCCCGCTTGCTTCAAGATGCGATATCTAATGTTTTGGGAATCCAAAAATCAATTAATTAACTAAATCTCTTTTTTATAAAAAGGGGCATCCTTAGCGGGTGTCCTTTTTACATTCATTTTTCATTGTCCCGGCGTCTGAAACTTAGGGCGTCCGGGCCTCCTTCAAAACAACACGAAATGAGGTGAGATTAAATGGCTAGAGCGCCAGATGCAAGAATAGAACAGGCTGAGGCCATGTACCGGAAAGGCATCAAATTAGTTGAGATTGCAAGTCAACTAAATTTGCCAGAGGGGACGGTCCGCCGCTGGAAGTGTACACACAAATGGGATAACGAACGTTCGGATAAGAAAAGCGAACGTTCGCAAAGAAAGAAGGGCGGCCAGCCCGGTAACCAGAACGCTGTTGGGAATGAAGGTGGCGCCCCTGACCTAAATAAGAACGCAGAAAAATACGGTTTCTTTTCGAAATATCTTCCGGAAGAGACCGTTTCCATTATCCAGGAGATGCCCACGGACCCGCTGGACATCCTCTGGGACCAGGTACAGATAGCCTATGCCGCCATCATCCGGGCACAGTCCATCATGTATGTGAGGGACCGGGATGACAAGACCATTGAGCGGGTGGGTGTCAAGAAAGGGAAGATATCCGGCGAGGAATGGGAGGTGCAGCAGGCCTGGGACAAGCAGGGCAACTTCCTGCAGGCGCAGGCCAGGGCCCAGAAGACGCTGGAAGGGCTCATCAAGCAATATGATGAGTTGCTGCATAAGCGGTGGGATTTGGCATCTGAAGAGCAGAAGGCGCGGATTGCACAACTCCGGGCTCAGACAGATAAGCTTACTGGGAACAACCAGGAGCTGGAGGATATGGATGGGATAGAGGGTGATATCTATGGTGGCAGTAAATAGGTTTGTCAGGAAAAAGACCATCCCGTTCAACTTTTCCGAAAAGCACAAGGATTATATACGCAGGTGCGAAGCCTGTATGTATAACGTAGCGGAAGGTGCGGTCCGTGCCGGCAAGACAGTGGACAATGTGTTTGCCTTCGCCCATGAATTAAAAACTACCCCAGACCGGATTCACCTGGCTACCGGTTCCACGATGGCCAATGCAAAGCTTAACATTGGGGATGCCAATGGCTTTGGGCTTGAATGGATATTCCGGGGACAGTGCCACTGGGGGAAGTACAAGGACAATGAAGCGTTATTCGTCAAAGGCCCTGCGACTCACGGCAGGCAGAAGATTGTCATATTTGCAGGCGGAGCAAAGGAAGACAGCTTTAAGAAAATCCGTGGCAATTCCTACGGCATGTGGATTGCAACTGAGATTAATCTGCATCATGACAATACCATCAAGGAGGCATTCAACCGTCAGCTGGCAGCCCAGCGCCTGAAGGTGTTCTGGGACCTGAATCCGGATAACCCAAGAGCACCCATCTATGCGGAGTATATAGACAAGTATCAAAGGCAGGCAGATGCAGGGGACTTCCCGGGCGGATACAACTATATGCACTGCACCATCTACGACAACATCAACATTACCCCGGAGCGTCTGCGGGAGGTCGAAAGCCGGTATGATAAGAACAGTATCTGGTACCTCCGGGACATCAAGGGGATGCGCGTGGTGGCCAATGGCCTCATCTACCGCCGGTTTGCTGACGACACAAGTACCAGGCAGTACACGTTCCGCCTGACAGATAAGCCCAAAGACATCATGGAGATTATCCTTGGCATTGACTTCGGCGGCAGTGGTTCCGGCCATGCCTTCACGGCCACGGCCATCACCAGGGGATACCATAACGTGGTTGCACTGGCATCGGAATGGATTGGCTGTAAGGATGAGAAGGGGAACCAGATAGAGATTGACCCAGAAATGCTGGGGACAATGTTCTGTAACTTCTGCCAGAAAATCATAAGCCGGTATGGGTATATCACGACAGTGTATGCAGACAGTGCAGAGCAGACACTGATAGCTGGCATCCGTAGCAGCCTGAGGAAGCACGGACTTGGATGGGTCCGTGTAGAAAATGCCCTGAAAACTGAAATCAATGACAGGATTAACGCTACCGCCATCCTGATGGCCCAGGGGCGTTTTTATTATGTCCAGGGCGAGTGCCAGAGCCTTGTGGATGCATTGAGTACTGCAGTGTGGGACCCAAAGGAACTGACGAAGAATGTCCGGTTAGATGATGGCACGAGCGACATAGACAGTCTGGACAGCTTTGAGTATACATTTGAACGGCAGATTAGCAGGCTCGTAAAGTATGGATAGGAGGTGAGGGGACGATGAGATTCACAAAGATGCTGGACTTAATCACGAATGTCCTGAATAAGGATGCGGACACCCAGGTGGATGTGTGCCTGACATCCCAGATGGCGAACCAGATAGAGCTGTGGACCCGGATGTATGAGAACCGGTCCCCCTGGGTGAACAACAAGGACGTGTTCAGTGCGAACTTAGCGCCGGCCATTGCCTCAGAGATTGCGCGCCTGGTGACACTGGAACTTAAGTCAGAGGTGACCGGAGGGCCAGCGGCGGATTACCTGAATAGACAATATCAGCGCAAGGTGCTTAAGGACCTGCGCAGGTATGTGGAGTACGGCTGTGCGAAAGGCGGACTGGTGATGAAGCCGTACATTACCCAGCAGGGCATTGAGGTACAGTTCGTACAGGCAGATTGCTTCTTCCCGCTGTCTTTCGATAGTTCCGGTCGGATTACGCAGTGTGTATTTACAGAGCAGTTCCGGAAGGGTCAGAAGATATGGACCAGGCTGGAGGTGCACACACTGCAGGGGGGCCGGGTACATATCACCAACCGTGCATTTGTGGCCACGAATGACTACAGTCTTGGCAGCGAGGTGGTGGTAAACTCAATTGACAGATGGTCGGAACTGGTCCCGGAACTGTCACTGGAGGGTACGGACCGGCTGCTGTTCGGGTACTTCAAGGTGCCGCTGGCCAATGCGGACGATTCGGACAGCCCGTTGGGGGTGTCGGTATATTCCAGGGCAACCGGGCTCATCGAGGAGGCGGACAGGCGGTATTCCAACATCTGCTGGGAGTATGAGGGGACACAGCTGGCCGTGCATATAGCATCATCGTTGCTTAAGTATAACCAGGCCCGGGATAAGTTTGAGTACCCTGGGGGTCATGAGCGGTTATACCGGGATGTGGAATATAATACCGGCGCTGCAGATAAACCGTTCATAGACACGTTCAGCCCTGAAATCCGGGATGCGGCCCTATTCAACGGCTTTAACAACCAGCTGAAGCTGGTGGAGTTCAACTGTAACCTTGCCTACGGCACCCTGTCAGACCCGCAGAGCGTGGATAAGACGGCAACTGAGATTAAGACCAGCCGGCAGCGCTCTTACGTGATGGTCTCTGATACCCAGATGGCCCTGCAGGACGCCCTGGAGGACCTGGTGTATGCCATGAGTTTCTGGGCGGCACTGTATGGACTGATCCCGACCGGCAGTGACTATGAGGTGTCATCCGATTGGGATGACAGTGTGATTGTGGATGCGGAACTGGAGCGTCAGACAGACCGGGCTGATGTGGCCATGGGGGTGATGTCCTTAGCTGAGTACCGGGCAAAGTGGTACGGCGAGACATTGGAGGAGGCAGCCAGGAACCTGCCGGAACCGGCACTGATGGAGGAGTGATTATATGAAGTTAAAAGATTTATGGGTCAGGATAGGGAATATAGTTATATCGTCAAAAGACATGACTAAATTATCAATTGAATGCGGGAAAGTAGTGATAGAGTATATTGAACCAGATGCACCGGATGGAGTATCAAAGCTTTCGAAGCTTGTGTGTCACCAAAGCAAAGTTGAGTTTATATGTCCATACGAGGCTAGTGAAGATTATAGAGATATCACAGGGAGTGTGACCAAGACTACGTTTTGTACGAAGGAATGCCCTTATGACACCTGAGGAACTGGAGAAGCTGCCCAAACCGTTGGAACGTACCATGACGGCACTGGAGCTGTCCATCATGGATGAAATCATACAGCGCATCAAGGAAGCCGCACAGGTTACCCCGGTCATTGACTGGCTGTTGGTCAGGATGGACGCCGTCGGTAAGAGCCGTAGCAGCATCAGGCAGATGATTGGCAAGGCACTGGAAAAGACGGACCTGCAGGTGGATGACATCTATGAGCAGGCAGCGCGGTCTGATTACATCCGCAACAAGGAAATCTATGAGGCGGCTGGCAGGGACTACCTGCCTTACAAGGATAACCAATGGCTCCAGCAGGTTGTGGACGCTGCCAGGAGGCAGACCAAGGAGAGCCTG
>ERZ836939.4517-NODE-4517-length-10392-cov-5.526458_pt1 | contig 10392 bp, 7 predicted proteins | sample MGYA00519912_ERZ836939 | MGnify/ENA primary metagenome ERZ836939 (study PRJEB31850, sample SAMEA3708810) | human gut metagenome | biome: human gut; feature: human-associated habitat; material: faeces | place: China | collected 2014 ... | reverse complement strand
CAGTGAAACGGGTCTCGTTTGAGAGCTTGTCAAAAATCCTTTTTTGACAAGCTCAAGGGCAGGGTCGTTTGGCCCTGTCCGTCGTTTTTTTATTTCCTGCATTTGCCGCAGCTGCAGCAGGCCGCGCCGTTTTCCGCCGTGCGGCAGCGGCGCTTGCGATACTCCGTCGGCACCTCGCCGTAGACCTCGCGGAATGCCTCGGTAAAGCGGCTCTGGCTCTCATAGCCGACGGCCTTGGCAATGGCCGCGATGTCGTCCTGCGTCTGCGTCAGGCGTGCAGCGGCCGCCTCCATGCGGTGCTGCTTCATATGCTGCGCGATGGACGAGCCGTAAACGCGCTTGAAGGCGCTTTTCAGCGTCGTTGTATTCATCAGAAACTCGCGCGACAGCGCCTCGATCGTGATGCGCTCGGAAAGATGCTCCGTGAGATAGGTGTGCACGCGGCGGATGATCTCCTCCTGCGAGGCCTGAAAGTCCACGGCCTTCTCCGGGCAGGCGATCTCCATGACGCGCTCGACGATCTCGTGCAGCAGACGGCTCTCCTCTGTGTCTGCCGCGCGGTAATAGACCTCCTTGCCGTCGCGGCGGCTGACGAGCAGGCCGCTCTCCGTCAGGGAGCGCAGATGGTGCGACACGGCCGGGCTGGACATCTCCAGCATGGCGGCCAGATTGATAACGCAGGCCTCCTGATGGCTGAGCAGCCAGAAAATGCGCACGCGCGTCGGGTCGCTGAGCTGCTTGAACACCTCGGCCGCAGCCGCAAAATGCCCCACCTGCATGACCTCCTGATGCAGACTTGCCGCCTGAGACGACGTGCCGTGGTCGTGGGGAAGCTGAAATTCTGCCATAGTCTCTCTCCGTTCTCCGTTTTGGAAATTCCGTTCGCCCGTTCCGAAACAAGCCGGCCAAACCGCTTGCATTTTGAGTTCGCATCCAGTATACTACAGTCACAACGATTAAGCAAGCATTGAATCGTTCCATACTCATTCCTTCCGGAGCGCCGCTGGCGCGCAAGGAAAATTTTCAGGAGGTTTGTCATGAAGAAAACGTATCCGATCGAAGTTGACTGCGCAAACTGCGCGAACCTGATGGAGCAGGCCACGAAGAAAACCGAGGGCATCGCCGACGCGACCGTGAATTTCATGACCCAGAAGATGATCGTGGAGTTCGCCGAGGGCGCTGATCCCAAGGACGTCATGAAGCGCGTTCTCAAGGCCTGCAAGAAGGTCGAGCCGGACTGCGAGATCGAGCTTTGACCCTCCCGGCGGCGCATCGCAAGATACGCCGCCTTTTATTTGGCCAGGGCCTCTGAGTCCTGTTATTTCGAATCAAAAAATCAGAAAGAGAGGTAAACCGAGCATGAACAAAAAGCAGAAAAAAATGCTTATCCGCATCGCGATCACGGCAGTCATGCTCATCGCGCTTGCATTCCTCCCCCTGACCGGCATCTGGCGGCTCCTGGCCTATGTGGCCGCCTACCTCGTCATCGGCTACGATATCCTCCGCAAGGCAGGCATCGGCATCATCCACGGCCGCGCATTTGACGAGTGCTTCCTGATGGCTATCGCCACGCTCGGCGCGTTCTTCCTCGCTGTCTGGACGAAGAGCGGTGACTACGTCGAGGGCATCTCCGTTATGCTGTTCTACCAGATCGGCGAGCTGTTCCAGAGCTACGCCGTCGGCAAGAGCCGCCGCAACATCAGCGCGCTGATGGACATCCGCCCCGATTATGCCAACATCGAAAAGGACGGCAAGCTCGAGCAGGTCGACCCGGATGAGGTCACCGTCGGCAGCATCATCGTCGTGCAGCCCGGCGAAAAGGTCCCGCTGGACGGCGTTGTCATCAGCGGCAATTCCACCCTGAACACCAGCGCCCTGACGGGCGAGAGCCTCCCCCGCGATGTGGCAGAGGGCGACGAGATCATCAGCGGCTGCATCAATATGAGCGGTGTGCTGAAGATCCGCACGACAAAGGCCTTCGGCGAATCCACCGTCTCGAAAATTCTCGACCTTGTGGAGAACGCCAGCTCCCGCAAGTCCCGCTCCGAGGCGTTCATTTCCCGCTTTGCACGCATTTACACGCCTGCCGTATGCATCGGCGCGGTGCTGCTGGGCGTTGCCGTTCCGCTGCTGCGCATGGCCTTCGGCGCAAGCGCCCAGTGGGTCGACTGGGTCTACCGCGCGCTGACGTTCCTCGTCGTGAGCTGCCCGTGCGCCCTTGTCATCAGCATCCCGCTGAGCTTCTTCGCCGGCATTGGCGGCGCAAGCAAGGAGGGCATCCTCATCAAGGGCTCGAACTATCTGGAAGCCCTTGCCGCGACGAAGGTCGTCGTGTTCGACAAGACCGGCACTCTGACGCAGGGCGTGTTTGAGGTCACGGCCGTCCATCACAACGAGCTGGACGCCGATAAGGTGCTGGAATATGCCGCACTGGCCGAATGCGCCTCCTCTCACCCCATCAGCAAAAGTCTGCAGAAGGCCTATGGAAAGCCGATCGACCGCAGCCGTGTTACGAATATCGAGGAGATCAGCGGCCACGGCATCACGGCGACCGTTGACGGCCACAGCGTCGCCGCAGGCAACGCCAAGCTCATGCAGAAGCTCGGCATCGAATACCACGACTGCCACTGCGTCGGCACGATCATCCACATGGCCATCGACGGCGTCTACGCCGGGCACATCGTCATCTCCGATATCATCAAGCCGCACTCCGCCGAGGCCATTGCCCGCCTCAAGAAGTCCGGCGTCTCCAAGACCGTCATGCTCACGGGCGACGCGCGCCGCGTAGCCGAGCAGGTCGCAGGCGAGCTGGGCGTCGACGAGGTCCGCAGCGAGCTTCTGCCGGGCGACAAGGTCGCCGAGGTCGAAAAGCTGCTGGCAGAAAAGGCCCCGAAGGACAATCTCGCCTTTGTCGGCGACGGCATCAACGACGCGCCTGTCCTGACCCGCGCGGACATCGGCATCGCCATGGGGGCCATGGGCAGCGACGCCGCCATCGAAGCCGCAGACGTTGTGCTGATGGACGACGATCCCCTGAAGATCGCCAAGGCCATCCGCATCTCGCGCAAGTGCATCGGCATCGTGCGGCAGAACATCGTGTTCTCCCTCATCGTGAAATTTGCCTGCCTTGCCCTGACGGCCGCCGGTATCACGAACATGTGGGCCGCCATCTTCGCCGACGTCGGCGTGATGATCCTCGCCGTGCTCAACGCCATCCGCGCCCTGCGCGTCCACAATCTCTGAGTTGGAATGATCCCGAAAAAATTCCGGGCCTGCTGCTTTTTTTGGCAGCAGGTCCGGATGCTTTTTACCGGTTATTTTAAGGCAGCGCCGTCGTGAAACGCGCGGCCGACGACCGCGCCGAGGCGGACATAGGTCTTGTTGAACGAATCATAGGTGATGGGCGCGACCTTATCCACGTCGACCTTGCCCTCCGGCGTGAGATAGGCCTCGTCCACGCTGACGTTCACGATCTCGCCGACGAGGCGGCAGCTCTCCGGGTCATAGCTCACAACGCGGCAGGAAACGGCGATGGGCAGCTCATCGATGCAGGGCGCGTCGACGAATTCGGACTTTGTGGCATGGAAGCCGGCGCGGGCGAACTTGTCCGGCACCTGGTTGCCGGACACCAGCCCGACATAGTCGCAGGCGACGACCTGCTCCGCCGTGCCCATGCTGACGGTGAACGCGCCGCGGGCCAGCAGGTCCTTCACCGTGCGGTGCGACGGGCTGACGCAGAACGAAAGCTCCTGATCGTCGCTGATGCCGCCCCATGCGGCGTTCATGGCGCAGGGCGTGCCGTCCTCGCCATAGGCAGCCAGAATGAACACCGGCTGCGGATAAATGCTTGCATGTGCGCCAAAATTCTTTCTCATAAAGAAAAGCACTCCTTCTAAATATCAAAATTCGCAAAGCAGGCAGAAGCTGCTCCGGCGGCAGGTCAGCAGGCCGTCCCGCTGCATTTTGGACAGCTCATTGGACAGCGCGCTGCGTTCCACATTCAGATAATCGGCAAGCTGCTGGCGGTCGAACGGGATCGTAAAGCTGCGGCTCCCCGCCCGCTGCGCCTGCTCGCCAAGGTACGACAGCAGCCGTGCGCGGATGGTACGCGGGCCGGTGTGTAGGCTGCGCCGGGAAAGCGCCAGATTTTTCTGCGCCAGCGTCCGGACGAGATTGCGAATGATGCGGCTGTGGTGCTCGCAGGCGTTCGTGCACTGCGTCAGGATGCGCTTTGCATCAAGAAACAGCACCTCGCAGGCCTCACTGGCCACAACGTCGACAAGCAGCAGCTCGTCCGGTGCACAGGCATAGGCCTCCGCAAACAGGTCGCCGGGCTCCGCGCGCCCGAGCAGCGTGACCGCGCCCTGCATGTCCGTGTGCTCGATCAGGACGCTCCCCGTGAGCACCAATCCCATATACCGCGTAGGCTCCCCCGCCCGCAGGATCCGTTCCCCGCGCGCAAAGCGCCGGGGCGACGCGCCGAGGCAGGGCAGCATGGCCGCGATCTCCTCCGATGTTGCCCCGCGGAACAGCGGCGAGGCCAGCAGCGCAGCATCCTTCATTCTTTCTTCCTCTGTTGGTATTCCAACATACTTTCTCTTGGATTTGGGGTATGCTATCTGGTAACAGGGTCATGCAAACGCGCGGCCGGAAGGAGGATCATTATGGCTATTCTGAAAAACATCGCGCAGGAGCAGGTGCTCCCGCTTGCACAGCAGGTCGAGGCCGAGGCCGGGCAGATCGTCAGCAAGACGCTTGCCCAGAATGACGCCGTCAGCATCACGCTGTTCGCCTTCTCCAAGGGCGAGGAGATCAGTACACACGCCTCCGGCGGCGACGCAATGGTGCTCGTGCTCGAGGGCAGCGGCCGCTTTACCATCGACGGCAGAGAGCATTTCTGCTCCGCGGGCGAGAGCATCGTCATGCCCGCCGGGAAGCCCCACGCGGTCTATGCCGCCGAGGACTTCAAGATGCTGCTGACCGTCGTGTTCCCGCAGAACTAAACCCGCACCCCGCCGAACGTGTAGTCGTAGAGGCCGCTCCACGGCAGCTCCCCGCGGATGCAGGGCAGATACTCCGTGATGAGCGTAACCGCCTGCGGCACGGCCTCGTCAAACAGGCGCTGCAGGACCGCATTGCTCTCGGTGCACTTTGGATTCGGCTCGTAATTCACGATCATGCCGTGCAGGCCGTGGTACGCGCCGGCAAGGCGCATGCCGGTATACAGCGCCGTGCGCTTTGCACGGCCCGGCGCAAGGAACAGCGCGTTGCCCCACAGGAACGTCCGGATCGCCTGCTCCGTCTGCCGGGGCGTCAGCTCATCCGGCAGCAGCTCCGCCATCACGGCCGCGCTGCGCGCCGAGGCATGCAGGTGGCCAGTCAGGCTCGTGCGGATCGGGTCCAGCCCGGCCTGCACCAGCAGGCTGCGGTCAAATTCGACCTCGATCTCCGTGTGGGCCACGCCGCTGCGCGCGATCTGCCCGGCAATGTAGCCGTGGCAGGCGCGGTCCAGCGCAAAATGGCACAAAAAACCATAGAGATACGCCGTTTCCGGCGCCGGAAACTCCAGTGCGGCCAGCTTCTCCCCTGTGGGGCGGAAGAAGGCCGCACCACTTTGTTTGTGCATCCGGTGGCCGAGGCGGCTGACGTGCCCGAGCAGCGGATGATCAAAGAACAGAATATCGGGGCCGTGCAGCCCGATGGAAAACAGGTTCTGCTCCGGCAGGAGCAGCTGCTGCATTTCCTGCGGCAGTGCCGCAAGCACCTGCCTGCCGAAGCAGCGGTGCGCATAAGTTGATGGCATGAAGCCCACCTCATGATCTGGAATCTGTGCATAGCATACCACATTCCGGCAGTTTTGAAAAGCGTTTTTCGTGCAGGGCGGTCATTTGTTTTCAAATCCTTCACAGTTCCGACATTTGATTTTCACGCCGCTTTATGATATACTTATTGTTTAGAAAAACACATGTGAGGGTACCCGTTATGAAACACTGCTATCGGGCGGGCATCGACATCGGCTCAACCACCGCAAAGCTCGTTATTCTGGACGAACGCGGCGTCCTGTGCTATAGCGATTACCGCCGCCACTGTGCGCACACGCAGGAAACACTTGCCGAGCTGCTGGAGGACGCCTGCGCAAAGCTCGGCCCCTGCGACCTGCGCCTGAAGATCACCGGCTCCGGCGCCATCAACCTCGGCAAAGCCCTGAACATCGGCTTTGTGCAGGAGGTCGTTGCCGTGGCCTCCAGCCTGCAGGCCATTGCCCCGCAGACGGACGTCGCCATTGAGCTGGGCGGTGAGGATGCGAAGATCATCTACTTCCGCGGCGGGCTGGAGGAGCGCATGAACGGCGTCTGCGCAGGCGGCACCGGCTCGTTCATCGACCAGATGGCCGCGCTCCTGCAGACGGATGCCGAGGGTCTGAACCGCGCCGCGGCGGACTATCGCGAGCTCTATCCCATCGCCGCGCGCTGCGGCGTGTTCGCCAAGTCGGACATCCAGCCGCTCATCAACGAGGGCGCAACGCTGCCCGATCTGGCTGCCTCCATTTTTCAGGCCGTCGTCAATCAGACGATCTCCGGCCTTGCCTGCGGCAAGCCCATCCGCGGCTGCGTCGCTTTTCTCGGCGGCCCGCTGCACTTCCTGCCGGAGCTGAAAAAGGCCTTCATCCGCACGCTGCACCTGACGCCGGAGAATATCGTCGACCCCGAGAATTCCCACCTCTTCGCCGCCATGGGCGCAGCCCTCGAGGCGGGCGATGCCGAGCCAGCGGATGCCGCCGCGCTTGCCGCAAAGCTGCGCAGCGGCGTGCAGATGGCTTTTGAGCTCAAACGCCTGCCGCCGCTGTTCGCTGACCGTGCAGAATATGACGCCTTCCGCGCTCGCCATGACCGCGCGCAGGTTCATAAGGCAGCACTGCATCCCTGCCGCTGCTTCCTCGGCATCGACGCAGGCTCCACCACAACAAAGCTTGCCCTCATCGACGAGGACGGCGCGCTGCTGTGGTCGTTTTACGCCAACAATCAGGGCTCACCGGTGCAGACGGCCATGCACGCCATGCGCCTGCTCGGTGAACAGCTCCCGCCGGGCGCGGAGATCGCGCGCTCCTGCTCGACCGGCTACGGCGAGACGCTGCTGAAGTCCGCCTTCCTGCTCGATGACGGCGAGGTCGAGACCATCGCGCACTATGAGGCCGCTGCCTTCTTCGACCCGGACGTCGACTGCATTCTGGACATCGGCGGGCAGGATATGAAGTGCATCCGCATTCGCAATCACTCCGTGGATTCCATTCTGCTCAACGAGGCCTGCTCGTCCGGCTGCGGCTCATTTATCGAAAATTTCGCCAATTCCCTCGGCTACACCGCCGCGGTTTTCGCGCAGGAGGCGCTGTTTGCCGCCCATCCCATCGATCTTGGCACGCGCTGCACCGTGTTCATGAACTCCAACGTCAAGCAGGCGCAGAAGGAGGGCGCGACCGTGCAGGATATCTCCGCTGGTCTCGCCTACTCCGTCATCAAAAATGCGCTGTATAAGGTCATTAAGCTTGCCGATGCCCGCGACATGGGCCGCCATATCGTCGTGCAGGGCGGCACGTTCTACAATCAGGCCGTGCTGCGCGCCTTTGAGCGCATCGCGGGCGTCGAGGCCACCTGCCCGGATATCGCAGGCATCATGGGCGCGTTCGGCGCGGCCCTGATCGCCCGCGACCGCTGGACGGGGCAGCGATCGGCCATGCTCCCCATCGCGGACATTCTGAAACTGCAATATACGACGCAGACCACGCGCTGCTCCGGCTGCGGCAACCGCTGCATGCTGACCATCAATGAATTCTCGAACGGCCAGCGCCACGTCACCGGCAACCGCTGCGAAAAGGGGCTCGGCGGCACGCCGAAGGAGAACCGTGCGCCGAATGTCATGGCCTATAAGCTCAAGCGCATGTTCGACTATCCCCCGCTGCCGGAGAAGGACGCGCCGCGCGGCCGCATCGGTATCCCGCGCGTACTGAATCTCTATGAGAATTACCCGTTCTGGGCAACATTCTTCCGCCAGCTCGGCTTTTCCATCCTGCTCTCGCCGCGCTCCACGCGCAAGATCTATGAGCTGGGCATGGAGTCCATCCCCTCAGAGTCGGAGTGCTATCCCGCAAAGCTGGCCCACGGCCATGTGCAGTGGCTCATCGACCACGGCATCAGGACCATCTTCCACCCGTGCGTGTTCTATGAGCATCAGGAGACGCCCGGCGCACAGAACCACTTCAACTGTCCCATCGTCGTCTCCTACCCCGAAAATCTTAAAAATAACGTCGACGCCATCGGCGAGGACGGTGTGACCTATCTGCGCCCCTTCCTCGCCTTTACGGATGAGAAGACCGCTGCGAAGCGCCTGGCTGACTTCTGCAAAGAGACGTGGGGCATTTCCGCCTCGGAGACCCGTGCCGCCGTCCATGCCGCATGGCTCGAGCAGCAGCACGCAAAGACCGACATCCGCGCGCAGGGCGCGGCGGCGCTCGCGTGGATCGAGCAGAATCACGGCCGCGGCATCGTGCTGGCGGGCCGCCCGTACCACGTCGATCCGGAGATCAATCACGGCATCCCGGAGCTCATCGCCTCCTACGATCTGGCCGTGCTGACCGAGGATTCTCTTCCCATCGACTTCACGCCTGCCCGGCCGCTGCGTGCAAACGACCAGTGGGTCTATCATTCCCGCCTCTATACGGCGGCAGAGTTCGTCCGAACCCGCCCGGAGCTCGAGCTCGTCCAGCTCAACTCCTTCGGCTGCGGGCTCGACGCCGTCACGACCGACCAGGTCGCAGAAATTCTGGAGAAGAGCAACCGTCTCTACACCGTTCTGAAGATCGACGAGGTCTCGAATCTCGGCGCGGCGCGCATCCGCATCCGCAGCCTCATCGCCGCCATGGACCTGCGCGCCCGGCAGGGCATCCTCCCCACGGCAGGCCCCGTGCGCTATGAGCGTGCCGTCTTCACGGAGCAGATGCGCCGCGAGCACTGGACCATCCTCGCGCCGCAGATGTCCCCCATCCACTTCGATCTGCTCGGCCCGACGTTCCGCAAATACGGCTATCACATTGAAATTCTCGGCAACGACAACCGCAGCGCCATCGACACGGGCCTGAAATACGTCAATAACGACGCCTGCTTCCCCTCCATCACGGTCGTCGGCCAGATCATGAGCGCCATTCTGTCCGGAAAATACGACACAGATCATCTCGCCGTCGCCATGACGCAGACCGGCGGCTGCTGCCGCGCCAGCAACTATGTCGGCTTCATTCGCCGCGCGCTGGAAAAGGCCGGGCTCAGCCACATCCCCGTCATCTCCATCAATGCCAACGGCATGGAAAAGAATCCGGGCTTCCGTGCCTCTCCCGGCCTGCTGATGGATGCGTTCCGCTCGCTCGTCTACGGCGACCTGCTCATGCGCTGCCTGTACCGCGTACGGCCGTATGAAAAGGTCCCCGGCAGCGCGAACGCCCTGCACGCCAAATGGCGCGATCGCTGCGTCGCCTCGCTCACCAGCAGTCACGCCGGGCGGGACTACCGCCGCCTCTGCCGCGAGATCGTCGAGGATTTCGACGTGCTCCCGCTGGACGAGACGCTCCGCAAGCCGCGCATCGGCGTCGTGGGCGAAATTCTCGTCAAATACATGCCGCTTGCCAACAACCACCTCGTCGACCTGCTCGAGCGCGAGGGTGCGGAGGCCGTCGTGCCGGACCTCATGGACTTCATGAATTACTGCGTCTACAACGGCGGCTACAAGCACGAGTTCCTCGGCGGGAGTCTGGGCGGCGCGCTTGTCGGCCAGCTCGGCGTCAAGGCCATCCGCTATCTGCGCCGCCCGGTGCTCGACGCACTGCAGGCCAGCCGCCGCTTTGAACCGCCTATGGAGATCGCGGACGTCGCCGAGCTGGCCAAGCCCTTCCTTTCCCTCGGCAACCAGTACGGCGAGGGCTGGTTCCTCACCGGCGAAATGGTCGAGCTCATCCGCAGCGGCGTGCCGAACATCGTCTGCATCCAGCCCTTCGCCTGCCTGCCGAACCACGTCGTCGGCAAGGGCGTCATCAAGTCCCTGCGCCGCGCCTATCCCGAGGCAAATATCGTCGCCGTGGACTATGACCCCGGCGCATCCGAGGTCAACCAGCTCAACCGCATCAAGCTCATGCTCTCTACCGCGCGCAAGAATCTGAATGCCCGGCCCGCCGACCCGCAGCCTGCTGCCGTCGGCTGACCGTCCCCGCGAAAAATCCGAAAAAAGCCAAAATAGTGCTTGCAAATTTCATCCGGATGTGCTATGATATCAAGGCAAAATGAAATCCGGGTGTAGCGAAGTTTGGTATCGCGCTTGAATGGGGTTCAAGAGGCCGCTGGTTCGAATCCA
>ERZ836939.4515-NODE-4515-length-10394-cov-2.555856_pt1 | contig 10394 bp, 10 predicted proteins | sample MGYA00519912_ERZ836939 | MGnify/ENA primary metagenome ERZ836939 (study PRJEB31850, sample SAMEA3708810) | human gut metagenome | biome: human gut; feature: human-associated habitat; material: faeces | place: China | collected 2014 ... | reverse complement strand
GATCAGCCATCCGGTGGCAAAAGGCCTGGCATTTGGTACCAGCGCCCATGCAGTAGGTACTGCAAAAGCTCTGGAGTTAGGTGAGATCGAAGGTGCCATGAGCAGCCTTTCCATTGCAGTGGCCGGGCTGATGACCGTGATTGTGGTGCCTCTGGCGGCAAATCTGATAAAATGATAATAAGACGGTTCAACAGACATTATAAGAAGGGAGCGTGGCCGCATGAAGAAACGCAGTGAAGTGGAAATCAAGGACACATGGAAGCTGGAGGATATGGTTGCCAGCGACAGCCAGTGGGAACAGTTGTTTGAGGAGGCATCCTCCAGGGTAAAACAGTATGCGGATTATAAGGGAAGGCTGGATGAATCCGCGGATACGCTGTACGCGTGCCTTAAATTTGACGATGAGATATCAAGGGAGACGGAGCTGCTCTATGTATACTCCAGGATGCGCTCCGACCAGGACACGGCAGACCAGAAATACCAGGATATGTTTTCAAGGGCCCAGTCCCTGTCCTACCGGGCCTCTGAGCATTCCTCCTATATCGTGCCGGAAATCCTTGCCATGCCAAAGGAAACGCTGGACGCATACATGAAGGCGGACAATGGGATCAGCCATTTTAAGCGTGCGCTTGAAATGGTGCTGAACAAAAGGGAGCATACCCTTTCCGGGGAAATGGAGGAACTGCTGGCCCAGTCCTATGACGCTACCCAGGGAGCCAGCCAGATATTTACCATGTTCAACAATGCGGATGTGAAATTCCCTGTGATTACAGGAGAGAACGGGGAGGCTGTGCAGATAACCCACGGCAACTACATTTCCCTGATGGAGAACCAGGACCGCAGGATCAGGAGGGATGCCTTTGAGGGGCTTTACAGTGTGTATGCCCAGTATTCCAACACCTTGTCAGCTGCATTTTCCTCCAATATCAAACAGGCCGTGTTCTATGCCAGGGCAAAGAAATATGAGTCCGTCAGACAGTATTACCTGGCGGAAAATGAGGTCCCGGAACTGGTTTATGATAATCTGGTCCGGGCGGTGAGGGATAACCTTCCAAAGCTTCACCGCTACGCAAGACTGCGCAAAAAGCTTCTGGGCGTGGAGGAGCTTCATATGTACGACCTGTATGTGCCCATGGTAGCTGAATTTGACCGCCGTTATACCTATGAGGAGGCCAAATCCATTGTAAAGGAGGGCCTGGCCCCGCTGGGGGAGGAATATCTGTCCATCCTGCAGGAAGGTTTTGACAGCCGTTGGATTGATGTGTATGAAAATGAAGGGAAAAGAAGCGGGGCGTATTCCTGGGGGACTTATGGAAGCCATCCTTATGTGCTCCTTAATTTCCACGGCACGCTGAATGACGTGTTTACACTGGCCCATGAGATGGGACACTCCATACACAGCTGGTATTCTGATAAAAACCAGCCGTTTACCTATGCCGGATATAAGATTTTTGTGGCGGAAGTGGCTTCCACCTGCAATGAGGCGCTTTTGATCCGCCACATGCTTAAGAAGGCGGGAAGCAGGGAGGAGAAGGCATATCTGCTGAATCATTTCCTGGAAAGCTTCCGTGGAACCTTGTTCCGCCAGACCATGTTTGCTGAGTTTGAGGACATGGCCCACAGGAAAGGGGCTGCCGGGGAAAGCCTGACAGCGCAGAACCTTTGCCAGATGTACCGCCAGCTGAATGTGGATTATTTTGGGCCGGAAATGAATGTGGATGCCCAGATCGACTATGAATGGGAGAGGATTCCCCATTTTTATCCCCCGTTTTATGTATATCAGTATGCAACCGGGTTTTCCGCGGCAGTGGCAATCAGCAGCAGGATCATGAAAGGGGAAGAGGGCGCGTTGGAGGGCTATAAGAAATTCTTAAGCGGCGGCTGTTCCATGACGCCCATCGAACTGTTAAGACTTTGCGGTGTGGATATGTCCACCACCAGGCCTGTGGATGAGGCGCTGTCATTTTTTGGGGAGCTGCTGGATGAATTTGAGGGGCAAAGATGAGTCGGGATACGGTAAGAGAAAACGCCTCAGGGCGTCAGCTGAAAAAACAGGTTGACCTGACAGGGGGCAATCCGGGCAAAAGTCTCCTGATGTTTGCATTTCCCATGATTCTGGGCAACCTGTTCCAGCAGTTTTACAATATGGCGGATTCCATGATTGTGGGTAACTTTGTGGGGGAGGACGCACTGGCGGCAGTGGGTGCCTCCTATGCCCTGACCAATGTGTTCATCATGATTGCCATTGGCGGCGGCAACGGCGCCTCGGTGCTCACCTCCCAGTACCTGGGCGCCAGGCAGCATGGGAAGATGAAGACATCCATCTCCACCGCCCTTATCACATTCCTGGCCGTCAGCCTGGTATTAGGCGGCCTGGGATTTGCCATGAACGGGACAATCCTGACAGCCCTTAATACGCCGGAAAACATAATGGGACAGGCCAGGCTGTACCTGGGGATTTATTTCCTGGGACTGCCGTTCCTGTTCATGTACAATGTGCTGGCAGCTATTTTCAATGCCCTGGGGGATTCCAGGACGCCCTTGTATCTTTTGATATTTTCCTCCATCCTGAACGTGGTCCTGGATATCATCTCCGTTACATGGCTGGGCATGGGCGTGGACGGGGTTGCAATTGCCACGGTCATGGCCCAGGGCATCTCAGCCCTGATTTCCTTTGGTCTGCTGCTGAGGAAGCTGAAGGGGTATGAACGCGCCCAGGAGGACGGTTTCCGGTTCTATGACAGGGCCATGCTGGGCTCAGGCACCAGGATTGCGGTGCCGTCCATCCTGCAGCAGTCCATTGTTTCCATCGGAATGCTGCTGGTACAGTCTGTTGTCAATGGATTCGGCTCCGCGGCGCTGGCCGGATACTCTGCCGGAAGCCGCATCGAATCCATCTGCGTGGTGCCCATGATTGCCACGGGCAATGCAGTGTCAACCTTCACGGCCCAGAACATTGGCGCGGGAAAGCTGGAGCGTGTAAAGGAAGGGTACCGTGCAAGCTACCGGATCATATTGGGGTTTGCCGTCATCATTGCAGTGGTGGTATCCCTGTCAAACGGCGCGGTAATTGCATCCTTCCTGGGCGGGGATATGAGCCCGGAGGCATATGCGGCGGGTACGGGATATCTGTCCTTTATCGCTTACTTTTTCCTGTTCATTGGGCTTAAGGCGGTGACGGACGGTGTGTTGCGCGGGTCCGGTGATGTGCTGGTATTCACCATTGCCAATCTGGTCAATCTGGGAATCCGCGTTTTCGCGGCATTCCATTTTGCGCCTGTGTGGGGCGTTGCGGCTGTGTGGTACGCAGTGCCTATGGGCTGGATTGCCAACTATGTGATTTCCTTTAGCCGGTATCTGACCGGGAAGTGGAAGGATAAGAAAGTGATATAGGATAGGAAAGGGATGCAAAAAGGATGGGAAAGATTGAGTTAAGGAAATGGACGTTCCATGATAAGGAAAACCTTATGGCAATATGCAATGCGGTCAACCGAGGTTACCTGTCCAACCGGCTGCCGTTTCCATATACGGAGTCAGATGCCAAATGGTGGCTGGACATGGTGGAAGAGCACGATGGAAAAGACGGTATCTTCCGCGCTGTCTTGGTGGATGGGACCATTGTGGGCAATATTTCTGTTGAACAGAAATCAGATGTTTATGGGAAAGATGCGGAAATCGGCTACCTGCTTATTACGGAGAAATGGTCGCAGGGAATCATGACAGAGGCAGTGGGACAGATATGCAATCTTGCATTTTCCTCATTAGATATCATGCGTATTACCGGGCTGGTCTATGAACCGAACAGCGGTTCACGCAGGGTCCTGGAAAAGAACGGGTTTATATTGGAGGGAATCCTGAAACATGCAGTGGTAAAGGATGGCAGTATTTATAATCTCTGCATTTATGGAAAACTGAGATAAGTCCATGGTCCATCATACCATATCCGATCCACCCATATGGACAGACAGCCGGAGGAAAACGCCACCGGCTGTCTTTTTAAAGGGGAATATCTATATTAAAAACCGGAAGGGCTGCATCACAAAGCCGACCACCTTCCATGCCGCCCTTTTATAAAACGGGACATAGGCCACCGTGATGTGTTCCGGTATGTCATAGGTGCCGTCCGGCAGGAGTCTCCTGCAGTCCGCCTCATAGGATTCCATATAATCCTCCAGCTGGGATGTAAGCTCAGGACTTTGGATGACCAGCATCAGTTCCGTGTCCATATAAGTGCTTCTCAGGTCAAAATTATAGGAACCAACGGCACACAGCTCATGGTCAATCAGAAGGGACTTGCCATGGTAGGAAAGGCCGCCGTCGTATTCCAAGATTTCCATACCGGTCCCGATGAAGGCTTTCTTATGCCTTGGATAATCGCTGGAAGCAAAGAAATTGTCCCCGTTTTCAACTGAATTGATCATCATGGTTACCGGCACATGGGACGTGACCTCTGTCAGGGTGTCATACATGTAGTTGTTGAATACCGCATAGGGGGTGTGGATCACCACCTGTTCCCTGGCGCTCCTCATCAACTCAGTCATGGTGTAGAAAACCACTGGTTCCTTTGCATAGATGTCAGTGGGGTTGGATACAAGTGTTATCTTCCCGGCAGGAACCGTGTGTTCTTCATAATAGGCAAGGGGAGCCGGCTGGGTGGAGGCCGGTATCTCCCTGTCATTGTCATTGATGTCCGGGTCAATGGGAAGGGCCGGACAGGCGGGCTGCCCAGGATTTTCCATTTCCCAGCCCAACAGTTCCGGATTTTTGTTTGCCAGCATATTATATCTGTCCCTTAAAACCCTGGCTGCCTTTTTAACGGAATCCTTTTCAGCCAGCGTTTCATCATCATGGAACAATGAGGATACATCCAGATTCCACACCTGGTTAAAGTAAGCCTCCACCTGGTTCAGGGAACTTTGGCTGGTCCCGGCAGTGCCGTGGGCTGTGTTATAGACCAGGACTTCCCGGTCATGGCTGCGGGAATTGGTGGGATAGGAGCCAATGAAGTAGTCAAAGGTATTACGGCCCCCAAGGATATAGCCGTAGTCATCGGCAATCACATATTTGTCATGCATCCTGCCCTGGGTCTTCCAGGGAAGGAGCAGGTTGATTTTGTTATAAATCTTAATCTCTATATTGGGATGGCTGGAAAGCGCGTAAAAATAGCTGTTCCGCTCCATGCGCACCAGCCCGGAAAAACCGTCAACCAGAATCTGTACCTTTACCCCCTGGTCTGCTTTATGGAGCATGACCGCCATGATATCCCTGGGGCTTTCACCGTCCCTGAAATCAAATGTGGACAGTATGATCCGTTCCTTTGCCAGGCTCATGAGGCGCATCCTCTCATCCCATGCGCTCTGATTGGTCTCCAGGATCATGGCCCTGTCACAGCCCGGTCCATCCTGATAAAAGGCGGAAGCAGAAGTATTGGCTTTCGTTATCCCGGAAACCGGTTTATAATGGTAAAAGGGTGCGGCCGCACCGATGACCAGATACAGGAATATAAATAGCAGGACGGTCATGGCCCTGTGTTTTTTAATCCATTTGATAATCATAAGGAACTCCTTTTGTGAGCATACTTTAAACAAATGGGAAACAACCTATAGGGTAATATACTAAGAATGGACAAGAAAGTCAAATCATTTAAAACGCATGAATGGGAAGGGAGCGCAGTACATGGGACAGACACTTTATCATAACGGGACCATACTGACCATGGAGGACCAAAAGCCGTGTGTGGGTGCGGTACTCACTGAAAATGGCAGGATTCTCGGCACCGGGGACTATGAAACCTTAAAGGACATGGCGCAGCCAGGGGTACAGACAGCAGATTTACAGGGAAATGTGATGCTGCCCGGATTCATTGACCCCCACAGCCATTTCACGGCCTGTGCCAGCCAGACCATGGAGGTGGATTTAAGCCATGCCGGGGATTTTGGGGAAATCATCCAATGCATCCAGGTTTTCATAAAGGAGCAGAAGATACCGGAGGGACAGTGGATACAGGCGGCAGGATATGACCACAACAGCCTGAGGGAAGGAACCCATCCCCGAAGGAAGGTGCTTGACAAAGCAAGTCCCAGGAACCCGCTGATTGTAAAGCATCAGTCGGGCCATATGGGCGTGTTTAATACCATGGCATTAAACCAGCTGGGCGTGGATGCCCAGACCCGGTCACCCCAGGGCGGATTCATTGAAAAAGAGGATGGGATTCCCACCGGATATATGGAGGAACGGGCGTTCCTGGAGTATCAGGATAAGGTTCCCATGCCATCGCCCGAGGCGTTCCTGAAAGCCTATGGCCGCGCCCAGGAGCTGTATGCATCCAACGGTATCACCACGGTCCAGGAAGGAATGCTGCCTGCAAAGCTTCTGCCGCTTTACCGGATGCTGGAAGGGTCCGGACTGCTGAAACTGGATCTGGTGGCTTATGCCGATATCCGGGAAAGCGATGCAGTGGCAGAGGCCATGAAGGATTATGTGAAATGTTACAAGAACCATATAAAACTTGGGGGCTATAAGATGTTCCTGGACGGATCCCCCCAGGGCAGGACGGCCTGGATGCGGGAACCATATGAGCAGGTGGAAGGGTGGGACCAGCCGGCTGATTATAAAGGGTACGGCACGCTCTCTGATGAGGAGGTATTGGCCGGCATCCTGAAGGCGGAAACGGATAAAATGCAGCTGCTGGCCCATTGTAACGGGGATATGGCCTGCCAACAGTATCTGAACCAGCTGGAGGCCGCGTACAGGTCTTTGGAGGAGCAGAAGGGCAATGCATGTTATCCCGGGGATATCCGTCCTGTCATGATCCACGCACAGCTCCTTTGTCAGGACCAGCTTCCCAGGGTAAAGGAATTAAAAGTAATCCCCTCCTTTTTCCTGGCCCATGTGTATCACTGGGGCGATGTGCATGTCCGCAATTTCGGCATCAGAAGGGCCAGCCATATTAGCCCGGCAGGCTCTGCCTTAAAGGAGGGGATTATATTTACCCTGCACCAGGACAGCCCGGTCATCAGCCCGGACATGCTGGAAACCCTATGGTGCGCCGTGAACAGGGAGACAAAAGGCGGCATGGTCCTTGGCAGGGAGGAATGCCTGCCTGTATGGGAAGCATTGAAGGCCCTGACCATAAACGGGGCTTATCAATATTTTGAGGAAGATGAAAAAGGCTCCATTGTCAACGGAAAGGTGGCTGATTTTGCAATCCTTGACCGCAATCCCATGTCCGTGGAACCGGAGGCCATAAGGGACATCCGGGTATTGGCTACGATTAAGGAGGACAGGCTGATATGGAAGAGACAGCAGGGCGGGGTGTGCGGAATGACAGGCTGATATGGAAGAGACAGCAGGGGACGGCAGGATGTGAGGAATGGCAGGTCATATGGAGCGGCGGGGCATATGGAGCGGCGGGACACATATAAGAATAAGCCGCTTATGATGACAGAATGCAGGATGCCGTCCAGGTTGGGGGACCTGGCGGCATCCTGCATGACATAAGATATATATTAAAAGGGAGTGGTGGTAAAAAAAGTGGAACGGTTATAATATACGCGGGATTGTTTACTGCATGCAGTACCGTCAGCCCGATTACAGTATATCGATATACTTTGGCGTATCTTCTACCTTAGGACTATCCTTTGGTACCTGAAGCTTTAGGATGCCGTTTTCAAAACCAGCCTTGATATCTTCCTGTCTGATCTGTTCTCCCACAAAGAAGGATCTCTTGCAGGAACTGGTGTAGCGTTCCTTATGGATAACAGTACCACGCTCGTCCTTGTTTTCAGCGGAGCTGCTGGATTCAGCCGTAATGGTGAGATAGCCGTCCTTTAATTCAGCCTTGATATCTTCTTTCTTAAATCCGGGAAGTTCAATCTCCATTAAGTAGTTGCCGTCTTTTTCCATGATGTCGGTACGCATGATGGGAAGCTTCTTGCTGTCATTGCCCTTTTCGGTGGAACCGCTGAAAAATGGGTCATTGAAAAATTCATCAAATAAATTAAGTCCATAATTTCTTCTTGGGATTAACATCATAATCATATCCTCCTTACATATATGAAACTGTTTGAGTTGTTTTATTTTTCATAACTGTATTATAACACGATTGTTAGCACTGTCAAGAGGTGAGTGCTAATAAAAATATAAAAAAATTATTAACTCAGATCCATCCAGCAGTTTTACCTGGGAAGAATCTTTCTGCCTGAACCGCAGGGGACCATCATCCACTATTTCAGATACATGGTGATACGTTCCGCTGTCAGTATGAACTGTCCAGGTCTTCCTGCTGTACATTCACGCCGTCCACATAAAATTCACGGTAGTGCAGGGAGAGTGATATGGATTCATTGCCCTGGCTTGTTCCCCTCCCCATACATCCGTCTGGTCCTTGATTCCATGATATCATAAATCTGTGTGTGGGGGAGGGGGATGTATTAACAATCCTTTAAGTAATCATTGAGATTTCTCACGCCAGAATAATCCTTCCGACTGAGCCAGGGGTTTTAAGATTTCCCGTACCCCGCTGCTTGGCTGGTATACAGTCATATGGAGGGAACGGCCTTCCAGGCAGATTAAGGTCTGCTCCTGTGTAAGAAGCAGGCCCAGTCCTCCCTTGCTGTTTTTCACGGCGTGGCGCACTGCTTTTTCCAGCCTTTCAGCGGATACGCCGCTGTGCCAGCCCTCTGTGTGCATGTCCATATCAAAATAACAGTGCAGTTTTACCAGCATGCGTGCCAGTTTACGGGCAAGACGTTTGGATTCACCGTTATCCAGGAACAGGCTTTCTGTTTCCAGATATATGCTGCTCCGGTCAGCCGGAACCTGTACCGGGAATACATCAATCACGGCATAAGGCTTCTGTAAAAGTCCTTCCATCAGGGAGTCCCTTTGCCTGTCCGGCGTTTTCCAGAAGTCTTTAAATTCCTTTTCTGTTATGGTTCCCCCTGTAATCAGAAGTTCATATGGCACACCGCGCCAGCGGTAGGTGATGCCGGACCCGGTGTACCCGTTCTTCAGGTAAAAATCCCGGCGCTTCAGGCGCTGGCTGTGGTTGTCCGCATGTTTGTCCACGGCCTCGATATCCAGGATGATGCGGTTATCCGGTTTCAGGCTTTTGATGGCCTGAAGCGCCCTGGTGCCGCAGCCATTGCCCCTCAGGGATTCCTCAACCGCCAGGAACAGGATGTTAGTAAGGTCACCAAAGGTCAGTAGATAGAAAAATCCGCAGAATACATCCCCCTGGTAAAATGCAATGAAGTCCCCGTTTCCCTGGTGGCCATTTTCCAGATAACGGATAGGGATGCGTTCCTCTGGAGGAAATGCATTTTCATATAACGTTCTTACCTTTGTGTAATCCTTGTGGCCTGCTGTCATTGTTTCTGTCCTGAACATGATTTTCCCCTATCTTTTTTACGTTGGTTTTTTTGATTCAATATGTCTGGTGGATGTTCCATAGCAGCCGCCCATAGGTAAACAGCGAACGTTCCTGGAAGTTGCCTTCTGTGTCCGCGTGCATTTCCATCCACTGGAATATCTTATGGATATTGCGGCTGGTCCGTTCCTTCTCCGGCAGTATGATGGAAGCGGATATCTCTGCAAATTCCCTGCTGGCCGGGCGTTCATTTTCCTTGGCCTGCCGGTAATAGCTGGTCATGGGCTGATAACCTGACAGCAGAAGGATGTTGAAGGTGGTGTAAAAATGCTGTCCATTCCAGCTTTCCAGTGTTTCCTTATGAAAAACCTCCCTGGCAATGCGCTGGTGGAGTTCGTGACGGCCGGATACAATGGAGTTCATACAGCACCAGGAACGGGTGAGCCCCATGAACCGGGACAGGCCCTCCCTTCCTGAGACGGCGGGGGAGAGGGAGCAGAACGCAAGGTCGTATATACTTTTAAGGCCGGCGGATTTTAAATCAAGGGATAAACCTGCTCTGGCAAGTATTATAATAAGAGCAGTTTTTCTTAAATCCGCAGAAATTTCAAGCATTGTATTGCTTAACAGGTTAAGCACACATGGGCCTAAAACTATGCCGGCTATTATCATTCCTGTAAGAGGCGGAAGATTTATTTTTCTGAAAATCCGACCCATAAACATACCGAATAAAAAGAGCAGACCAAGACTTGTTAACATTTTTTAAAACCTCCGTTTATTAAATAGTAGTGTTTTTCTGTATGCAGGGCACAAAAAAAGCTGGTAACTCCTGCACAAAAGCAGAAGCCATCAGCTTAAATAAGCGGTTTAGGTAAATACCAAGGGAGAGCCTCATTCCCAGATATATTAAAAATAAAAACGGTACCCCATGTGAGCGAGCACACAAAATACCGCTTTTTAACTCGTAAATAGTAGTGCGCCTTCAGGGACTCGAACCCTGGACCTTGTGATTAAGAGTCACCTG
>ERZ836939.4513-NODE-4513-length-10395-cov-5.786654_pt1 | contig 10395 bp, 8 predicted proteins | sample MGYA00519912_ERZ836939 | MGnify/ENA primary metagenome ERZ836939 (study PRJEB31850, sample SAMEA3708810) | human gut metagenome | biome: human gut; feature: human-associated habitat; material: faeces | place: China | collected 2014 ... | reverse complement strand
TCGCGCTTCGCGCTCAGGGCGCCACGTCGGCCTGCGGCCTCCTCGCAATGACAAACTTGGGGGCCTCGCGCCGCTGAATTGCTGCTGTACTACCTGCAACTGCCTTAGGCGCTCAGGGAGCGCCGCTGCAGCCGAGCCGTCCAAATATCCGGGTATGCATCCCCGGAAATGCGGGAAAGCTGTCGCTGTGGGAGGGTTCACAAAACGTTCAAAAAAAACTTCCGTTTGGGTATTGACAAAGTTGCGTTTGGGGGGTATAGTTAGCTTAGCACTCAGGGGTACGGAGTGCTAAAGGAAAACAAGGAGGTCAAAGCCATGGAGCTTTCGGAGCGCAAACAGAAGATCCTGAAGGCCATTGTCGACCTCTACATCCGCAGCGCAGAGCCGGTCGGCTCCAAGACGATCGCCGCGCTGCCGGACATGAACTTCTCCTCCGCGACCATTCGCAACGAAATGGCCGAGCTGACGACGCTCGGCTTTCTGGAGCAGCCGCACACGTCGGCCGGGCGCATCCCGAGCCCCGCGGGCTACCGCTTCTACATCGACCGTCTGATGCAGGATTACCGCCTCTCCGTCGACGAGACGCAGAGCATCAATCAGGCCATGGAATCGCGTATGCAGGAGCTGGACAAGGCCATGAGCCAGGTCGGCAAGCTCGTCTCCAAGCTGACGAACCTCCCGGCCTATACCATGACGGCTCCGGCCGGGGAAGTGACTGTCCGCCATTTCGAGATCATCCTCGCGGACGCCGGGAGCTTCATTCTCGTGGTCATGACGTCCGATGAAAACGTCAAGAACCGCCTTATCAAGCTGCCGCTGCATGTGACGGAGCAGGACCTCAAGCTCCTGTCCGCCGTGCTCAATGCGAGCCTCACCGGGCTTCCCGCCTCCGGCTTCACGCCAGAGGTCATGAACCGCGTGACGCGCAGCGCAGGCGCCGCAGCGAGCCTCGTGCCCGTCATCGTCGATTTTACGACGCATGTGCTCGAGGAGGCTCATCGCTCGGAAATTTACCTTACCGGGCAGAACCGCCTGCTGGGCCAGCCGGAATATCAGGACCTGACCAAGGCACAGGAGGTGCTCGGCGCACTGGATGAAGACACGCTCTCCAACCTGCCCGCCCGGCTCGATCCGGACAGCCCCGTTCAGATCCTCGTCGGCCCCGAAAATGTCGCGCAGGAGCTGAAGGATACCTCCGTCGTCGTGACGCGCTTTGATATCGGCGACGGCATGCAGGGCATGATCGGTGTGGTCGGCCCGCAGCGCATGGATTACGCACAGATCACCGCACGATTAAGCTACTTTGCCGAAGGGCTTGGCCGGATGTTCGGCAAGCCGGAGCTGCCCGCGGCCCCAAAGCCGGAGGTGCACGAGGCAAAGGAGGAGGAATAAATTTTGGCAAAGAAACACGAAGAACCCGAAAAGAACGAGAAGGAGCCTGCCGCTCCGGAGGCCGCCAAGCAGGCGGAAGCGCCGAAGCAGCCGGAAGGCTCCAAGCAAAAGGCCGAGTCCAAACAGCCCGATGCGCTGGAGCAGGCCAAGGCCGCGCAGGCGCAGGAGCACGATCAGTTTCTGCGGCTGGCTGCAGAATATGACAACTTCCGCAAGCGCACGCAGCGCGAAAAGGACGGCATCTATCAGGATGCCGTTGCCGATACGGTGAAGAAGTTCCTTCCCGTCTATGATAACCTCGAGCGGGCCCTGCATCACGAGACCGCAGACGAGGCCTATAAAAAGGGCGTGGAGATGACCCTGACAGAGCTTGTCAAGATCCTCGACGCGCTGGGCGTCAAGCCCTTCGGCGAAGCGGGCGAGACCTTCGATCCGCAGCGCCACAATGCCGTGATGCACATCGAGGACGAGAGCCTCGGGGAAAACGTCATCGCAGAGGTTTTCCAGACCGGCTTTGCCCACGGCGATAAGGTCATCCGCTTCGCCATGGTGAAGGTCGCAAATTAAATCAGTAAGTTACTTCTAAGTTACTTCTTTGGGAGGATTTGAATTATGGGAAAAATTATTGGTATTGATCTTGGCACGACGAATTCCTGTGTCGCCGTGATGGAAGGCGGCGAGCCCGTCGTTATCGCGAATGCCGAAGGCAATCGCACCACTCCGTCCGTTGTTGCATTCTCGAAGACCGGTGAGCGTATGGTCGGTCAGGTCGCAAAGCGTCAGGCCGTTACGAACGCAGACCGCACGATCTCTTCGATCAAGCGCCACATGGGCACCGATTATAAGGTCGACATCGACGGCAAAAAGTACACCCCGCAGGAGATCTCCGCAATGATCCTGCGCAAGCTGAAGGCGGATGCCGAGGCCTATCTGGGCCAGCCCGTGACCGAAGCGGTCATCACCGTCCCGGCTTACTTCAACGACGCCCAGCGTCAGGCCACGAAGGATGCAGGCAAGATCGCCGGTCTGGATGTCAAGCGTATCATCAACGAGCCGACGGCTGCTGCACTGGCCTATGGCGTCGATAAGGAATCCTCGCAGAAGATCATGGTCTATGATCTGGGCGGCGGCACGTTCGATGTCTCCATTCTGGACATCGGCGACGGTGTCATCGAGGTCCTTGCCACGAACGGCAACACCCACCTCGGCGGCGATGATTTCGATCAGTGCATCATCGATTACCTTGTTGCCGAGTTCAAGAAGGCCGAGGGCATCGACCTCTCCGGCGATAAGGTCGCCATGCAGCGCCTGAAGGAAGCTGCCGAGAAGGCGAAGATCGAGCTGTCCGGCGTGACGAGCTCCACCATCAACCTGCCGTATATCACGGCGGACGCCACCGGCCCGAAGCATCTGGATGTCACGCTGACGCGCGCAAAGTTCAATGAGCTGACGGCCCACCTCGTGCAGGATACGCTGAAGCCCGTCCGTCAGGCCATGGCAGACGCCGGTCTGAAGGCAAGCGACCTGAGCAAGGTCCTGCTCGTCGGCGGCTCGAGCCGTATCCCGGCCGTGCAGGAGGCTGTCAAGAGCATCACCGGCAAGGAAGGCTTCAAGGGCATCAACCCCGATGAGTGCGTGGCTGTCGGCGCGGCCATCCAGGGCGGCGTCCTTGGCGGCGACGTCAAGGGCATGGTCCTGCTGGATGTCACCCCGCTGTCCCTCGGCATCGAGACCATGGGCGGCGTGTTCACCCGCCTGATCGATCGCAACACCACCATTCCGACGCATAAGAGCCAGATCTTCTCCACCGCTGCAGATGGCCAGACCTCCGTTGAGGTCCATGTCCTGCAGGGCGAGCGTGAAATGGCTGCCTACAACAAGACACTGGGCAAGTTCCAGCTCACCGGCATCGCTCCGGCGCCCCGCGGCGTGCCGCAGATCGAGGTCAGCTTTGACATCGATGCCAACGGCATCGTGAATGTCTCCGCAAAGGACCTCGGCACCGGCAAGGAGCAGAACATCACCATCACCGCTTCCTCCAACCTCTCCAAGGAGGACATCGACAAGGCCGTCAAGGAGGCCGAGCAGTTCGCCGCTGAGGATAAGAAGCACAAGGATGAGGTCGACACCCACAACGCAGCCGATCAGGTCATCTACCAGACGGAGAAGACCCTGAACGAGCTTGGCGACAAGGTCTCCGAGTCCGAGAAGGCGCCCGTGCAGGCAGCTCTCGAGGATCTGAAGACGAAGAACAAGGGCAATGACATCGAGGCCATCAAGGCCGCGACCGACGCCGTGCAGAAGGCGTTCTACGCCATCTCCGAGAAGCTGTATCAGCAGGCCGCCCCGCAGCAGGGCGAGGCCAATAACGGCGGTGCAGCGAACAACGGCGGCCATGACGACGGCGTAGTCGATGCGGACTACGAGGAAGTCAAGGATTAAGGACGAATGTATGCGGCAGGCGGCGGCTTCGGCCACCGCCTGCCCTGCGTCGGCCGCCCGAAAGGGTAGCAGGAGAGGTGAGCAGCATGGCAAATGAGAACAAGCGAGATTATTATGAGGTCCTTGGCCTCAAAAAGGATGCGACGGACGCCGATATCAAGCGCGCCTACCGCAAGCTTGCCGCGCAGTATCATCCGGACGTGAACCACGATCCGGGCGCGGAAGAAAAATTCAAGGAGATCAACGAGGCCAACGAGGTGCTCTCCGATCCGGATAAGCGCGCGCGCTACGATCAGTACGGCTTCGCGGGTGTCGACCCGAATTTCAACCCGAATGCGGGCGGCAGCCCGTTCGGCGGTGCAGGATTCGGCGATTTCGGCGACCTCGGCGATATTTTCGGCAGCTTTTTCGGCGGCGGCGGCCGCAGCACGCGCCGCAGCGCCAGCGCCCCCATGCAGGGCGACGACATCGGCGCGCGCGTTGAGCTGACGTTTGAAGAGGCGGCCTTCGGTGCGGAGAAGGAGGTCACGGTCTCTCGCGTGGAGGACTGCGACCAGTGCCACGGCAGCGGCGCAGCTCCCGGCACGAGCGCCGAGACCTGCCCACGCTGTAAGGGCACGGGCTCCGTGCGCACGCAGCAGAATTTCATGGGCATGACCATGCAGTCCACGGCGGCCTGCCCGGATTGCCGCGGCACCGGCAGGATCATCCGCACCCCGTGCAGCCGCTGCAAGGGCAAGGGCAAGGTGCGCCGCAGCCACAAGCTGATGGTGAAGTTCCCCGCCGGTATCGACGACGGCCAGACGCTGCGCGTGCGCGGCGAGGGCAACACCGGCCTCAACGGCGGCCCGAGCGGCGATCTGATGGTCACGGTCAGCGTCCGCAGCCACCCGCTGTTCACGCGGCAGGGGCAGGATGTCTACTGTGAGATGCCCATCACGTTTACGCAGGCTGCCTGCGGCGCGGAGGTCGAGGTGCCGACGCTCGACGGCAAGGTCCGCTATACGATCGGCGAGGGCACGCAGACCGGCACGACGTTCCGCCTGAAGGGCAAGGGCATCCCTTATGTCAACGGGCGCAGCCGCGGCGACCAATATGTCACCGTCGTTGTGGAGACGCCGACCCGCCTGACGCGCGAGCAGAAGGAGCTGCTGCGCAAGTTCGAGGAGGCGACTTCCGAAAGCGCACAGCCAAAACGAAAGAAGTTTTTTGAGAAGCTGCGCGACGCCTTCGACAAATAAGGGCAACGCCGCATAATTGCATCTTCGGCCTTCGTCGGATATTTTTCGCCGACCCATCGGTTTGGAAAGATTGATGTACACAAAGTACACCTGCACTTTCCAAATCTCGTCTCGACAAAAAATCTCTCGCCGAATGCTCTCGCTGAATTGTGCGGTGTTGCCATATGCAAAAAATTACCATGCGGCCGCTGTAATGCGGCCGCTTTTTCTGGGAGAAGATCGATGACCCTGAACGGCAGAAGCATCCCGATCCCTGACCCGTGGTCCGGAAACGCGGTTTGACCGAATCACGACAGAAAGGATCGATCTTTGAATTTGAATAACCCGTTTGCTTCCATGCGGGCCAGAGACTGGGCGCTCTGGCTCGGTTCGCTGGCCGTTGTGGCCGTGTCCAACTTTCTCGGCGGCAACGTTGACCCGCTGACGCTGATCGCCGCCCTGACCGGCGTGACGGCCCTGATGCTCGCGGCCAAGGGGCAGGTCTTCGCGCAGTATCTCATGATCGTGTTCTGCCTGCTCTACGGCGCCATCTCCTGCCGCTTTCGCTACTGGGGCGAGATGCTCACCTATCTCGGCATGAGCCTGCCCATGGCGGTCTGGTCCGCCGTGACATGGCGGCGCAACACGGCGCACGAGGCGGGCAGCGCCGTGGCCATCCGCCGCCTGACCGGCCGCGACATGGCCCTGCTCGTGCTGGCCACCGCTGCGGTGACGGCCCTGTTCGGCTGGCTGCTGGCGGCGCTCGATACGCCGAACCTCGGCTTCAGCATCCTGTCCGTCGCCACGAGCTTTCTCGCGGCCGCCCTGACCATGCTCCGCTCGTCGTATTATGGCCTCGGCTACGCGGCGAACGACATCGTGCTTGTCGTGCTGTGGGTGCTGGCCTCCTGCGAGGACCCAGCCTATATCCCCGTGGCGGTGAATTTCGGCATCTTCCTGTTCCATGACTTCTATGGCTTCCTCAGCTGGAAAAAGCGCGAGCGCCATATGGCCCAAACTGCATAAAAACCGGCGCGCTGCGGGTCCCGCAGCGCGCCATTTTCCTTTCTATCAGCCCTTTGCGGCGGCGAAGCCCGCCTCGAGGTCGGCGATGAGGTCATCGGCATGCTCCGTGCCGATGGACAGGCGGATGGTGTTCGGGCGGATGCCCTGATCGAGCAGCTCCTCCGGCGTAAGCTGGGAATGCGTCGTCGTGGCCGGGTGGATGACGAGGCTCTTGACGTCCGCGACGTTGGCCAGCAGGGAGAAGATCTGCAGGTGGTCGATGAAGCGGTGCGCCTCGGCCTCGCCGCCCGCGATCTCAAAGGTGAAGATGGAGCCGCCGCCGTTCGGGAAGTACTTCTGATACAGCGCGTGGTCCGGATGGTCCGGCAGCGACGGATGGTTGACGCGCGCGACCTGCGGGTGCGCCGCCAGCCACGAGACGATCTTCTTCGTGTTCTCCGCGTGGCGGTCGAGGCGCAGCGAGAGCGTCTCGATGCCCTGCAGCAGCAGGAAGGCGTTGAACGGGGAGATGGTCGCGCCGGTGTCGCGCAGGAGAATGGCGCGGACGTAGGTCACAAAGGCTGCCTTGCCCGCGGCCTGCACGAACGAGATGCCGTGGTAGCTGGGGTTCGGTGCGGCGAGCTGCGGATAGCTGCCGCTGGCAGCCCAGTCGAACGTACCGGCATCGACGATGATGCCGCCGAGCGTCGTGCCGTGGCCGCCGATGAACTTCGTGGCGGAGTGGACGACGATGTCCGCGCCGAGCGGGATGACCTTGACCCAGTAGGGCGTACCGAACGTGTTGTCGATGACGAGCGGCAGGCCGTGGCGGTGGGCGACGGCGGCAATGGCCTCGATGTTCGGAATGTCGCAGTTCGGGTTGCCCAGCGTCTCAAGATAGACGGCGCGGGTGTTCGGCTGGATGGCCGCCTCGACCGCTGCGGCGTCGTGCGCGTCCACGAACGTCGCCGTGATGCCGTACTGCGGCAGCGTGTGCGCCAGCAGGTTATAGGTGCCGCCGTAGATCGTCTTCTGCGCGACGATGTGGTCGCCCTGCCGCGCAAGCGCCTGAATGGTATAGGTGACGGCCGCTGCGCCGGAGGCCGTGGCCAGAGCGGCCACGCCGCCCTCAAGGGCCGCCACGCGCTGCTCAAGCACGTCCTGCGTGGAGTTCGTCAGGCGGCCGTAGATGTTGCCCGCGTCCGTCAGGCCGAAGCGGGCCGCAGCCTGCGCGCAGTCGCGGAATACATAGGACGTCGTCTGGTAGATGGGCACGGCGCGCGCGCCGGTGGCGGGATCGGGCTGCTCCTGTCCGACGTGAAGCTGCAGGGTCTCAAAATGATAGCTCATGGGGATGTCTCCTTTGTGATTCTTTCAGATCGTATGGACGGGATTTTTCCGTCCGCCGGTATTCCGGCAACAAAAAAGCCGGGGCTGAAAACAGCTCCCGGTCAGAGAAACGGTCATGGAGTGCGGCTCCTCACTCACGGCATGCTCCGCGCATGGCAGCACGCCCGGCCAGTTCTTCTGCCCGGGAGCCCAGCATTCGTTCTGCTGCAAAGAACATTGCTGCCACCTCACTTCGTTTGATGGACGCATCATAGCACAAAAATCCGACTTTGTAAATAGGCATTATAGGAAAAGAGAGAAAAAGCAGGAAATGGGAAATGGAAAGTTAGCACAAGGCTGCCAGTCGGGCGTTGTAGGGGAGGGGCATGCCCCTCCCGGCGCAGCACGAGCGACTGATACAGACTGACGTTAAAATGGTACTGGCCCCCGAATTGTCATTGCGAGGAGGCCGGAGGCCGACGTGGCAATCTTGCGCAGGCAGCGGCAGCTCGTGTGGGGCATCGTCGAAAGCAACGGTTTCAAATTTCGACGCCGCGTGAAAAATGGAAAAATTTTTCTGAAAAATACTTTGAAATTTTATTATTATGTGCTATACTGCATTTGCAAGTGCTTCATGGAGTGCAGTTCCTTTTCATCCGCTCGAATGGGGAGGTGATGACGTGATGATGGAATGCGGAACCTGCACAGAATACTTCCTTTTCTAGTTATGTAAAAACTGTTTATCTTTTATGTTTTAATTAAAGGGGGCTTACAATGAAGAGCAAATCTGCAAAAAGAGTACTATCTATCTTAATCATTTTCGCGCTTTCAGTTGCAACTGCTTCGCCCGCCATTGCGGTCGAACCCAACAATTCCCACGAGTCCGATATTCAAGTCTTTTCTGCGTTTGATCAGTTTGCTAATGTGTTCCCTGATGTTGATAACACTGTTGCGGCACAAAGCGCCGATCATGCTGCGCCCTCGACGCAAACGGGCGGCAGTGCGGATTATACCTATACGATCACGGTTGATCCGTTGACAAAGACTGGTACGGCCAGTGTTGATCTCGCACTGAACATTGGCGAACATGTGTATCCGCTGACTGTCAGCGGCGATGTCAAGAATGTTTCGATTCGGGAAGATATTGAGATGGTTACTGGTATTCTGTGTGGTTCGGTCGATATTGCAGGAAAGACCTATGCTGTGGATGGCTGTCTCCGTAAATTTTCCACGGATGAGCGAATCAACATAGGCCTGTCTCTTGTGCCGCCGGATTACAATACCAACCCGGAGTCAAATTTGATTCTGCTTGCCATCGGCATTTCTGTTATGACCGGAGATATTGCAGAGGCTTACTATGGTTATGCAACAGCCCTTGCAAACGATGAAGTGGCTGAAATGGAATCTGAAAATCTGACTTCTGCTACAACGGAACCGCCCTATGAAACTTACGCAACAGGCTCACTGGCCTATCAGGCAACTTCGTACGGTTATACGAAAGATGGAGATTGCGGATATACAGGTGAGGGCGGATTGGGCCAAAAGATGCGCGTATATGTGGATGATTTTAATGATCGAATTGTAATCCTGCAGAATTCTTATTTGGGAAGGTTCGGCGCATCGCAGTTTACAGATAATCGTGACTATATTGGAACATATATTGCTGCTTACCAAATGGGTGTACGACGCATTGGATGGGATTCTAATGTTACGACAATTGATGGGTTTAGAGAGCAAGATTCAAGTTCAACTTCGAGTACAAATAATCTATGGAATTTTGTGACTGAAGCGATTTATGCAGTAGCCTCCTATGCGGGATACAGCTATATTATTGACGGTTTGAGAGCTGTTTTAGGCGGAGTCAGTGCGAAGGTCACTACGAGCTGTTACGGAACAGGTGCATATTTGCATGTAACTATGTCTGACAGAAATACCAGCAATTTTGATAATACTCCCAACGCTATGGGCATTAACATCCATGTCCCTAATACCGGAACAGGCACATATGAGGTATTTTCTGATTTGACATATCTTAATATTTTTAACAATATTGCCTTTGTGATTCGCACGACAAGCGCCACGGCGACTGTTTCAGTGCATGGAGGTTGATACTTTTAACCGGGAGGAGAAACGAGATGAAAATTTACAAGTCCTTTCGGCGCGCTCTATGCTTCTTACTATTGTTTGCAGTGATATGCATGGGCATCAGCTCACTGACAGCCTGTTCCCGCACGCCGGGATCAGACAGCACGGAGCTGGACTACGCTACCTCGCGGTATTTTCAGGCGCTGTACCGTATCGTAAATAAGACGTTCCATCCGGCCGTTTTGGAGGAATTCCATCAGATCGCGGATGCGCTTGCAAGCTGTGTTGCGGCACATGAGGATTATTTCACGGCCTATCCTGATGCAAAGGCGGCCTATGGACTCATGGTTCAAATCCCGGACATTCTGGAGCAGAATCTAGAGCCAAATGCGGATGGGAATTATGTGCTGCGCGAGCTTCCCGAGGAATGGCTTTTCTGTATTTTTGAGCTGTGGCACTATGTATATCCGGGCGTGTATGGCGCTGAGCATAGCACAGAGAACTGCACGGATGCTGTGCTGCTGAAATGGATCGCGGATGATGCATTCAACGGCGGCTGGTCTCCCTGCCACTGGTGGTTGGACTGTTATCTGACCGGTTCTCAATATCATGTGCAGTGGCCGACGGCGGTCGAATGGCCGTCGCATTGAGATGGAAAAAAGTCCGGCAGCGCCAAAGCGCTGCCGGATCATTTTATGCCACGAATTCGCCGGGGCTATCCTGTTATCCGACCGGGTACTGCGAGATTGCACCCCAAGGGCACTTCCTCGCGCTTCGCGCGCAGGGCGCCACGTCGCCTCGCTCCTCACAATGACAAATCGGGGGTCATTACCGTTTTAACGGGGGCCTGTACGAGTCGGCAGCGGTGCGCCGGGAGCGGCATGCCGCTCCCCTACAATAAGGGTACGATCGACAGCGCGCC
>ERZ836939.4508-NODE-4508-length-10411-cov-2.790556_pt1 | contig 10411 bp, 7 predicted proteins | sample MGYA00519912_ERZ836939 | MGnify/ENA primary metagenome ERZ836939 (study PRJEB31850, sample SAMEA3708810) | human gut metagenome | biome: human gut; feature: human-associated habitat; material: faeces | place: China | collected 2014 ... | reverse complement strand
ATGCCAACAATGTTCTTGAAAAAAGAAGAAGATTTGGAAAGAATATTCAATGAGCAGTTAGAAAAATGTGGTGTAGAATATTTTGATTATTATCTTCTTCACAACTTAAATGCCATTAATTATCCTATTGCAGAAAAGTTTGATGCCTTTGATTTTATTATGAAAAAGAAAGCAGAGGGCAAAATTAAGCATATAGGTTTTTCATATCATGATAATGCAGAATTATTGGAAGAAATTTTAACTAAGCACCCAGAAGTAGATTTTGTTCAGTTACAGATTAACTATCTTGATTGGAATAGTGAGGGTATACAGTCTGGTAAGTGTTATGATGTTGCTACAAAACATCATAAACCGATTGTAGTAATGGAACCAATAAAGGGTGGTACACTTATTAATATTCCAGATGATGCAAAAACACTTCTTACAGAAACAGACCCTGATTTATCAATAGCATCTTGGGCAATTAGATTTGTAGCTAGTCTTGATAATGTTATGGTTGTATTAAGTGGTATGTCTAATTTTGAACAACTTAAAGATAACACAAGCTATATGAAAGATTTTAAACCTCTTAACGAAAAGGAACAAGAAGTAATCAAGAAGGTTACAGATATTATTACAAAATCAATAGCAGTTCCTTGTACAGCCTGTCGTTATTGTGTAAAGGGTTGTCCTAAAAATATTGAAATTCCAACATATTTTAGCTTGTATAATGAAGAAATGAGAATGAATAAGGATAAGAAACTTCCTTTTACACCTCAAACAGTATATTATGCGAACTATATTAAGAGCTATGGTAAGGCCTCTGATTGTATAGCATGTCATCAATGTGAAAAGAGCTGTCCTCAGCACATCAAAATTGTAGATATGCTTAAAAAGGTTGCAGGAGCTTTTGAAGTTTAGTTTTGACAAAAAATGAATTTTGTGGTAATTTAGTACAGATATATGAAATGTTTGCTATTTACGGTTAATTCTAAATTTATATAGATTTTTGAAAGGGTTATTTTTATGAAAATTCTTGTTATAGATGGACAGGGTGGAGGAATAGGTAGACAGCTTGTTACAGCTATAAAAAATAATTGTAAAGATGTAGAAATTACAGCTATAGGAACTAATTCTATTGCTACATCGGCTATGCTTAAAGCCGGTGCAGATGTAGGTGCAACAGGAGAAAATCCAGTTATAGTAGGCTGTAGAAATGCAGATGTCATAGTTGGACCTATTGCAATAGTTGTAGCTGATGCCTTGTATGGTGAAATTACACCTAAAATGGCAGTTGCTGTAGGGCAGAGTAGTGCCAAGAAAATATTTATTCCGGTAAATCATTGTAATAACTATATAGCTGGAGTACCAGATACGGATTTGAATAGCCTTATTAAAAATGTAATAGATACAATTATAAATATGAAGTAAAATTTTATTGCCATGAAGACAATTTTAAAATACGGTAAAGTATTTTTGTCTTTGTGGCTTTTTTATTATAAAGGAGAATAGTTATGACTCTTAAAGAATTTTTTACAGTACATAATAAAATAGCTTTGGGATTTTCTGGTGGTGTAGATTCATCATTTTTATTGTATACAGCTATTAAATATGGTGCAGATATAAAGCCTTATTTTATAAAAACTGCTTTCCAGCCGGAATTTGAATTGGAAGATGCAATGAAATTGGCATCACAGCTTAATATTGAACCAGAAATTATAAGAATTGATGTTTTACAAAATGAAAAAGTAACTAAAAATCCCAAAAATCGTTGTTATTTTTGTAAAAATACACTTTTTTCTATACTTAGAGAAAAAGCAGATGCTGAGGGTAGAACCCTTATTGACGGAACGAATTATTCAGATGATGCAGGAGATAGACCAGGAATGAAAGCGTTAAAAGAAATGAATGTTCTTTCTCCTTTAAGAGAGTGTAAACTTACAAAGGCTGAAATTAGAAAGTTATCTAAAGATGCCGGATTATTTACTTGGGATAAGCCGGCCTATGCCTGTCTTGCTACAAGAATACCTACAGGAACAACTATTACAGCAGAAAATTTAAAAAAGGCAGAAAAGGCAGAGGGTGTAGTTGCAAAATTAGGATTTAAAGATTTTAGAGTTAGAATAATAGGAAATACAGGAAAGTTACAAGTAAAGCCGGAACAAATGCAGAAAGCTATTGAGTTAAGAAAAGAAATTTTAGAGGCTGAAAAGGGAATTTTAGATGATGTAGTTTTGGACTTAAAGGAGAGATAGTATGGATAATGTTAAAAACATACTGGAAAATGTTAAAAATGGAAATATTTCAGTTGATGAAGCTCTTTTAAAATTGAAAATAGAACCTTTTGAAGATTTAGGCTTTGCAAAAATTGACCATCATAGACAAATTAGACAAGGAATAGGAGAGGTTGTATATGGTGCAAGCAAAACACCAGAACAAATTGTAGAAATAACAAATTCTCTTTTAAAAAATGGACAGGAAACAGTTTTGATTACAAGAATGAGCAAAGAGGCAAAAGAGTACGCACAGGGGAAAATGCCTTTTGAATATTATGAAATCCCTAAACTTGCTATAGCAGGTAAAAAGCCAAAACCTACAGGTAATGGAAAAATAGCTATTGTGACAGGTGGCACAAGCGATATTCCTGTTGCAGAGGAAGCAGCTCTTACAGCAGAGGCTTTGGGAAATAAAGTAGTCAGAATATATGATGCAGGAGTTGCAGGAATACATAGACTTCTTTCACATACACAGGATATTATGTCGGCAAAGGTTATTATTGCTATTGCTGGTATGGAGGGTGCATTGGCAAGCGTTGTGGGAGGTATGGCAGATTGCCCTGTTATTGCTGTGCCTACAAGTGTAGGTTATGGTGCAGCTTTTGGCGGACTTGCAGCACTTCTGTCTATGTTAAATTCTTGTGCTAGTGGTGTAAGTGTTGTAAACATTGATAATGGTTTTGGAGCTGGCTATCTTGCTAGTATGATAAATAAGATAGGAGAGAATTAATATGAAAACTTTATATATACAATGTAATATGGGTTGTGCAGGAGATATGTTGATGTCAGCACTTTCTGAACTCTTGCCAAATAAAGATGAATTTTTCAAAAAATTAAATGAAATAGGTTTAACAGATGTAAAATATGAATCAAAGGCTGTTGAAAGATGTGGAATAACAGGTACTTTAACAGATGTAAAAATTGGTGGGAAAATAGAAGAAAGTATTGATAATGACCATCATCACGAACACCATCATCATAATAATGATGAACATAAACATAGTCATCATCATGAACATAGCAATATGAAATCTATTACAGAAATTATAAATGGGTTAAATATTCCTGAAAAAGTGAAAAATGATACTATAGAAGTTTATAACATAATAGCAAATGCCGAAAGCAAGGTTCACAATAAGCCTGTAGATATGATTCATTTTCACGAAGTTGGAAATAAAGATGCTATAGCAGATATTGTTGGTGTTAGCTATATGATGTATGAATTAAATGTAGATAACATTTATTGCTCAAATATAAATGTGGGAAGTGGCACAGTAAAGTGTGCTCATGGTATACTTCCAGTTCCAGCACCAGCTACGGCACTTATAATGAAAGGTATGCCTGTTTATTCTAATGATGTAGTAGGGGAGTTATGTACTCCTACAGGAGCTGCTTTATTAAAATATTTTGTAAATGAATACAAGCCTATGCTTACAATGAAAATAGATAAAATTGGATATGGCATGGGACATAAAGATTTTGAAGTGGTAAATTGTGTTCGAGCTATTTTAGGAAAGACAGAAGATAAAAATACAGATACTATTATAAAATTGGAATGTAATATTGATGATATGACGGGAGAGGAAATATCTTTTGCTGAGGAAATGCTTTTTAGTGCAGGAGCAAGAGATGTATTTACAGTACCAATTTATATGAAGAAAAATAGACCGGCAGTTATATTAACTTGTCTTTGTGTTGAAAAGGATAAAGATAAAATTATAGAAATATTATTTAAGCATACTTCTACTATTGGCGTAAGAGAAAGTATAATGAATAGATATATTTTAGAAAGAAAAATAGAAGAAAAAAATACTAATTTGGGTACAATACAGATAAAGAAATCCTTTGGATATGGTTGTGAAAAGGAAAAAGTAGAATATTCTACACTATCTGAATTGGCATTAAAAAATAATATGTCAATTTCACAGGTTAAAAAAATAATTTCAGAAGATAAGTAATTGACAAAATAGCTTGTTTATTGTATAATCTATGAAAATATGGCGATGACAAAGACAAGTAACATAAGTAATCATTTACAGTGAGCAAAGGATAGTGGAAACTTTGTAATAGAGCTTATGCGAATAACACTTTACCAGCCACAATCTGAAAGAGTTTTCGAGTAGGTGCGTCGCTTTACTGGGCGTTATCAGTATTGAGGGACTGTTAATCAGTAATTCAGGTGGTACCGCGGACATTTAACTGTTCGTCCTGACATTTGTTTTGGATGGGCAGTTTTTTTATTGCCTGAAAATCTGTACTATAAAATATATAAGGAGAAAACAATGAACACATCTAACATTTATCGTAACATAACATTAGATAAGCTCACAGAAGGCGATGTTGGCTCAACTAAAAAAGTTTGTGGTTGGGTAGAAAACATTCGTGACCATGGTGGTGTATCTTTTATTGACCTTAGAGATATGTATGGGGTATTACAGGTAGTAATGCGTGATACAACTCTCTTAGATGGTATTAACAAAGAAGATTGTATTTCTATCGAAGGTGTAATTGACCACAGAGATGAAGATACTTATAACCCAAAGATTCCTACAGGTACTATCGAACTTGAAGCTCATAAGGTAGAAATCTTAGGTAAGGTTTACAGACAGCTTCCTTTCGAAGTTGCAACTTCTAAGGAAATCAGAGAAGATGTTCGTCTTAAATACAGATACCTTGATTTAAGAAATACAAAGGTAAGAGATAATATGATTTTCCGTTCTAAGGTAATTAGTTTCTTGAGACAGAAAATGACAGAAATGGGTTTCTTAGAAATTCAGACTCCTATTCTTTGTGCTTCTTCTCCAGAAGGTGCTAGAGATTATATCGTACCTTCAAGAAAGTTCAAGGGCAAGTTCTATGCTTTACCACAGGCTCCACAGCAGTATAAGCAGCTTCTTATGGTTTCTGGTTTTGATAAGTATTTCCAAATTGCACCTTGCTTCAGAGATGAAGATGCCAGAGCTGACCGTTCTCCAGGCGAATTCTATCAGCTTGACTTTGAAATGAGCTTTGCTACTCAGGAAGATGTATTTAGAGTAGGCGAAGAAGTTCTTACTGAAACATTTAGCAAATTTGCTCCAGAAGGTGCTGTTGTTACACAGGCTCCTTATCCAGTAATTAGCTATAAGCAGGCTATGCTTGAATTTGGTACAGATAAGCCAGATTTAAGAAACCCTCTTAGAATTGTAGATACAACTGACTTCTTCCAGAGATGTACATTTAAGCCTTTCCATGGCAAGACTGTAAGAGCTATTAAGGTTCATGCTGATATGTCTAAGGGCTTCCATGAAAAACTCTTAAAGTTTGCTCAGTCTATTGGTATGGGTGGTCTTGGCTACCTTGAAGTTCTTGAAGATAAGTCTTACAAGGGACCTATTGACAAGTTTATTCCAGATGATATGAAGCAGGAAATTGCTGATATTGCAAACCTTGAAGTTGGCGATACAATCTTCTTTATTGCTGATACAGAAGAACACGCTGCTCTTTATGCTGGTCAGATTAGAAATGAACTTGGTGCAAGACTTGACTTACTTGAAAAGAATGCTTATAGATTCTGTTTTATTAACGACTTCCCTATGTTTGAATATGACAAGGAAGCTAAGAAGATTATCTTCACTCACAACCCATTCTCAATGCCACAGGGTGGTTTAGAGGCTCTTAATACTAAGGACCCTAGAGATATTCTTGCATATCAGTATGATATTGTTTGTAATGGTGTTGAACTTTCTTCTGGTGCTGTAAGAAACCATAACCTTGATATTATGGTTAAGGCTTTCGAAATTGCTGGCTATACAGAAGAAGACTTAAAGGAAAAATTCGGTGCATTGTACAACGCATTCCAGTTTGGTGCTCCACCTCATGCAGGTATGGCTCCTGGTGTTGATAGAATGATTATGCTCCTCAGAAATGAAGAAAATATCAGAGAAGTAATTCCATTCCCTATGAATGGTAATGCACAGGATTTAATGTGTGGTGCTCCTAATGAAGTAACTGAACAGCAGTTAAGAGAAGTACACATTAAGGTTAGACAGTAATATTTGTTTTTTGGGACGAGATTGTGTTATGCAATCTCGTCTTTTTAGTAATGAATTGGAAAGATAAATCTTATGCCATGAATTATCAAAGCACAAATTGTTATTTTGTAAGGTTGTTCTTTTTTTGTGAAGATAGCTATAGAATAAATAGTGAAAAAATTATTTTTTTATTACAATACCTGTTTTGCGTTGATTAAATGATGTTATGTGATATAATAAAATGTATTTGTGTGACCGAAAGGAGGAAGAATATGGACTTATTTGAGTATCAATCTCAACAAAAAATGAAAAAAGAAAGTCCTCTGGCAGCAAGATTAAGACCTACTACTCTTGATGAATTTGTTGGACAAGAACATATTGTTGGTAAGGATACTTTACTTTATAGAGCAATAAAAGCTGACAAACTTTCCTCTATTATACTTTATGGCCCGCCGGGTACTGGTAAAACTACTTTAGCAAAGGTTATTGCCAATAGTACAAAAAGTGATTTTCAGCAAATTAATGCAACAACAGCAGGAAAAAAGGATATTACAGATACTGTTGAAAAGGCGAAAATGACTTTAGGTGGCTATGGTAGAAAGACAATATTGTTTATTGACGAGATTCATAGATTCAACAAATCACAACAAGATGCTCTTTTGCCATATGTTGAAGATGGTACTATAATTTTAATAGGAGCAACAACAGAAAATCCATATTTTGAAGTTAATAAAGCCCTTGTTTCAAGAAGTATAATATTTGAATTGAAAGCTCTTTCAATAGAAAATATTAAGACTATTATAAAAAGGGCGTTAACTGATGTAGAAAAGGGATTGGGTGTATATAATGCTGTTATTGACGACGATGCACTTGAGTTTTTGGCAAATACAGCCAATGGAGATGCACGAATTTCATTAAATGCTATTGAATTGGCAGTTCTTACTACAGAACCAAGCTCAGATGGCAAAATACATATTGATATAAGAACAGCAGAACAATGTATACAAAAACGAGCATTAAATTATGATAAAGACGGAGATAACCACTATGACACTATTTCTGCTTTTATAAAAAGTATGAGAGGTTCTGACCCTAATGCTACAGCATATTATTTGGCTAAAATGATTTATGCCGGAGAAGACCCTAAGTTTATTGCCAGAAGAATTATAGTTTGTGCATCAGAAGATGTAGGTAATGCAAATCCTATGGCATTAGTGGTTGCAAATGCAGCTATGGATGCAGTTAATTTTATAGGACTTCCGGAGGCAAGAATAAACCTTTCTCAAGCAGCTATGTATGTAGCCTGTTCGCCTAAGTCTAATGCCAGTATAAATGCTATTGATATGGCTATGGCTGATGTAAGAAATATAAAAACATCTGGAGTTCCTAATCATTTAAGAGATGCACATTATCCAGGGGCTGAAAAGATGGGTCATGGTTTAGGTTATAAATATGCCCATAACTATAATAACCATTATGTGCAACAACAATATTTGCCCGATGAATTGGTTGATAGAGTATATTATGAAATGTCAGATAATGGCGAAGAAGTAAAAATGAAAAAGTGGATGCAGTATATAAAGGAGAATAGTAATGAATAAAAGAGGAATTGTAACAATAATATTATCTGTTATACTCTCACTTCAAATTTGTGGACTTGTTACAAAGGCTGATTCTAATGATTCCACTAATACTGCCAATACAAGTATTGTTACAAGTGGAAATATGCGTGGAGTGTGGGTTGCAACAACAGCAAATTTAGATTATCCTACAAAGGCAACTACAGATGCAGCTGCTTTAAAAAAAGAAGCTGATACAATACTTGATAATATTAAGGCTATGAATTGTAATGCTGTGTTCTTCCAAGTAAGACAGGCATCAGATAGTCTTTATAAATCAAATATTTTCCCTTGGAGTAATGTTTTAACTGGTTCACAGGGAACAGCACCATCTGATAATTTTGACCCCCTTGAATATTGGATTGAGGGTGCTCATAAGAGAGGAATGGAGTTACACGCTTGGGTAAATCCACTTAGAGCAACTAAATCAAATAATGCTAGTTTAGCAGGTCTTGCTAATACAAATCCGGCAAAGCAACATCCGGAATATTGTGTAAAGTATAGTGACGGAAATTATTATTATAATCCGGCACTTCCAGAAGTTAGACAACTTATTGTGAATGGTGTAGACGAAATAATACGAAATTATGATGTTGACGGTATACATTTTGATGATTATTTCTATCCTGGTCAAAAATTTGATGATGATGATTCTTACGCTAAGTACGGAAATGGTATGAATAGGGCAGATTGGCGACGAGAAAATGTAAACAAAATGGTTCAAGCTGTTCATGATGATATTAAGAACTATGATTCAAGTATTGCTTTTGGTATTAGTCCTACATCTGTTTGGGCAAATAAAACTTCCAATGCTTTAGGTAGTGATACAAAGGCCTATGAATCATATAATGCAATATATGCCGACTCAAGAAAATGGGCATTAGAGAATTGGGTTGATTACATAGCACCACAGGTGTATACTGAAATAGGTAATAGTGCTGCTGACTATAAAACTGTAGTAGATTGGTGGTCTGATACCTTAAAAGCTTCTAAAACAAAGCTTTACATAGGACTTGCAGATTATAAATGTTCCGGTGTTAGTTCAACAAGTCCTTGGTACAATGGAAAGGCTATAAAGGACTCTATGGAATATAATAGGTCTGTATCTAAAGTTGAAGGCGAAATTCACTTTAGATATAAATTCTTGTTGGCCAATGATGTAAATAGTGTCATAAAAACTGCTTATGCAAATTCATATTCTGCACCAGCCTTAGATACAGTTACAAAGGTTCAGCTTACTACACAAGCACCTACTACACAAGCACCTACTACTGTTGTTACTACAACAGAGGCAACAACTGAAGCAACTACAAAAGCTGTTACAACACAGACAACTACACAAACTACAACACAGGAAGTTGAAACTCAGACAGAAAGCACTACATTTAATATAAATTCTATAGTGAATAAGTCCAGAGTTAAAATTATTGTCTATGTAGACGGTAAAAAAGTTGAGTTTGACCAAGAACCTGTAGTGATAAATGGTAGAACAATGGTTCCGATGAGAGCGATATTCGAGGCTTTCGGGGCAACTGTAAGCTGGAATAATTCAACTCAGCAAGTTGTAGCAATAAAAGATGCAACAGAGCTTTCATTTATTATTGGTGAAAAAACAATGCTGGTTAACAGAACAAATCTTTTAAAGATAGATGTTGCACCAGTTATAAGAAACGGAAGAACTTTAGTGCCACTTAGGGTAATAAGTGATGCTTTAGGATACAATGTTGTATGGAATGACCCTAACAGAGTGGTTTCAATTACGACAATATAAGGAGGAATAAAAATGGCGTATTTTTTTGATATTTTAAAAACGATTTTATTTGGTATAGTAGAGGGTATTACAGAATGGTTACCTATAAGTAGTACAGGTCACTTACTTATTTTACAGAGTATGGTTGGGGAAATTATTTCCCACGACTTTATGGAAATGTTTGATGTTGTAATACAGCTTGGTGCAATTTTAGCCGTTGTTGTTATTTATTTCAATAAACTTAATCCATTTTCATCAAAGAAAACAGCTATAGAAAAACAGAACACAATAAATCTTTGGATAAAGGTTATAGTTGCTTGTCTTCCTGCTGCTGTTATTGGTTTGCTTTTAGATGATTGGCTTGATGCTCATTTATTTAAAACAAGTGTTGTTGCTGTAACTCTTATATTATATGGTATTGCATTCATCGTTGTAGAAGAAAGACACAGAGGAAAGAAGTTTAAATATAAGGACTTAAATACACTTCCTCTTTCTGTTGCTATTGGTATCGGTATGTTTCAGGTGTTAGCACTTGTACCAGGTACATCTCGTTCAGGTGCTACAATTCTTGGTGGTATGATTTTAGGTGCATCAAGATATGTTTCTGCCGAATTTACATTCTTCCTTGCTATACCGGTAATGTTTGGTGCTTCACTTTTAAAACTTGTTAAGTTTGGTTTAGCATTTAGCTTTGGAGAATTTTTCGCACTTATACTTGGTATGGTAGTTTCATTTGTAGTTTCAATTCTTGCAATCAAGTTCCTTATGAATTAC
>ERZ836939.4502-NODE-4502-length-10418-cov-18.045354_pt1 | contig 10418 bp, 4 predicted proteins | sample MGYA00519912_ERZ836939 | MGnify/ENA primary metagenome ERZ836939 (study PRJEB31850, sample SAMEA3708810) | human gut metagenome | biome: human gut; feature: human-associated habitat; material: faeces | place: China | collected 2014 ... | reverse complement strand
GTACAATGATGAATGTGATTTCTTCTCATCACAACATCGATCGCTGCATGCATCTTGATACCGGAAATCTCGGCCCCGCCAAGCTGCTGCATATTGTTGATGTTGTGAATGTGGTTGTCCTCAATGATACTGAACACACCGCCCATCCGTCCGACAATACCGGTCTGCTCACAGTGATGGATGTGGCAGCGGCGGATGATATGGCTTCCGATGTTCTCCTTCGTCCAGCCGTGATACTGGCCGCGGCACACAGCATCACGCTCCATCTGGGTCGGGCTTTTTACGTGTTTTCTGGTAAAGTAATGGTCGTTCTCCGGATCGTAATATTTTCCGAGCGAAATACCGCAGCACTTGCTGTTGCTGACCTCACAGTCCTCAATAATCCATCCCTTCGACCAGTGCGGACCGATCATACCGTCCTGATAAGCAGCCGGCGGCGCCCATGTCGTTGCTGCCTTGCTGACATCAAATCCACTGAACGTAATGTAATTTACGCCTGTTTTCGACGGCATAAAGCAGTTCCGGCGCACGTTGATTTCTACTTTTTCCTCCGTCGGGTTTTTACCCTGGAAGTTTGCGTAGATGACCGTCTGATTTTTCTCTTTGTCCTGCTCGGTATACCATTTGTAAACCGACCACTCCGGCTCCCAGGACGGCGCATAAACCTCGCCCTTGATACACTCCTCGAGCGTCTCTGCCTCGTATAACTGGCGGTCATTCAGATAAACCGCGCCGGTATGGCGTACCACCGGTGCAAAATACCAGTCACCGCCGACCATTGTCGTGTATGGGTTATAATTGCCAAACACTCCGTTGTCTACACGGCATACCCACACATTATCTTTGTAATGCTCCCAGTCATTCATCGTTTCCGCACCGGTGATCTTTGCGCCGAGCGGCTTCTCACTCTTATAGACGATTCTTGCATCCTCGGTTCCTCCGTTGACCGGATCAACATATTCATGGTAAATACCAGGTGCAACCAGAACTTCATCTCCTGCCTTTGCAATTTTTGCCGCATCGTTGATGAACTTGAACGGCATCTCTTTTGTTCCGTTTCCATTCTTCGGAGCGGAATTATTGACATAGTAAATCATTTCTCTATACTCCTTTTTGTTATAGTAAAACCCGAAAACACTGCAAAAAAGGCTGTGACGCAATCATTCACTCTCTGCGGCGCTGAATTTTTTACGCTATTTTTTTGCGGGTCTATAGAATTTCTTTACGATAATGCTTCTTCCGCAGCCTCTTTTGATGCAAACGGGCCCGGCAGCGGATGAATGCCCTGACGGTTTCCGAAGTAGTCATATCGGAACACGATCGGCGTTCCATCCGGATTCTCATATTTCTGTTCCGGCTCAAATGCCATGCCAAGCGTCTCCGTTGAGATCACTGCACAGGCATTCTGCGGCAGATAATCGTAAACATTGGTCTCCAGTTTCCATTTTCCGTTCTCTTCTTTTACACCGATGGTGATTTCATGCTCGGTATCCACTACAGCGTCCTGTTCCTGTTCTGCCGGCTTCGCCCCATTGAAGTAAACGTTGCCGCCAAGCCATACCGGCAGCTTCTCGTAATACAGATCCGGTGACTTTCCGGAGCCCATTCCGCAATAGCCCTCAAATCTTGCCACGTACTCCTCCAATGTCGGATATCCGCTGTACGGTGCGGTTCCTGCTGTCAGATTTCCGTCATCCCACTCATTATCTCCGGTCAGTTTACGGATTTCTTCCATTCCCGCACGAACCGGCTTCTGGATGAAGATATTATTGTAGAACCGGCAGTCACCGTGAAGAACCGTCATAAATCCGTTGATCTCCGTGCGATGCGGCACATGGTACGGTGTGTAGCGTGGCGACGGCAGCTTTTCGGAGCCATTGTTGACACCGCGGCCGACAGCAGTAAACGATCCCGCGATCAGGTTATGTACTACCGCAACACCCTGCGTTGCCAGCTTCATCGCGCGGTCCGAAAGCAGTACATTATTGTCCACCAGTGTCGGTCCGTGGGAAATTTCAATAAAGATATCCTCGCCGATACCGTCCATACCTTCTGGATTTGCATTTTCCTCGTTCGGCAGCGTATTGTCATGGAACAGGTTCTGCGTAACACGTGTGCCCTGTGCCTGCCAGTCGAGCCAGAGGCCTCTCGTACAGTGATGGAAATGGTTTCTTCGAATGATCACATCGATTGCTGCATGCATCTTGATGCCGCCGATCTCCGCACCCGCAAGGTTCTGTTTATTATTGATATGGTGAATGTGGTTATCCTCAATAATCGAGAACACACCACCTAAGTGGCCTACAATACCCGTCTGTCCACAGTCGTGGATGTTGCACCGGCGGATGATGTGGCTTCCGATGTTTTCCTTTGTCCATCCCTCTCGCTGCGCCTGGCAGATACAGTCACGCTCCGTCTGTGTACCATCTTTGAATTTCCATTTGAGCCATTTATTGTCATTGTTCGGCTGTCTGTATTTTCCAAGGGAAATGCCCGAGCACTTCGAATCTGAAATCTCACAATCCTCGATGATCCATCCCTTTGACCAGTGCGGGCCGACCATTCCTTCCTGATATGCCGTCGGCGGAGCCCACTGAGTTGCCGCCTGTTTTACAACAAAGCCGGACAGAGTGATGTAACCGATGCCCTCCTTCGACGGATAAAAGCAATTCTCACGTACATTGATTTCTACGGTTTCTTCGTTCGGATTTTTTCCCTGGAAATTCACATAGAAAACGGTCTCATTCTTCTCTTCATCCTGCTCCACATACCAGGTGTAAACCGTGAATGCCTGATCCCAGGATTTTTTATAGATCTCCGGCTTTTTCACCTGATCCAGACTTGTCACCTCATACATGGATTTTCCATTCAGATACACTTCTCCGGTGTGTGCCGTGTAGGATGCGATAAACCAGTCACCGCTGACCAGTGTCGTATATGGATTGTAATCCCCAAACAATCCGTTCGAAACGCGCGCTGTCCACACATCACCTTCCAAATGCTCCCAGTTATCCACAATTTCCGCACCGGTAATCACAGCTTTTCCCGGTTCCACAGAACGGTACACAATTCTTGCATCCTCACATCCCGCATTCGCCGGATCTACATATTCCCGATATACGCCAGGCGCTACAAGCACCTCGTCGCCGGGCATTGCAATTTTTGCCGCCTCGGAAATCGTCTGAAATGGATATTCCTTCTGCCCATTTCCGCTTCGCACAGCATTTCCATCTACATAAATCTGCATTTTTCGCTTACCTCTCACTTCTTCACTTTTCATAAACTTTTATTGTGAATTTTCGCCAAAATCACATCACTCTTTTTCCGATTTCTGCCGTTCTTCACAATTTTCATATCTTAACCATAATACAGATCCTCGTAAAACACTACTTATATATTGCCTATCATTGCCCAGATGTTTCGATTTTTTCTATATTTTTTCTCTCTTCTGTTGTATAATACCGTTTATCAGATACGGAGGATTCTTTTGCCATGAAAAACGATTCGACTTCTTTTTTCGAAAACAATCATTTTGCTAACAGCTATGTTTACGATATCTCTATTTCGCATGTCCCCGCCTATTTCGGTCTGCACTGGCATCACTATATTGAAATTGTGCTTGCACAGGATGACGGCATTATCTATGAAGTAAACGGAGAAGCCTTTCCGTTGAAGCCCGGTGATCTTCTCTTTATCTGGCCCGGCGAGCTGCACGCTGTTTCCACAACCAACAGAGAACATCGCCTGATCATGCTTCAGCTCGATGCAGATTTTCTGGAAAAACGCGTGGATTTCCAGTCTGTTGCTTATCTTTTTTATCAGATTCGTCTTCTGAATCAGAACAACTTCCCGGAAATCGAAAAACTCCGCGGATTTCTGACAGAACTGCGCAAGCTCTCCCTCTCCGGTATCAGTTTTTCCGAGCTGCGCGGATGCGTTCTGCTGTATCAGTTTTTTATTCTGCTCGGCGAAAATCTCTCCGTGCCGACCGAAACTGCCACACCGCAAAAAACAGGCCATTCCGCACAGGTACACCGCCAGATAATTGCTGCATGTACCTGGATCTCGAGTCACTGCACCGAACCGGTTTCCCTGGAAGAAGCATCAAAGGTCGCCGGATTCTCCCGCTGCCATTTTTCCAAGCTGTTCCGCGCATACACCGGCCTCTCCTTCACGGATTTCGTCACCAGGGAACGGCTCCATATCGCCGAAAACCTGTTAAAAAAACCGGATCTCACGATCACCGAAGTGTCGCTCGAATCCGGTTTTAACAGTATTTCTACGTTTAACAGAGTCTTTTTGAAATCAAAAAATGTAAGCCCTACCGACTTCCGTCAGATGTACCTGCAATCCTATCAGAAATAGGCTATGAATTCAGCATGGCCTCTGGTCTTTCGCAGGTGGATGGAACCTTCTCAAATGCACCCGTTTCCGCACTCTTCATAATCTGATCGATCGTATCGAGTACGTGATATGCCATTTTGGCACTCGCACGGTTTGGTCTGCCCTCGGCAATTGCTTCTGCCATCTCAGACGGGCCAAGACCACGGCTGTTTTCGCTGTAATCAAAGCCATAATGTAAAACTTCCGGAACAGCCTGCTGTGTCCAGTCTTTTACACCCGGAATATAGACAACATCGCCGCCGAAATTGTTCGGGTCCACCAACTTTAAAATACCTTTTTTGCCGTAAATTGTGAATACCGCCTGATCGTTGATGGTGCTGTCGCCATTGACACAGAATGTGCCGGTCACGCCGTTTTTCATTTCCAGAATCGTGAAAGCCTGGCTCTCGTTGCTGTAGTCAAATTCCTGGCCGTATTCCGGGCTGTCCGGGACGACATTGACGCGCTTCGGCGCAAGGTTGCGCACGGAGGAAACGACACGGTCCACCGGGCCGAAAAGGCTGACAATGGCGGTCAGATAATAAACACCGAAATCGTAGCAGATACCGCCGCCCGGCATCCGCAGAAAACGGAAGATGCTCGCCAGCAAATCAAGATCGCGGTTTGCGCATGCTTCGAAAGATGTCACCTCGCCGATCAGCCCGTCGTCGATCGCTTTTCTTGCGGTCTGCAGTGCCGATCCAAGGAAGGTGTCCGGTGCGGAACCGAGATAGAGATGTTTCTCCTCTGCCAGCTCGATCAGTTTCGCTGCCGTTTCCGGTGCGAGGGTCATTGTTTTTTCAGTGTAAACGTGTTTTCCGGCTTCCAGTGCCTGACGGATCAGCCCCTCGTGGGTCGGTGCCGGTGTCAGAATGACTACCATTTCAATCGACGGATCTGCCAGAATTTCCTCGTAGGTACAGCCCTTGATGCCATACTGCTCTGCTTTCTTTTTCGCATGTTCAAGATGGCCTGCGCAGCATGCTGCTACCTCAAGATTCTCAAAGTTATGAATCATGTTCGTCAGATAAATATCACTGATCGCTCCGCAGCCGACAACGCCGACTCTCATTTTTTTCGTTTCTGTTGTTCCCATTTGTAAAAATCCCCTTTACTCTTTGTTTTTTGATTCTGTTCTAATAAAAACCCTTATTTTTTTTATACAACGAAATGTCTGAAAAAACAAGCATTCCGGCTCATATTTCACTTTCAAAATGAAAAAACCACCCACGGTTTCTGCAGATTCTCTGCATCACCGCGGACGGCCTTTTTCTGTTGTTTACTCCACGCTTTTCAGCGATTCAATCATATCAATTTTTCTTAACCGGTAGAACATCATAAAGTTGACGAACAGGGCAAACGCCAGGGTAATCAGGGCGCTCCAGCCGTAGCTCCGCGGGAACACGTTTCGTCCGAACATCATCAGATCGACCTCGACGGTCTGAATTACGCACTGATGTAAAAACGTTCCAATTCCCATGCCCGCGATAACGCCGAACAGTGTCAGCACCATGTTTTCCCGGTACACGTACGATGCCACCTCGCCGTCGAAGAAGCCGAGCACTTTCAGCGTTGCCAGCTCTCTCTGTCGTTCGGTGATGTTGATGTTGTTCAGGTTGTACAGCACCACAAACGCCAGCAGGCCCGCCGATACGATCAGCACCACGATGACGATGTCGAGGGAACGAAGCATGTTGTCAATCTGATCAATCAGGTCGGATGTGAACGAGATTGCCGCTACACCGTCGTACGTCATGATTTTTTCTCCGAGTGCTGTCTCATAATTGCTCGACGTGTCCTGGTATTTCATCAGAAGCTGGTTGTAGTCCGGCACTCCGCCGAACAGCTCCTCGTAGAGATCCGGGGCCAGATACAGGTAATGGCGCACGTAGTTTTCGACGATGATCGAAATCTTTACGTCCACAATATCGTCGCCTTTTTTCAGCTGAACCGTGTCGCCTGCTTTTACGCCGAGCATCGTTGCTGTCTTTTCGCTGATGGCTGCGCCGCCGTCGGTCGGGAATTCGTAAACTTCTCCGCTTTTCCGGTCTCGGAAGGCATAGAAGTCATTGAAATTCGTCAGTTCTTTCGGCACTTCAAGCACTGCATCCACGGTCTTTTTGTCGGTCTGCAGTTCGATGTTCTGGCAGTACATTTCCAGCAGCTCATCGATGCCGCTGTAGTTTTCCAGATCGGTCTGCAATGCTTCTTTTTCGGATTCATCCACATCTGAATTCAGCACAGCATTCGCCTGATAGGTGAAGAGGCTGACGAACTGGTTTTTCGCAATCGCGGTGATGGAATCCTGAAGGCCGAAACCGACGAGGATCAGACCCATGCATCCGCCGATTCCGATAACGGTCATGAAGAATCGTTTTTTATACCGCACCAGATTCCGCACGGTTGATTTCTGCGTAAAGTTCAGATGTTTCCAGAGTACGCCGATGCGTTCCAGGAAAATCCGTTTGCCGTTTTTCGGTGCTTCCGGCCGCATCAGCTCTGCCGGACCTGCGGCGAGTTCTTTGTAGCATGCCGCGATCGTCGCCACGCCGGTGCAGGCTGCACTCGCTAGAATCGCAAGGCCTCCCTGCTCCCAGTTCAGCGGGGTCATGTAATACGGGAGTCCGGTATACAGCATGCCGTAGGCATTCATAATAACCCAGGGCAGGATTTTTTCTCCAACCACCACGCCCGCGAGAGCGCCGGATACGGTGGAGAGCATCGCGTATGCGAAATATTTAAAGGCGATCACGCCGTCGGAATAGCCGAGGGCTTTTAACGTTCCGATCTGCTGACGCTGTTCCTCGATCATTCGTGTCATCGTCGTCAGGCTGACGAGAGCAGCCACGAGGAAGAAGATAACCGGGAAGAATTTTCCGATATTCGAGATACGGCCGGCATCCTGACCGAAGCTCTCAGTTGACGTTACCTTATTCCGTCCCCAGACGTACCACGTTGGTTTTTTCAGGTCTGCGAGTGTTTTCTCACCGTCCGCAATTTCCTGCTTCGCATCCGCGATTTCTGGTTCGGCGTCGGCTTTTGCTTTTTCATATTCGGCTTTGCCGTCCTCAAGTTCCTTTTCTTTATCGGCAATTTCCTGTTTCGCATCCGCAAGGGAGATTTTTCCGTTGGCGATTTCCTGTTTCGCGTCGGCAAGCTGGGTTTCTCCGTCGGCAATCGTCTGCTTGGCTTCGGCGAGCTGACTTTCTCCATCGGCGATCGTCTGCTTTGCTTCTGCTAACTGGGTTTCGCCATCGGCGATCGTCTGTTTCGCATCGGCGAGCTGACTTTCTCCACTGGAAATTGTCTGCTTTGCAGCGGCAAGCTGGGCCTCACCCGACTGAATCGTCTGTCGGTACGATGCAATCTGCTGTTCCCCATCAGCAAGCTGGGCTCTGGCAGCCGCAAGCTGAGTTTCTCCGTCTTTTAATTTACTGCGGTTCGTCTCAATCTGAGCTTCTCCGTCGGCAATCGCTGCTTTGGCGGATGCAAGCTGGGCTTCGCCATCCTCAATCTGTTTCTGATAAGCTTCTGCCTGTGCTTCTCCATCCTGAAGCTGGGCAAGAGCCTCTGTAATCTGAGCTTCGCCGCTTTCCAGTTCTTCTTTTGCAGAAGCAATCTGTGCCTCGCCTGCGGCGCATTCCTGCTCTTTTTCTGTTAATTGTGCATCTGCAGCGGCAAGCTGACTTTCTGCGTCGGTAATCTGAGCTTCTGCAGCCGCAAGCCGGGCTTCCGCATCAGCGCTTGCTGCTTCAAACGCTGCGATGTTTTGTTCCAGAAATGTTTTCTGCTCCTGCATCGTGAAAAGCTGCTGTGCTAACTCTGTCTGCTTTGCTTCCAGCGCAGTTTTCTGTTCCAACAGGGATACATATGCTTCATCTTCCTCGGTCAGTCCGTCAAGCTGAGCCTCAATCACCTCGATCTGACCAGTCACTTCTGTCTGCGCAGCCTCCACCACCGGAAGCTGCCTGGAAATCTGGGCTAACTGATCCCTGGCTGTCTCATACTGACTCTTCTGTTCTTCATACGCTGCCTTCTGCGCTTCATACTGTGTGCGTCCTGCAGCGGTTTCTGCTTTCTTGTTGTCCAGTTCCTCGCGTGCAGCGGAAAGCTGTTCCTTTGCAATATTCAATTCCGTTTCTTTTTTGGAAAGCTGCTCTTTTGCAGTATTCAGCTCCGTCTGCTTCCGAGTCAGTTCGGTTTTTGCCGCCGAAAGCTGCGTCATTTTTTCCTCTAACTCTTTTTTGCCGGATGCCAGTTCTGTTTCTTTCTCTGCAAGCTGTGCTTTTCCGTCGGAAAGTTCTTTCGCTTTTGCCTCAAGTGTGGTTTTTCCACTTGCAAGTTCATCGGCTTTCTGATTCAGCTCCGCTTTTCCGCTTTCCAGCTCTGCCGCCTTTGCTTCCAGCGTCGCTTTTCCGCCCGCAAGTTCCGCCTCTTTATCTTTCAGCGTTGCCTTGCCGGATGCCAGTTCCTGCTCTTTATCGGCGATGGTTGCTTTCGCACTGAGAAGTTCCTGCTCTTTGTCTGCAATGGTCTGTTTTCCGTCAAGGAGTTCCTGTTCTTTCTCAGCAATCGTCTGCTTTCCGTCAAGAAGCTCCTGTTCTTTGTCCTTTAACGTCTGTTCGCCGTCGAGAAGTTCCTGCTCTTTGTCCGCAATCGTCACTTTCGCGTCGGCAAGCTGCTGTGCACCGTCATCCAGCTCTGTTTTTGCGTCCGCTAATTTCTGCTCTGCATCAGCGACCTGCTGTTTTGCATCATCAATCTTTTCCTGTCCTTCGGTTTTGACTGCCGTATACCGCCGGTCGCACGCCGCATCCTCGAGCGCTTCAATCTTCGTCTGTACAGCCTTCACCGTCTCATCATACGCATCGCTGTAGCTCGCCTCTTCCTGTGCGCCGTCCGCCTGGACGTAAATCTCTGTATAGAGATCCGAGGTAAATGTCTCCGGAAGCAGCAGTGCAAAACTGTTGATGCTTCCGTTTCCAATCGAGCCCGTTCCCCGGTTCAGCTCCATATAATAAGGGAGCGTCGCCGAACCAACAATCGTAAACGTATCCCCGGTCAGCGAATCTGAGAGCGGATCCTCCGTTCCGGAAGTGAACGTTACCTGATCCCCGATCTCACAGCCGGAACTTTTCAGAAACTGCGTATCAACAAGAATTTCATCCTCTTTCTCCGGCATCCGTCCCTCGACCACGCGCGGCTCATTCACACCGTCCGTCAGCGCAATCAGTTTCACAACCTGCTCGCTCTCGCCGATGTCATGCAGCACTTCCACCGTCTTTCCGCCGTAAACCGCTTTCACGCCGTCCGTCTTCTCGATATCCGCCAGATCATCGTCCGTCAGCCCCAGCGTTCCAAGAACTTTCAAATCCATATAATTTACTTCATCATAATACCGGTCCGCCGAAACCTTCATATCTCCTTCCGCCGACCGGATGCCCGAGAAAAACGCCGCGCCAAGAAGCACGATGAAAAAGACTGACAGAAACCGCCCCTTGTTCTTTGTGATTTCCCGGATAAAGTCTTTTCGAAATGCTCTCATCGTCCACCTACCATTCTATCTCTTCCACCGGCGTCGGGTTCTCATTTGTTTTCATGCCCGCCACTTTTCCGTTTCGGATTTTAATCACGCGGTCCGCCATCGGTGTCAGCGCCGAGTTGTGAGTGATGACAATGACCGTCATTCCCTTCGCCCGGCAGGTATCCTGCAGCAGCTTTAAGATCGCTTTTCCCGTCACATAATCGAGCGCGCCGGTCGGCTCATCGCAGAGCAGCAGTTTCGGATTCTTCGCCAGCGCACGCGCAATCGCCACACGCTGCTGCTCTCCGCCCGAAAGCTGCGCCGGGAAGTTATTCATTCTCTCTTCCAGCCCAACCTCCGCAAGCACCTCCGACGCATCCAGCGGATGCTTACAAATCTGCATCGCCAGCTCCACATTCTCGAGCGCCGTCAGGTTCTGCATCAGATTATAAAACTGAAAAACAAATCCAATATCCTCCCGCCGGTACTGGATCAGCTTCTTGCCGCGGTA
>ERZ836939.4500-NODE-4500-length-10422-cov-2.564387_pt1 | contig 10422 bp, 12 predicted proteins | sample MGYA00519912_ERZ836939 | MGnify/ENA primary metagenome ERZ836939 (study PRJEB31850, sample SAMEA3708810) | human gut metagenome | biome: human gut; feature: human-associated habitat; material: faeces | place: China | collected 2014 ... | reverse complement strand
AATTATGTCAAATATATATTTGAATGAGCTGGACAAATACATGGAAATTTACATGAAAGAGTTTGAATGTGGGAAAAAACGTCAGAAGTCCAAAGATTATGCAAACTGGGAATACAAACTTAAATATCTGCGGTATGAGGTGTACGCAAAAGACAAGTGGGCAACTTTGACGGCAGAAGAACGAAAAACAGCAAATGGCCGGATTCATGCAATCCGAAGCGAAATGTTGAAATGCGAATACTCCAATCCACAAGATAGCGGATACAGGCGTCTGTTCTATGTGCGTTATGCAGACGACTGGTTATGTGGAGTGATTGGCAGTAAGCAGGACGCGGAAGAAATCAAGGCGGACATCAAGAAGTTTCTGACAGAAACTTTGAAGCTGGAATTATCAGAAGAAAAAACCTTGATAACCAATGCCCGTGATACGGCTCGTTTTCTTAGCTATGATATTTTCGTATCAGACAATGAAAGTCTGCACGAAGATAAAAATGGCCATACACGACGTGTCAGAAGCGGCAAGGTAAAGCTGTATGTTCCCCGCGAGAAATGGCAGAAAAAACTCATGGATTATAAAGCTCTTGAAATCAAGTATCAAGATGGAAAGGAAATATTTCGTCCTGTCCACCGAACCTATCTAATCAGCAATGATGACCTTGAAATTGTGCAGCAATACAATGCTGAAGTCAGAGGACTTTATAATTATTACAAAATCGCAGACAATGTGAGTGTCCTCGGCCACTTTAATTATGTGATGAAATTCAGCATGTTCAAAACCTTTGGGGCAAAATATAAGCTCCATATCAGCGGTGTCCGAAAGAAATACGGTTATAAACACTTTGGAGTGAAATACCAGACAAAACAAGGTGAAAAGATACTGTATTATTATGAGGCCGGTTTTAAGAAGGTAAAAACAGGTATTGCAAAGCCAGAGGTCGATAATGTTCCAAAAGTATATCGCAATAATAACCCAACCAGTCTGATTTCCCGATTAAAAGCAGGACGTTGTGAATGGTGCGGAGCTGAAAATGTGAAGATTGAAATTCATCATGTGAAAAGGCTTAAAGATTTAAAAGGAAAAAAGCGGTGGGAACGGCTGATGATAGCCCGAAAACGTAAGACGCTTGCATTGTGCGTGCAGTGTCACGATAGTTTACATGCTGGAGAATTAGACTGATAGATAAATGGAGAGCCGGATACATCGAGAGGTGTAAGTCCGGTTCGGGGGCGGGCTTTTGGAAACCTGCCGCTGTGAAACGGTAAGGCGCTGGGAGCCTAGCCTACTAAAGATCTTGATTTCTGTGGTGGTGGGAGCTTTGTTGCTGGCAGGTTTGTATATGCTCTTTAAGGACACGATCCTCCCCACCCTGACCCAGCGTATCAAAGACCTTTTTGACTACAAGGGTTAATGACCGGCGTGGCCGTCCCGTATGGGGCGGCCCTATCTTTTTGGAGGACACGATATGAAGATTACAGCAAAAATCACGGCGCAGTTCGCAGATAAGGGAAGGCTGAAAGCTATTGCCACTGTCTGCCTTGATGGTAGCTTTCTGATTACCGGAGTGCGTGTGGCAGACTGTGAAAAAGGGCTGTCGGTGTTCATGCCCAGCCGCCAACTGAAAAGCGGCGAATATAAGGACATCTGCTTTCCCATAACACCGGAACTGCACCGGCAGATCAAGGATACCGTCCTTGAAGCTTTTGAACAGGCAGCACAGGAAACGGAAGCAGCACAGCCTGCGGCTGACGAACCGCAGGCATAGGGATTGAAGAAAGATAACGCCCGGTGGGAAAGTCATTTTCCACCGGGCAGGGAGGTGATTGTTTGGAAATTATCCTTGTGCTGTTGATAGTGGCGGTGTTAAACGGCGCGGTGACTTTTATCGACAGTATGCTTGCCGACCTTGTTCCCATGACACTCCACGCCGACCAGTACATGACGGCGGCTGGCGGGGGTAGCATGGTGGACGTGCTGTTTGAAATCCTGCTGGGGTTCGGTGTGTCGCTGATTATCCTGAAATTTCTCAAAAAAGGGTTTGAGTGTTACGTGATGTGGACGGACGGCGACCCGGACAGTGAGCCGATCCATCTTATTATCCGGTTTGTGCAGGCAATCGCCGTGGCGGTCTGCTTTCCGGTCATGTACGGCTGGCTGGCGGACATTACGGAGAAACTGACAAACCAGCTTATCACGGCAATCGGCGCGTCAACCAATTATGACTGGCAGGCGTGGGTAAACGGCCTGTCCTCGGCAGGGCTTGTGACTGCCATCTTCGGACTGGTGTTTGTCATCTGCTACTTTATTCTTTATTTCCAGTTCCTTATGCGGGGCGTGGAGATTATGATCCTGCGGATTGGCCTGCCCCTTGCCTGCACCGGTCTTTTGGATAATGACAAGGGCGTATTCAAGACCTATCTGACCAAGTTTTTTCAGTCTACGGTGGCGGTAATGGTGCAAATCAGCCTTTGCAAACTGGGGGTCGGCATGATGATGAATGTAGGAATTAACCTCAATGTCTTTTGGGGGATTGCCTGTCTGGTTCTCGCTATCAAAACGCCAAGGTTCCTGAGCGAGTTTATGGTCCCTACAGGCGGAGGGGGAGGTATGGTCAACAATATTTACCATTCTGTCCGGCTGGTCGGCATGGCAAAAAACCTGATGAAGTAAGGAGGTGGCGGCATGATTACGCTTGACGATATTTCCATGGCCGTCATCGTCCTAATCCGGGCGGGCGCCGTGTTCCGTTTTATCTACTGCATGGTGCGGCTTCAAGGTGCCGAGGAAGAACAGGCGCAGTATAAGAAACGGGTAAAGAACACGGTGATGTTCTATGTGATGGCAGAATGTATCTGGCAGATCAAAGAAATTGTGTTCTACTATTACGGGGCATAGGAGGCGGAAATGAACGAAATCAATCTTTACATCCCAACCGGGGTAAAGGCGGAGAATGAACTTTTTAACGGATTCGGGAAACGGGAGCTTTTGCAGAGCACCATCGGTTCCCTGTTCGGGGGTGCGATTGCCGCCCTGTTGTGGCTGATTGCCGGGAATGTGGCGCTGACCGTTGTAGCGGTTCTGTCCGGCATTTTTGGTTCGGTGATGATGTGTACCAAAGACCAGAACAACCAAAGCGTGGTTGACCAGATCGGCAATATGGTCCGGTTCTGGCGCAGCCAGCAGATTTTCCCCTATCGCATGATTGACGAGTGGGGGATGAAGAAAGGAGCATAATTATTTGAAATTTCTTGACCTGTTTGCAGGAATCGGCGGATTCCGTAGAGGTCTCGAAAGAAGCGGACATACCTGTATTGGTCATGTCGAAATTGATAAATACGCAAATAAAAGCTATATGGCAATGTATGGGCTGGAAGCCTGCCCCTATGGGGTGGACTCCGGCCCTAATTCCTGTAAAATGTGCAGCCCGGAGGTGAGAGAAGACTGTGACGGAAAAACGTGTAACGGAGAATGGTACGCAAAGGACATTAAGCAGATCAGAGCAGGAGAAATTCCAAAAGCTGAAATCTGGACTTTTGGGTTTCCTTGTACCGACATTAGTATCAGCGGCCGAATGGCAGGACTTCATGGAGAGAGAAGTGGACTTTTTTTTACAGTTGTTGGTCTGCTCAAAGGCACGGCTCCCCAAGATAAACCCCGATACCTTATCGTTGAGAATGTTAAACATCTTGTGTCAAGCGAAAAAGGCACAGCTTTTACCACCGTTCTCTTTGAACTATGGGAAGCAGGGTATGACACAGAATGGTGTGTTGTTAATTCCAAAGAGTTCGGAGTTCCCCAGCACCGGGAAAGGGTGTACCTTGTTGGACATCTTAGAAACGGACGTGCCGGAGAAATATTTCCTCTCGGCCGAGCAAACCCTGCGCCTGTTAAAAGACTCATAGACGGAAAGCAGGGCAAACGGGTTTACGACCCATCCGGCACGTCCATTACCCTGACGGCAAATGGCGTCGGCTTTGCCGGACGAACCGGTCTGTATGCGGTGGAACAGCAGATACCGCCCTGCGCCACCTTCATTGACCTGTCAAAAAAGCCGCAGTTTACGGAAAGCGCCCGCTGCCTGCGGGCAAGGCAGTATTCCGGAATCGGCAATTTCAAAGGGGAAACCTCCGGTGTTTTTATCTGTGAGGGACACCCGGACTGTGTGAGGGCTGTCATTACCCCTGGCCGACTGAATAAGCGGCAGAACGGCAGAAGATTCAAAGAGTCGGGAGAACCCTGCTTTACGCTCACCTGTCAGAATCAGCATGGTGTTTTAATCTGCTGTTATGATGAGGGACTTCCCATACGGGAGGCAAAAGCGGAAGGCTATACTACGGCCCACCATGGCGACGGCATCAATCTCGCCTATCCCAACAGCAGGGTGAGCCGTGGCCGTGTTGGCAAACAATGCTCCCAAACTCTGCTTACCGGTGGCAGCATGGGCGTAATGCTGTGTTGCCGTATCCGCAGGTTAACGCCGAGGGAGTGCTGGCGGCTTCAAGCCTTCGAGGACTTCCTGTTTGACCGGGCAAGGGCGGCTGGAATCAGCGATGCCCAGCTTTACAAGCAGGCGGGTAACGCTGTCACTGTCAACGTGGTGTATGAAATCGGCCTGCAGCTGGCAGAGATTGGGGGCGGTGCATGAGGTTTCAAGTCATTTATGCCGACCCGCCGTGGGCGTATCAGGTCTATTCCAAAAAAGGACAGGGACGGAGCGCCGAAAATCATTATCACACCATGGGGAAAGAGGACATTTATGCCCTTGATGTGGCAGGGATTGCAGCGGAGGACTGTGTTCTGTTTCTGTGGGTGACGTTTCCCTGCTTATTGGAAGGCTTAGAAGCAATCCGGCGCTGGGGATTTACTTATAAGACACTCGGCTTCTGCTGGGTGAAGCGGTGTAGAAAACAGACGGATAAATGGTTTTGGGGGCTGGGCTTCTGGACAAGAGCCAACCCTGAACTGTGCCTGATTGCGTCGAAAGGCCATCCAAAGCGCGAATCCAAAGGCGTCCACTGTATTGTAGACACGCCGGTGGAGCGCCACAGCAAAAAGCCGGACGAGGTGCACCGCCGCATTGAGCAGCTTATGGGAGATGTTCCCCGTGTGGAGTTGTTCGCAAGGGAACCATATGATGGCTGGGTATGTCTGGGGGATGAAATTGACGGGCTGGACATACGGGAAGCCATTCAAAATCTAAAGGAAATGGAGGATTTTCATGCTATGGATTGATCACATCAATCTGTTTATCGCCGCCCTGCTGTTCGCACTGTTTGCAGGGCGGCTCTGTGACATGGCTCTGCGCCGTTACCTGAAACGGGAGGAACTGCCGCTTACCGCCCATATCACCATGGCGGTGGCGGCGGTCTTTTTATGCCTGCATGGGTTTTCCATGAAGGCGCTACGTTCCATCCTGCTGTGTCAAGCGCTGATTATGGCGGGCGCCTGTGACGCCGCTACTTATGAAATACCGGACTTCCTGCACCTTTTCATTGTCATGGCGGGGCTGATGGGGTTACAAACCTTACCGGCCCTGCTGGGCTTTGTGCTGGTTCCCCTCCCATTTCTGATTGCCGCCGTGAAAACGGACAAAATTGGTGGTGGCGATGTGAAGCTGATGGCGGCCAGCGGCTTTGCCCTCGGTGTGACAGGCGGTGTCTGGATGATGGTATGGGGGCTGTTTATGGGGCTTTTATGGAACGCCGCTTTCCAGCGTGAAACACCAAGCATCCCACTTGCGCCCTTTCTGGCCTTTGGCTGTTTTATGGCGCTGCTGCCAACTTAAATTTTGAATTTGGAGGAAAAAATAAATGAAGAAATTACTGCAAAACCGTATCGTGGTGGGGCTGATCTGCATTGTGGTGGCGCTTGTCATATTGGCGGTCACGTCTCCGCTGTTTCTTCTCGCGGCGGTCAGCATTCGCCTCTGTGATGGTGGAAGGGTTATTTATCGACAGGAAAGGCTGACAAAGGACGGAAAAAGCTTTTGGATGTTTAAATTCCGCAGCATGTACGAGGACGCGGAGCGGGACGGCCCCCGTCTGGCGGCAAAGGGCGATGGCAGAATTACCCCTGTGGGGAAAATTCTGCGCAGACTCCACATCGATGAACTGCCTCAGCTGATCAATGTGCTGCGGGGCGAGATGTCCATTGTGGGGCCCCGCCCGGAACGGAGAGAGATCGCGGAACAGTATGAGAAAAATATTCCGGAATTTCCCTATCGTTTGAAAGTCAAGGCCGGACTGACCGGTTATGCCCAGGTAAATGGGAAATACAACTCCACGCCCTACGATAAGCTGAAGCTGGACATTACCTATATTGAGAACTATTCGATCTGGCTGGATATCAAGATCCTTCTGTGGACGGCGAAGGTTCTGTTTCAGGAGGAAAACAGCGAGGGCGTGGACGAGGGGTGTGTGACCGCTGTGCCGCCGGCGAAAGGAGAGGAAGAGGATGTGTGAGACATAGGAATCCGAATCCGTGAAAATTATCGCTGTAAAATGAGCAGAATAAACTATACGCAAGCGCGAGGAGGAATCATGGAGCATCCGAGAGCAATATTGCTTCTGGCAAAATCTGGCGGTTTTGTTCCGCAGTTTGAACTTCAGAATGTGCGCCTTTTGAGAGAGATGGGCTATCGGATTTTCTATGCTGCGGATTTTTCCCGGCCGGTCTACGGTATGCGGCAGGAGGAACTGGACGCCCTCGGTGTGACGAAAATCCAGATTGCGGTTTCCGGGACGCCTCTCGCTATCTGCTCCCATCTGGGGGAGTTGAAAAAACTGAAAGAACTGACGGAGCGGGAACACATTACAGCGGTGCACTGCCATACGCCGGTGGGCGGTTTTCTGGGGCGGATGCTGGGCAGGATGTTCGGGAGAGAACTGAAAGTAATCTATACTGCCCACGGATTCCATTTTTATCAGGGAGCGCCGGTTATAAACTGGCTGTTCTACCCTGCGGAGGCGTTGATGGCCCGCTACACCGACGCGTTGATAACCATCAACCGGGAGGATTTTCGGCGGGCAAAAAACTTTCATCTGCGGCCGGGCGGCAGAGTTTACCGGATTCCCGGCGTCGGCATCTGTAAAGAGCGTTTGCAGGCGGATGAAGGGGCCGGAAAGCGGTGGCGGCAGCAGCATGGAATTCCGCAAAATGCCTTCCATCTGCTGACCATGGGGGAACTGAACCGGAATAAAAATCACGCTGTGATTCTCCGGGCCATGAAAAGGCTCTCCTCCCGGGAGATCTTCTGCAGCATTGCCGGGGAGGGAGGATTGCGGGCCGAATTGGAGAGAGAAATTGCGGCCTTTGGCCTGGAGGATCGGGTCCGCCTTGTGGGATATCAGGAGGATGCGGCCTCCTTTCTCGCGTCGGGGGATGCCTTCCTCTTTCCATCCAGAAGAGAGGGGCTGGGGATGGCAGCTCTGGAGGCTATGACGGTCGGGCTTCCGGTCATTGCCGCGGACAATCGCGGCACCCGGGAGTATATGCGTCAGGGGGTCAACGGATACATCTGCGGGTGGAAGGATGAAAAGGGTTTTGCAGTTGCCATCAACAGACTGTATCGGGATCCGCTCCTTCGGGAAACCATGGGACAGGCTGCCAGACGGACCGCAGAAAAATTTTCACGGGAACGTACCACGGAGATTATGGCCAGGATTTACCGTAATACGCTGCCGCCGGTAAGGTCGGCGGAGAGGGGAGAGAAATCGTGAGCAAGGTCAGCGTGATCATGAGTGTGCATCGGGAGAGAGAAGAATATCTGCAGCAGGCGATGGCTTCCCTTTTGCGTCAGACCTTCCGGGATCTGGAAATTCTGGTATATCTGGACGGCAGGCAGCCCCGGCTCTGGAAACTGCTGAAGGATCTGGCGGCGGAGGATCCCCGGATACAGGTTTTCGGGGAAGAGGAAAACCGGGGCCTTGGCCACGGTCTCAATGCCTGTATTGACCGGGCTTCCGGAGAGTTCCTCGCCCGGATGGACAGCGATGACGTCTCAGAGCCCAAAAGAATTGAGCGCCAGGTGCGTTTCCTGGAACATCATCCTGCATGTGATTTTGTGGGATGCAATACGCTGCTGTTTGATGAGGGCGGCGTCTATGGAAGCCGGGAGATGAAGGCGAGGCCGGGAAGGGAAGATTTTTACGGATACCTGCCTTTCATCCACCCGTCTGTGATGTTTCGGAAGCAGGTGTTCGCCGGCGGGATGCGTTATCCGGAGACTACGCGGACGCTGCGGTGTGAAGATCTGGCCCTTTTCATGGAGCTTTATGCCCGGGGAATGGGCGGCTGCAACCTGCAGGAATACCTCTACCGCTACCGGGAGGATAAAAATGCATTCGCCAAGAAAAAATATCGTTACCGTCTGACGGAGAGCGCTGTGCGCCGGGAAGGATACCGGCGGCTGGGGCTGCGGGGGATCAAACCCCGGCTGTACACGTTAAAGCCTCTGGTGGTGGGACTGATCCCTCCTTCTCTGGCGCAGATGCTGAAACGCCGGAGAGATCGCCGAAAGGCTCCGAAAGACGGAGAGAGAAAGAAGAACTATGGGTCAGCATATCGAAACGTATAGAAAGATGATAGAAAAAGATCCGGCATTTTCCGAAGTCAGCCGGCAGATGGCTTCCTCCTGCGGCAGCAGTTTTCCGGAGCAGATGACCTGTTTTCTCCTTGCACCGGTGGCCGTAAGCTTTGCGGCCTGGGTGCTGCGGGAGGCAGTCGGCAGGAAGATCGACCGGGTGTATTTTCTGGCCCGGGACGGCTGGCAGTTTTATCAGGCTGCCCGGGCGCTGCAGAAGAGCTGGAAGCTTCCGGTGGAGTTGCGTTATCTCTACTGCTCCCGCTATTCTCTGCGGATTCCCTGCTACTGCCTTATGGGGGAGGAGGCCCTTGGATATATTTGTCTGCGGGGGATGGAGGTCTCCTTTGCCGATATGATGGCCCGGGCCGGACTGGATGAGGGGGAGGCGGCAGCGATCGCCGAAAAGATCGGCTATCGGGAAGATATCCGCAAGCCCATTCCTCTGACACAGATTCCGAAATTCCGGGAACGGCTTTCGCAGTGTCCTCTGTTTCTGGAGAAGATGCAGAATGTTTCCCGGGAAGCCTATCGGAATGCCATGGATTATTTTGACCGGGAGGGTCTGCTGGAGGAAGGTTCCTTTGCCATCGCCGACAGCGGCTGGACCGGGACAACCCAGCAGGTGCTGGAGCAGCTGCTGGCCTCCGGCGGGAGAAAGCGGCCGCTGGATGGATTTTACTTTGGGCTGTATGATCTGCCGGCGGGGGTGGACCCTTTGCGGTATCACACTTTCTATTTCTCCCCGGCGGGAAATCTTCGGAGAAAGGCGGAGTTTTCCAATAGCCTGTTTGAGGCGGTTTTCTCCGCACCCCACGGGATGACCGTGGGATACCATGAGGGCGGAACCGGGCCGGTTTTGGCGACGGAGCGGGGACTGCAGGCCGATGAGATGGAGCGGCAGACAGAGTGGATTGAGCGATACGCCGAATGCTACGGACAGAAAAAGCCGGCGCCGGGGCAGGACGGGGGAGAACGGAACGGGTCCGGGCAGGGGAGTCCCGGAGAGTCGGCGGCAGATACATCCGAGAAGGATGCCGGGTTCATCGCCGGGCTGCTGCGGCTGTTCATGTCCCGACCGGACAGGTCGGAAGCGGAAGTTTACGGAAACTACCGGTTTTCCGACGATGTGACGGAGAAGCGGACCCACCCGCTGGCGCTACCCATGACGGAGGATGAACTGCTCTCAGGACATATCCTGGAGAAATTCCGGCGGCTTTATCTGAAGAAAGATCTGCCGGTGCGGGAAAGCGCCTGGTACGAGGGCAGCGCGAAGCTTTACAGCAGTCGGGCGGCCTGGCATCAGCGACATTATCGCAGATATAAGGAACTGATTTATCTGAGAAAAGGACTGGAAAGGAAATTGCGGAAGTGAACCGAGGAAATACAGTAAAACAATACGGGTTTGTGGTAAGGGAACTGGTTTCCCGGGAGATCAAGAGAAAATATGCCCGGTCCTATCTGGGCATACTGTGGAGCGTGCTGAATCCCCTTCTGATGATGATTGTGATGTCAGCCATTTTCTCCACTATGTTCCGGCGGAGCATCGAAAATTACCCGATTTACTATCTCACGGGAAATATCATCTTTCAGCTCTTCTCCACAGCCACCAACACGACGATGACGTGCCTGGTGGACAACAAACAGATGCTGATCAAGGTAAAGTTTCCCATGCAGATTTTCCCGCTGTCCCGGAGCGTGACGGCGCTGGTCAATTTCGGGTACTCCTGTATTGCCTACGCGGCGATCCTGATTTTCTTTCGGATTCCGCTGAGTGTGACAATGCTGTTTTTCCCGGTTATCGTGGCGGCGGCCTTCCTCTTTGCCCTGGGAGTTTCCTATA
>ERZ836939.4499-NODE-4499-length-10429-cov-2.823597_pt1 | contig 10429 bp, 6 predicted proteins | sample MGYA00519912_ERZ836939 | MGnify/ENA primary metagenome ERZ836939 (study PRJEB31850, sample SAMEA3708810) | human gut metagenome | biome: human gut; feature: human-associated habitat; material: faeces | place: China | collected 2014 ... | reverse complement strand
TTTAAGTCCCTTGCGTCTGCCTGTTTCGCCACGCCGGCACATCCGTGATATCGTACCACCGGCGGCACATCCCTGTCAAGGGCAGGAAGCGCGGCGCGCGGCGGCGAAAAATGCCCCCGGCGGCGGCAGATAACCAACACGCGCCTCTTGCATCTGCTCGGATATTTTGATAAAATAATAAATTATTGTATATCTGAATTCGAGGCACACAGCGCATATGAAATACCGCAACTGGAAAATTCCATATACCGCGCCGCAGCCGCCGGAGGCGCTGCTGCGCGCGGGCTATTCCCCGCTGCTGGCGGTGCTGCTGGCGCTGCGCGGCTATGACGATGCCGGGCAGGCGCGCGATTTTCTCAGCGGCGGCGACCAGAGCGTGTTCGACCCCATGCTCCTGCAGGACATGGACAAGGCCGTCGCGCGCATCCGCGCTGCCATTGAGCGGCGGGAGCACGTGGCCGTCTTCGGCGACTACGACGTCGACGGCATCACATCGACGTGCGTGCTCACGGACTATCTGCGCCGCCGCGGCGTGCCCGTGCACCCGTACATCCCCGACCGCATCGAGGAGGGCTACGGCCTGAACATGGACGCGATCACAAGCCTCCAGCGCGCCGACGACATCACGCTCATCATCACCGTCGACTGCGGCATCACCGCCATCGACGAGACGAACTACGCCCTGCAGCGCGGCATCGACATGGTCATCACCGACCACCACGAATGCAGCGGGCAGGCGATCCCGAACGCCGTGGCCGTCGTCGACCCGAAGCGCCCCGGCTCGCAGTATCCCAACGGCGGGCTTGCGGGCGTGGGCGTGGCGTTCAAGCTGCTGTGCGCGCTCGAGGGCGGCAGCACGCAGGTGCTGCGCGACTACGGCGACCTCGTCGCCATCGGTACGGTGGCCGACGTCATGCCCCTCACGGGCGAAAACCGCTACCTCGTGGCGCAGGGTCTGGCGCAGATCAACACCAACCCGCGCCCCGGCATCCGTGCGCTGCTGCACGAGTGCGGTGCGGAGGGACGGCCTGTCACGGCCACGACCATCGGCTTCACGCTCGCGCCGCGCATCAACGCGGGCGGCCGCCTCGGAAAAACGGCCATCGCCGCGCTGCTGCTGCTGACCGATGACAGCGCCGACGCCGACCGCTACGCCGCTGGGCTCTGCCAGCTCAACCGCGAGCGGCAGGAGCTCGAGCAGCAGATCTGGGAGGAAGCCTCGGCCATCGCGTGCCGCTATCCGCCGCGCGCACCGCTCGTGCTCGCAAGCGACACGTGGCATCAGGGCGTGATCGGCATCGCCGCCTCGCGCCTGAGCGAGGAGTTTCACCTGCCGACGATCATGATCTGCTGCGACGGCGAGCGCGGCAAGGGCTCGTGCCGCAGCTTCGGCGGCTTCAACCTGTATAACGCCCTGAGCGCCTGCTCGGAGTATCTCGAGGGCTTCGGCGGCCACGCGCTGGCGGCCGGGCTGACCATCCGGCGGGAAAACATCGACCGCTTCCGCCGCGCGCTCGGCGAGTATTACCGGCAAAACCCGGCCGACGACCTGCCGGAGCTCACGTGCGACCTGCGTGTGGACGATCCGCACCTGCTGACCATGGCGTGCATCGAGTCGCTCGACGCGCTCGAGCCGTGCGGCAACGGCAACCCCAAGCCCCTGCTGTGCATCACGGGCGCGCGGCTCGTCAACGCCGTGCCCATCGGCGGCGGCCGCCATCTGCGGCTGCACTTTGCCAAGGGCGGGTATAATTATGCCGGCATCTTCTTCTCCTGCACTCCGGCAGAGCTCGGCGTACGCATCGGCCAGTGGGCGGATGTGGCCTTCACGCCGCAGATCAACGAATTCCGCGGCCGCCGCAGCGTGCAGCTGCTTGTGACCGACGTGCGCCCGAGCGACCCGCTGCCGCTGTGCAGCGCGCTGCTCAAAAATCAGTGCGTGCCCGCGTGGGACACGGTGGATCTCTACCCCCTGCGGGCGGATTTCGCCGTGGCGTGGCGCTGGCTGAAGGCGCCGATGGTCTTTTCCCTTTCGGAGCTGCCGGAGCGCGCGCCCATGCGCCCGGAGAAATTCTGCGTGTGCCTGCGCGTCATGGCCGAGATGGGACTCGCCGCCATCGACTTCGACGGTGAGACGCTGCACCTGCGCCCGCTGCCGACCAGCGGCAAGGTAGATCTCGGCGCGTCGAAGCTGCTGCAGGCGCTGCGCGACCGCCGGCAGAAGCTGCTATGAAACATTTTCAGGAAATTCCCATTCCTTTTCGGAAAGGAGCGACCCCCATGTCTGAAGCGACCCGCGCCGAAAACGCGACTCCGGTGCCCTACGACCTCGAGGCGCACTATCAGGAGCTGGAACAGAAGATCACCTCCGCCGGCATCCCGGCGGATCTCGGCCGCGTGCGTGCGGCCTTCGAATGCGCCGACCGTGCGCATTCGGGGCAAAAGCGCCGCGACGGCTCGCCCTATGTGTCGCACTGCATTGCCGCCGCCATCATCACGGCGGAGATGGGGCTCGACGAGGACTCGATCATCTCGGCGCTGCTGCACGACACGATCGAGGACACCTCGCTCACGCATGACGACATCGCGCGCAGCTTCGGCGGCTCGGTGGCCGACATCGTTGAGGGCGTCACCAAGCTCACGCGCGTGCAGTATACAAGCGTCGAAGAACAGCAGATGGAGAATATGCGCAAGATGCTGCTGGCCATGGCCAAGGACATCCGCGTCATCCTCATCAAGATGGCCGACCGTCTGCACAATATGCGCACGATGGCCTATCAGAGCGAGGAGAAGCAGCGCATCAAATCCCTCGAGACGATGGAGATCTACGCCCCCATCGCGCACCGCCTCGGCATGCAGAAGATCAAGTGGGAGCTCGAAGACCTCTCGCTGCTCTACCTCGACCCCGAGGGCTACCGCGCCATCACGGACGCGCTCGAGGAGCGCATGCCGACGCTGGAAAAATTCATGGACGAGATGCGCACGCAGATCCGCGAGCGGCTGGAGCTCGACGGCGTGCACGCCACCATCTCGAGCCGCATCAAGCACATCTACAGCATCTACCGCAAGATGTACGCGCAGAAGCTCGACATCAACGGCATCTTCGACCTGTGCGCGTTTCGCGTGATCGTGGACACGATCCCCGACTGCTACAACGTGCTCGGTATCATCCACGATATGTACAAGCCGCTGCCCGGCCGCTTCAAGGACTACATCAGCACGCCGAAGCCGAACATGTACCAGAGCGTGCACACGACGGTCATCGGCTCGGAGGGCATCCCGTTCGAGGTGCAGATCCGCACGTGGGAGATGCACATGACGGCGGAATACGGCGTCGCGGCGCACTGGAAATACAAGACCGGCAGCGGCGAGGGCACCAAGGCCGGCGACGAGGAAAAGTTCGCCTGGATCCGCCGCCTGCTCGAAACGCAGCAGGAGTCCGACGCGCAGGACTTTTTCCACAACCTGAAGGTGGACATGTTCGCCGACGAGGTGTTCGTGTTCTCGCCGAAGGGCGACGTGATCAACCTGCCCGCCGGCGCGACGCCGATCGACTTCGCCTACAGCATCCACTCCGCGATCGGCAACAGCATGGTCGGCGCGACGGTCAACGGCCGCATCGTCAACTTCGACTACGTGCTGCAAAACGGCGACATCGTCGACATCCGCACATCGAAAAACGCGCCCGGCCCGAGCCGCGACTGGCTCAGTCTCGCCAAGAGCGGCGCCGCGCGCACAAAGATCAAGCAGTGGTTCAAAAAAGAGCGCCGCGAGGAAAACATCGTCCACGGCAAGGAGCAGTTTGAGCGCGAGCTGCGCGCCAACGGCATTGCCCCGGCCGACATCATGGGCGACGAGATCCTGCCGCTGATCCTCAAGCGGCTGGCCTTCACCTCACTCGACGATCTGTACGCCGCCATCGGCTACGGCGGCGTGACCGCCACGCGCACCGTCAACCGCATCCGCGACGAGATCCTGCGCAGCCAGAAGGCCAACCAGAAAAACGCCATCGACCGCATCAACGAGGCGGCCGAGCGCCGCAATAAGCGTCCGCGCCACGCCGTGCACGGCATCCTCGTCGAGGGGCTCGATAACTGCCTCATCAAATTCTCCCGCTGCTGCACGCCGGTGCCCGGCGACAGCATCATCGGCTTCATCACGCGCGGCGCGGGCGTGTCCATCCACCGCACGGACTGTGAAAACTACCTCGCCAGCCGCGACAATCCGGAGACCGCCGGCCGCTGGATCCGCGTGAGCTGGGCGGAGAACACCACCGATTCCTACGGCACGACGCTCACGCTGCTCAGCGCACAGCGCTCGGGTCTCGTGATGGACGTGGCCACCGCGCTCAACACGCTCAACGCCAAGGTGCGCACGCTCACCGCGCGCGACGTGGACAGCGGCCGCTCGACCATCACGATCACGGCCGAGGTGCACGATCTGGCCGAACTGCGCACGATCATCAGCCGCCTGAGCGCCGTCCGCGGCGTCATCCGCATCTCGCGCAGCGGTGCGTCCGACATCGCGAAGGCCACCGCAAACACGGCGGAGCTGCAGGCCGAGCACGCCAAAAACGCAGGGAAACCCAAACAGGAGGGCAAAGCATGAGAGCTGTCATCACCCGTGTGAACGAAGCGTCCGTCACGATCGGCGGACAGGAGACCGCGCGCATCGGCAAGGGCTTTCTCGTCCTGCTGGGCGTGCACGTGTCCGACACCGAGGCCGAAGCCGACCGCATCGTCGACCGCATCTGCGGCCTGCGCGTGTTTGAGGATGAAGCGGGCAAAATGAACGTCAATCCCACCGACGCGGGCGCCGAGCTGCTGATCGTGAGCCAGTTCACGCTCTTTGCCGACTGCCGCTCCCGCCGCCCCGGCTTCACGGCCGCCGCCCGGCCGGAGACCGCCGTGCCGCTCTATGAGCGCGTGATCGCCGGCTGTCGGGCCCGCGGCTTCACGGTGCGCACGGGCGAGTTCGGCGCGGATATGCAAGTCGCGTCCGTCAACGACGGCCCTGTTACCATCCTGCTCGATACCGATCAATTATAAAGGAGGCTACCCCATGCTCATCAAATGTCTGCCCGTCGGGCACCTCATGACCAACTGCTACATCGTCACCGACGAGACCACGCTCGAGTGCGCCGTCATCGACCCGGGCGACGAGTCCAACACCATCCTCTACTATCTGGAGGACAACCACCTCACCTGCCGCGCCATCCTGCTCACGCACGGGCACTACGACCACACCGGCGCCGTCTACGCCGTGCACGAGGAGACCGGCGCGCCCGTGTACATGAACGCGCTCGACGCGGGCACGGCCGTCGCGTTCGACAGCTTCTCGTTCGTCCCGCCCGAGGGCACGATCTTTTATAAGGAAGGCGACGAGGTCAAGGTCGGCAATCTGACCTTCCGCGTCATGGAGACGCCCGGCCACACCCCCGGCGGCGTGACGCTCATCTGCGGCGATGCGCTCTTCACCGGCGACACGCTCTTCCGCATGTCCTGCGGCCGGTACGACTTCCCCGGCAGCAGCTCGCTCGATCTCGGCCACTCGCTCGAAAAGCTGCGCGACCTGCCCGGCGATTACGAGGTCTATCCCGGCCACGAGGGCAGCACCTCGCTCGAATACGAGCGGCGCTTCAACCCCTATATGCTCCGTCCGTGGGATCTGTAAGAGATGAGATCTTCCAAAACCCGCATAGGGTGGGTCATCGCGGCGCTCGTGCTCTTGCTCGCGGCTGCCGCCGTATGGTTTTTCTGCTCGTACAGCGTCTCCGACGGGCGGCTGATCGCCCGAAAGGCGGACGTGATCGATCTTCGCGGCGAGGACATCTCCGCGCAGGAAGCCGAAGCGCTCGCCGCGAAGTACCCCGATAAGACCGTTCTCTGGGATGTGCCGCTCTCCGGCGGTAGCCGTCTGAGCAGCGCGGAAAGTCTGAGCCTCTCTTCGCTCTCGGCGGACGACATCCCGCTCTTTGCCTGCTTTCCGAATTTGAAAAGCATCGATGCGTCCGGCTGCGCGGATTATGAGGCGCTGCTCGCGCTGCGAAGCGCCTATCCGGCGCTTGATCTGACCGCATTCGTGACCGTCGGCGGCAAGGCCGTGCCGATGGACGCGCAGCGCGCCGTGCTGCGCGCCGATACGCCGCTTGCGGAGCTTCTGGAAACACTGCCCTTCCTTCCCGAGCTTTACAGGGTATCCTTTACGGGCGGCGCGGTATCCTATGAAATGCAGGACGCGCTCACTGCGGCGTTCCCGGCGCTTTCCTTCCGCTGGGACGTGGAAGTGCTCGGCGTGACCGCTTCCTCTGCGGCAAAGGAGCTCTCCTTTGCCGGGCAGACGCTCACCGCGCAGGACGTGGACTCGCTCTGCGATAACCTTTTCCGTTTCCCGGCTCTCGAGCGCATCGACCTCACCGGCTGCGGCCTGACGCCGGAGCAGATCAAAGCCGTCCGCTCCGCGAGCGGCGCCGTTACCGTATACGAGCTGGAGCTTTTCGGCAAGACCGTTTCGACGGACGCTCTCGAGCTGGACTTCAGCGGCATACGCATGGGACTTTCCGGCGCAGCCGTCATTGAGGAAGCGCTCGGCGAGTTCCCGCTGCTTGAAAAGGTCGTGCTGTGCGACTGCGGCATATCCAACGAGGATATGGCCGCGCTCAACGACCGGCATGAGAATGTCCAGTTCGTCTGGCGCGTATACTTTTCCGAATTCTCCCTGCGCACGGACGATACGAACTTCATCGCCGCGCGCGTGCGCAACGAGTTTCCCATCTACAGCTACGAACTGGAAGTGCTCAAATACTGCCCCGACCTGCAGGCGCTTGATCTCGGCCATAAAAACATCACGAGCCTGGACTTTCTCCGCTACGTCCCGCATCTCAAGTATCTCATCATCGTCGAAAACGACGTGAACGACATCACGCCCATCGGCGAGCTGCAGGAGCTCACCTATCTTGAAATGTTCTGGACAAAGTGCGAGGATATCTCCCCGCTGCAAAACTGCAAGGCGCTCACCGACCTGAACATTTCCTATATCTACTGCCGCCCCGCCAAATGCCTTGAAACGCTTGTCAACATGCCGCAGCTCGAACGGCTGTGGTACTGCGGCAACAATCTCAGCGCCGAACAGCTCGAAGAGCTGCAAACGGCGCTGCCGGACACCGAAATGTATCTCGCCGCACGCGGCGAGCCGACCGGCAGCACCTGGCGTGAGCACCCGCATTACTTTGAAATGCGCGACTTTTTCGGCATGTACTACATGGCCGGCGGCACGAACGGCGTGGACGAAAACGGCAACCAGATCATTATCACCGGGTGAGAAAATGAAACGAAGCCTTGTACTATTCTTTGCCGCAGCCGCGCTTTGTATTCTTTGCGCGTGCGGCGCGAACGAAGCGGCCCCCGCCGCCGTCATAGTAAATGAGACGGCGTCTCCCGCACCGACGCCGACGGCGACGCCGCGCCCGACCGCGACGCCCGCGCCGGTCGAGCTTTACGGCGTCACCGTCCGCTGGGACGATGAGGAGATCGACCTGCGCGGCATAAAGATCGAGGACGCCGGCGCGGAGGTATCCGAAGCGCTCTCCGCTCTGCCGCGCGTTTGCCGTGTCGATATGACCGACTGCGGTCTCACCGATGAGGAGATGGGCGCACTGCAGGAGGCGTTTCCGGACGTAACGTTCGTGTGGACGCTCCGCATCTATGTATTCTTCGTCCCGTCCGACTCGGACTATTTCATCACGAATCCCGACGCGGGCTTCAAGATGAACGTCCATCAGCAGGGGCCGCGCGGGCTGTACTATCTCCGCAATATCCGCTCGCTCGATCTCGGCCACTGCCACTTGAGCGCGGTGCCGTTCGTGGCGAACATGCCGCACCTGCGCCATCTCATTCTGGCCGACGATCTTGTCTACGACATTTCGCCGCTCGAAAATCTCAAGGAGCTCGAATGGCTCGAGCTCTTCAACACCGCCGTACAGGACCCGACGCCGCTGCTCGGCTGCACGGCGCTGCGCGATCTGAACGTATGCTACATCAGCACGCCGCCGGACGCGCTTTTTGAAACGCTCTCGCAGATGACGTGGCTGCGGCGGCTCTGGTGCACCGGAACGTACATGAGCGACGCGCAGGTCAAGGCGCTCCGGGAGGCGCTCCCGAACACCGAGGTCTGGTGCTCGCCCGGCGACGAATCCACCGGCGGCACCTGGCGCTATGACGAGGATTATTACGACATGCGCGACGCGTTTCACATGTATTATATGGACATCAAGGGCGACACCGTAGAGCGCATGACCGAGGACGAGCTCGCCGCCGTCCACAAAAAATACTGGGGTTATTGATTCCCGGAGGACTTCCGATGCAGGAAAAAAAGAACGACAAATCGAAAATCGTCGCCCGCGTGCTGGTCATCTGCGCGGCGGCGCTCATCGTGCTCGCCGCCGCGGCGGGGGTCATCCTCTCGCGCCGGTATGTCCGGCTCGGGCAGCAGTTCATCCCGGTAAACGCAGCGGTGCTCGATCTGCGCGGCGTGGGGCTCACCGATCTCACCCCGCTCGACAGGTGCACCGCGCTCACGGAGCTGGATGTGCGTGAGAACAAGCTTTCCGCCGAAGCGCTCGACGAATTCCGCGCCAAGCACCCCGGTTGCCGCGTGCTCTATTCCGTGTATCTCAACGACGAGCCGCACGAGAGCAGCACGGAGTCGCTCACGCTTGAGGATCTGCCGAATGACTGGGAGAATCTCCGGCTTTTTGAAAATCTCCGCTCGCTCACCGTGAACCACTGTACGCAGCCGGACGCGATGGAAACGCTCCGCGCGGAGCTTCCGAACTGCGAAATGCGCTACAGTCTCTGCGTCGGCGGGCAGTGGTTCGATTCCGACGCCGTGGAGCTCACTGTCGCCGGCACCGCGCCGACGGCCATGGAGCTTCTCTCGCAGCTCGCGCATTTTCCGGCCGTTCGCACCGTGAATCTGCCGGACGCCGTCTTTACCATCGACGAGCAGCACTCGCTCGTCTCGGCTTACCCCAACGTCAGTTTTTTCTGGAATGTGCAGATCGGCTCGCAGACCGTTTCCAACATCACCACGGAGCTCTCTCTCGCCGGCGAGGACGCCGCGACGCTCGCGCAGCTCACCTCGGCGCTCGATCTGCTGCCGCGTCTCCGCTCGGTCGATCTCACGGGCTGCACCGCGCCGGTGGCCGACCGGCTTGCCTTTGTGGAACAGCACGAAGATCTTTCCGCCGGCTGGACGGTTTCGGTCGAGGGACAGACGTTCGAGTGGAACACCGAGTTTATCGATCTCAATAACTATTCCATCGCCGACGTGTCCGCGCTCGAGGCCGCGTTTGCCGAGCTCCCGAAGCTCACGCAGGTTGATATGTGCGACACGAATCTCTCCTACGAACAGCTTGACGCGCTCAATCAGAAACTTGAGAACATCCGCATCGTCTGGAAGGTCTATTTCGGAAACTATTATCTGCGCACCGATGCGCAGTACTTCATCGCCGCCGCGTGGGGCGACAACAAGGTCTATCTCACGAACGACGATATCGACTGCTGGAAATACTGCACCGATCTCAAGGGGCTCGACATCGGCCACATGAACATCACCGATCTGAGCTTTCTGCAGTATATGCCGCACATGACGTATCTCATCATCGCGGAAAACCCGATCACGGATATTACGCCGCTCGCGCAGCTCAAGGAGCTTCGGTATCTTGAGATGTTCCAGACGAACGTGACCGACCTTTCTCCCCTGCTCGAGTGCACGGCGCTCAAGGCGCTCAATCTGAGCTATATGAAGGTGCGGGCGGACAACGTCTGGAACACGCTCTCGCAGATGACGCACCTCGACCTTCTCTGGTACCCGAGCATCCCGCTTTCCGGCGCGCAGCGGCGGCAGCTCGCCAACGCGCTGCCGGACACGACGCTCTTCCTCTATGACGGCTGCGAGCCGTCCGGCGGCATCTGGCGGTACAACCCGTATTACTACGAGATGCGCGATTTCTTTGAGATGTACTACATGCCCGGCGGCACGAACGGCGTGGATGAGAACGGCAACCAGATCATCATCGACGACTGGGGCGAGCGGTTCATTCTCGAAGACTGGGACGGCGGCCCGCGCTGGTGGGAGGAGCCGCAGTATTCGCACATGCATCCGCACATTTACGGTATTACCTGCTGATATTTCGGAAATCATTTTATAGGGCGGAGCAGAGCCCCGCCCCTACAAGAAGATCCAAATTGTACCCGTAGGGGCGGGGCTCTGCTCCGCCCGCGTAACCTCACACCTCTTTTGGACGAGATTTTCTTTTCGTTAAAAAAAGGAACCGGTAAATTCAAACCGGTTCCTTCCGCTTGTCGAAAAAGCCTCGCAGAGTTTGCGCCCGCAGGCGCAAAAAAAGCTCAATGCATTTTTGCCGGCG
>ERZ836939.4495-NODE-4495-length-10432-cov-3.348077_pt1 | contig 10432 bp, 9 predicted proteins | sample MGYA00519912_ERZ836939 | MGnify/ENA primary metagenome ERZ836939 (study PRJEB31850, sample SAMEA3708810) | human gut metagenome | biome: human gut; feature: human-associated habitat; material: faeces | place: China | collected 2014 ... | reverse complement strand
ACCATGTCTCAAGAAGCCCCGCCCGTTCGCAAGAACGCGCGTGGGAGTATCACATGCGTGTTTCAGAACATTAAAAGAGATGCAACTACTACTCTTTTTTGAAGAAAAATGCAGGAGGAAAAATGGGAAAAATGGTAACAGCAAAATTTCAAGGAAATTATAGCTTTGCGGTGGCCTATGGACTATGGCAATACAACTATGGCAGCACGCTACACGTCGAAGGGCTAAAACTTCCACCTGCAACAGAGATTCATTTTTCGTTGCAGGAGACTGGAGGAGAGTCGGAAACACGAGTAGGCGTCACAAAAGATGGAGCCACAGAGGTATGTATTCCAGATGCAATGCTGGAGAATGAAGATACCACCATTGACTATGCTATCTACGCTTACATCTATCTTACTGATGATACATCTGGGTATACGGTATACAAGATCAAAATGCCTGTGAAGTCGCGTCCCAAACCGTCAGATTTTGGCAGCAAAGGATCACAAGAGCTTTTCCGCGAAGCGATTCAAGCCGTGAATGATGCAGCTGCACAGTCTGAGGCATCCGCCACGCTGGCACAGTCCTATGCCGTGGGTGGCACAGATACTCGTGAGGGCGAAGATACAGATAATGCCAAGTACTACGCAGGACAGGCAGCAGATAGCCTCAAGGGCGTGTCTGGTGCGGTTGAGGAAGGCAAAAAAGGCATTGATCAGTACATTAAGGGAAAAGAAGCCGAGCTAAAAGGTGAGACTGGCAATGTGAATTTTGCGGCATTTGCCGTGGAGAATGGACGGCTGAAAATGTACAGTGACCCGTCAGTAGACAAGGTATGCTTCAAACGTAGGCGAAGCCGCCTGGCATACCGCTTACAAATCAAGTAACAACAGGAGGGAAAGATGGAGACAGAAAACCGATACATCGAGACTGATCTGGGAAACGTCGCACCAAATCCCAGAGGCGACTATAGTGCAGAAACGACATACGAGTATCTTGATCTTGTAGTATACAAAGGTGGATCGTATCTGTGCGTTGCGGATACATCACAAGGCACGGCGCCAGAGCCGGGGAAGACTACAGCGGTTTGGCAGGTGCTGACGCTCCCAGGAGATCTCACACCGGAATATGTGGCGATACATGATGATGTAGTCAACAAGGCGGCGTCTGCGGCTGAGGACGCAGCCGGTACGGCGGCTGATCGGGTAGCAGTTGCCGACATGAAAGATGATGTGGAACGGCTCCAGAGAGAGGTAACAGAAAGCACAGCATCAGCAAAAGCTGACAAGGAATCTGCTGCTGGATATGCAGCGGCAGCAGAAGCATCACGAAGGGCGACCGCCGAGGCAGAAGCCAATGTAGTGGCACAGGTGACTGGCTTTGATGAGCATGTTACCGAAAAGACCGAAGAGGCAGCCACCACAATCACTGATGAGAGAACCAGAGCCATACAGGCGGTTGACAGCGCAACACAGGCGGCAAAAAGTGCAGCATCATCAGCTGCTGACTCTGCCAGTATAGCAACACAGGCAACCAGTACAGCCACCAGCCTTGCGGCAGCGGCTGAGGCGGCGAGTAAAACAGCCACATCCGCAGCGAGCGAAACTGTGAAAACAGCTAAGGCAGCACAAGAGGATATTGCAACTGCCAAAAGTAATGCGATCAAGGCGGTACAGGACGCGGCGACAGCAGAAAAGAAAGCTGCGGCAGCAAGTGCATCAGCCGCACAGGCCAGTGAGAAAGCTGCAAAAGCATCAGCGGATGCAGCTGCGGCAACTGCATCTGAAATCGTTGCTGATCGGGAGCAGATCAAGGCTAATACGGAGAGCCTTGGAAAGCTATCATTTCGGATCGATCCCGATGACGGTGGCTTAAACATTATCTACACGGAGGAATAGTATGAGCGAAAAAATTATCACAAACTTGCCGAGGGAAACAACCTTGTATGAACTGAAAGAAATGCAGCGTAAGCAAGCGGCAGGAGCCGCAGATGTTGCATATAAGGAGAAAGTGGCTGCGGCAACCACAAAGGAAGAGGTAGACGGTCTTTTCGTAGAGTGGTGGAAGTGGCAATACAATCCAGAGTATTGCACCAAGGCAGAGATGCTTGAACGATGGTTTGGCAATGTCTTAGAGGATAACCGTGTGCATGGTGTAACTACACCGAGATACGCAAAAAGCACATCAGTGCTTGGTGAGCTGACTGATGACTCTGCCGGGTTGGTATGTACACCATCAACAGAAAGTACAGCCGGCTCTGATCCGTTTGCACATTTGCCGCAATTTTGGTGCTTGGAGGTGTCGGCTGAGAAGAACGCTGACGGTTCACACGAGATCTATTATGTGGAGCATATCGACGATACAGCAGATGTAAGATCTGGCGAACACCTTTGCTGGGTGCTGCAAAAGAATACTTATAAGCGAGAGTGGCAGGACAAGGACTACAAATATCTTAAGATGCGATGCCATCCAGCACCGGGTTACAAGAGATGGCCAGAAGGCAAGGATAGAACCGGAAAGATTCATGAGTATATGGCACACCCAAAATACTATGCGGGAATCGGGGCAGATGGAAGAATCACCTGTGGCACTGGATTGAAGCCTGTGAATCGAACATCACATGCCACTGGAGTGACTAAGTGGCGTGCCAGAGGCTCACAGTATAGCGGCGCTTCTGGATCAATCGGAAAGTTTTTAGATATAATGATGCGGCTTAAATATGGGCGCAAGGGCAACTCTGGAAAGATCGAGGGATGCACCACATACAACTACCAGTATACGGTGGCTATTAGTGAGACTGGTGTTGAGCGTGTGATCCTGACTACAGCACAGGCCACTAATCTCTATGTAGGATCATCTGTGATGCTTGGTGTGCAGGACGGCACAGACAGAAATGTAGCAAGTAACTATTCGATCTTGGACGGAAAGCTAATCATGGCCATTGAGACAATCCACATTGATGATGCAGATTATGCAGCAGTATACATCGACAATGGCGGTGTAACCTTCGACACAACCGCAGGAAGCACATATCTCTCTACAAGTCCATATTACTCTGGATGGAACGACAACGTTCTTGGTCGGGATGGAAGCAGATATAATCCGACCTCTGGCAAGGAGACAGGATTGTTACAGGGTATCGAGTTTCAGAATGGCTCATATCTGATCGTATCCGATGAGCTGTGGAAGTGGAGTACTGATGCAGATGGAAATTACAATTTTGATTGCTATAAGTGCTATGATCAGTCGAAGGTAGCAGCCAACATAACGGATGATTATAAGCAGATCACAGGCGCACATCTTACTTATCCAGCCGGAACAGCTGGAGCTTGGAAGTATATCACAGATAACATTATTGATGATGTTCTGTGGCCTGAGGGAACCGACGCAAGCGGTAGCGGCGTTGGAGTGGGGGCTGGCTTCGGCTGCAATCCGGCGGCTTCCGGTGTTCGCGCTGCTTGGGTTTGGGGTGGTCTGAACAGCGGCGGCCATGGCGGAGTTTCGTGTCGTCGCTCGTTCAGTGGGCCTTCGGCCGCGAGTTGGGCCGGCTCTCTCGGTGCACCTGGTTCAGAGGGTTAAAAGCGGGGTGAATTGCGTAGCAAGAGGGGCAGCAAGCCCCCTCTTTTTTATTTTACTTGCAAATGAAATAAATTGATTTTTAGGGTTATACGGTGTCTGGGAGCTGGCTTCAACTGCAATCCGGCGGCATCCGGTGTTCGCGCTGCTTGGGTTTGGGGTAATCTGAACAACGGCGGCAATGGCGGAGTTTCGTGTCGTAACTCGAACAATGGGCCTTCGAACGCGAATTGGAACGGCTCTCTCGGTGCAACTGGTACAATAATTGGTTTTGCGTATCTAAAAAAAAATCATTGCATCGTATAATCCTCGTGTATTACGAAAATAACTTGAAACCTACGAGGCTAGTACCGATAAGGGAAAGTCACGGAAGTAACCAGATGAAACTAAGGAGGCTGACTTTGAAAACATACTGTAAGCCAGCAAAAATTAACATAGAAGATTGGAAGTTCAACGAAAAGGCAGTTGTTGAGTGTTTCCGAAACAAACGAGGTAGAAACGACTTTCAGAGGCTGCTCTGCCGAACAGGAACGATCACAAAACGAGAGATAGCGCAAGATCGCCTGAGTGGAGATCTGACGCGAGTTTTGGCAGCGGAAACAGCAGTTGCACAGATTCTCACACAGCAGATCATTGATCGAGATCTTAAACTATCTCCGATACGGCAGTTTCAACGGGTGGATGGGCTTACTCAGAAACTTCGCGATATCTGTCAGGAGTCGCCAGAACAGCAGGTGTACGAGTACATCGCAGTGTATGCACTGATGCCGCTTTTTCGTGCTAAAATCTTGCCGATCCAGTACGGAAGCATTCCGAAGAAAGGCGGCGTAGCCGGAAAGAGGAAGATCGAAAGATTACTCAGAAGAAAATTTCATGGAAAAGTAACTGCCGTGAAAGGCGACGTAACAAAAGCATATCCTTCGGTACTGGTGGTGATAGTGATGGAGATGTTGAGACGAGATATCGGCAAAAATAAGGTGTTGTTGTGGTTTCTGGGCGCGCTTATGGCGAATTATCCTGGCAATCATCTCTGCATTGGCGGATACCTTCCAGCATGGCTTTTCAACTACGTGATGTCTTACGTTCTGCGCTTTATTTGCGATCAGGCACAGATACGAAGAGGGAAGAGACTTCGCCTTGTATATGCTACTGTATGCTATGCGGATGACTTCACGATATATGGTGATCTCTCAAAATTGCGAAAAGCCATGAAGAAAGCCACGGCTTGGGCGCACGATAAGCTTGGACTAAAAATTAAAGATATATGGCAATTCTATCACGTTTCCTCACTTGAGGAAGAAAAGAAGAACCACGAAGAGAGAAGGAAAGGCAGTAAGAAACGAACACCGGGAGTAGATATGATGGGCTATGTGATCAGAAGGAGATACACGATCATCAGAGGCCGTGTCTTCCGACGTATTCGCAGACAGATACTCCGAGCATGGCATGATTACAAGATGAGAGGCTTTGTGCCATGGTGGAGAGCGTGCCGGATCGCAGCCTATAAAGGTTGGATAGATCATAGTAACAGCCAGAAATTCCGGTTGGAGTACTGCTTTAACGAGCTTTTCAAACTTTGCGCGTATAGCGCAAGTAAACACGGAAAGGAAGTAGAGAATGAGAAGAGAATGCTACTTATTGAAGCCGCCTGCGGTTGAGATTTATCCGGTATTTTCCGGCACAGACGTTATTATGAGAAAGAATCTGGAACTGGTAGAGAAGGAGGAAACTCAGGGCGAAGAGAAAGCGACATACGAGGTGTGGGAGTGCGATGAGGTCCAGTTCCACTATAATGGAGCGGTGGCGCTGAATGATATCATGGATGATTTTGATTATTGGTATGCGAAGGCAGAAGAGGCGCCGGACGCGTCCAGTGTTGAAGGACTTAGCCTGGAAGAGGCCAGAACAGCAAAGTACCGTGAGATTGCAGCTGCTTGTGAGCAGACGATCTATGCAGGTGTGGATGTAAGCACATCATCTGGCGTGGAACACTTCGCGTTGACTGAAAAGGACCAGATCAATCTTTTTGGCAAGAAGATGCAGCTGCTGGCAGGAGAGGAGAAGCTTGAGTACCATGAAGATGGACAGCCTTGCAGATACTATTCTACTGAGGATATGCAGAGCATCATTACTAAGGCGATGTTTTGCGTATCCTACAACACCACATATTGCAATGCGATGAATATGTGGATTAAGTCGATCAAACGATCATCTGATTTCGATCAGATTCAGTGGGGCGCAAAAATCCCAGAGGAATTCCAGAATGAAGTGTTGAAAGACTACTTGAAAGTCATCGCAGCTGGAGGCATTGCATGAAAAAAATCTTGAAATATCTGGCGCTCTTCCTGATTGGAGGGGCGCTATATTACTGCCTTGAAGTGCTTTTTCGAGGATATTCTTTCTGGTCAATGGTGGCTTGCGGTGGCATTTGCTTCATCGTCTGCGGTTTAATCAACGAAAGAAACCGCTGCATGCCGCTGCCATTACAGATGCTGATAGCAGCGTGCAGAATTACGGTGATAGAGCTTGAGGCGGGACTGATCTTGAATGTAGGGCTTGGGCTACATATCTGGGACTACAGCAACATGCCTGGCAACTTCCTTGGGCAGATCTGCCCACAGTTCACAGTATTGTGGTTCTTTCTATCGGCGGTCGGCATTGTGTTAGATGATGTGATCCGCTGGAAGATCTTCGGAGAAGAAAAGCCGCACTATCACCTGTGGAGGTGGAAGAGGTGACGAAGTTGCAGATAATAGCGCATCTGTGGTCAATTATCTATGACTTAATTCTGCACATCAAGGCATGTGGGCAGAAAGTGCCGGATGGAGTACAGGAGAAGATTGACACGGCAGAAGTAGCGTGTAGACAGTACGAGGAGGAGTAAGGAGATATGGTATATGCCAGAGCAGATCCGCTGCAAGAGCGCAGCTGATGAAAGAGGTTATGCTGCAAAACGCAGCGGAAAGGACAAGAAAATGAATGAAAATGCGAGTGTAACTTATATCAAGGGGATTTTTACAGCGGTATTCAGCGTGCTTACATCCCTCTTTGGAGTGTTGGCGGTGCCGATCCTGCTGATGGTCGGTGCTAATGTGATTGACTATGCTACCGGATTGATCGCAGCGCCGAAACGTGCGGAAGACATCAACAGCTATAAGAGCATGAGAGGCATTTGGAAGAAAGTGTGCATGTGGTTACTGGTAGCAGTCGGTGCAATCATTGATGAGCTGATCTTATACGCATCCGGAACGATTGGCATAACACTTCCAGGAAGCTTTCTGGTGGCTTGCATTGTAGCTTGTTGGATTATCTGTAACGAGGTGCTATCTATCCTCGAAAATCTGAAAGATATCGGAGTGGCGCTGCCACCATTCCTCGAACCGTTGATGAAAAATATCAAGTCTCAGGTGGCTGATAAGATGCCAATCGGTGAGAAAAAGGATAACGAGTAATTTAATTTGGGAGGGCTTCGGCCTTCCCTTTTTGCGCCAGCACAAGTTGGCAGAAAGGGAGAAATTATGGTAAGAGTAGGTAGTGCGCGTATTGATGAGAATGGAAAGCTGGTGGGCGGACAGGCTGGAGATCAGACAGGGCTTGAGGTAGCAATCGAACCATGGTATCTACATACCAAAGGATGGGTCGTGATCCGTGCCAAGGATGCCAACGTGGCAGAGAGAATTGCGGCAGATATGGAAATGGCCTGCAAAAATGATCTGGTCGGCTATGATCAGTCCACCTCATGGGATCTGTATGATAAGTTAAGACAGTATGGATGGGATTGCAGCAAGCTCACAGTTGCTACTGAGACCGATTGTTCCAGTCTTGTGAGAGTATGTGTGGCGTATGCAGTTGGAAAGAATATTCCGTGGTTTTCTACGCTTAACCAGGTCACTGTGTTATCCGAAACCAAGTACTTTGATATTCTCACCGATACGAAGTACACACAGTCATCTGATTACTTGCGCCGTGGAGACATCCTGTGCACCTGCACACAGGGACATACAGTTGTTGTACTGGATAACGGTACATCAGGACAGACCGCTACAGCATCATCCTCTAAAGGGAATACAAGCTTATGCGGAACTGGCATCGGCACAGCGGTAGCGCAGCAGGCTATGCATGTAAGATCTGGCGCAGGTACTAATCACGCCAGTCTTGCTATTATCTTAGCTGGCACAGCTGTAGAAGTGTTGAGCGCTGAGGGCGGATGGTATAAGATTGTATGGCCGGGAGCTGCTTGTGGTTACGCGTACACAGCGCAGGGCGGAAGCTACTACAGCTACACAGCTAAGGCTGCACCAGATCCGATTAAGGTAGGCGATCAGGTACGCTTTACGGGCAGTGCACAGTATATCTCAGCGTGGGCGGCAACTCCGGTGGGGGCCAAGGCAGGAAACACCAAAGTAACGCAGATCTGCGAGAGTGGCAAACACCAGTATCATTTGGTAGGCGATGGCGTATATGGTTGGGTAGACGCGGAATATGTGAAGCATATATAATAAGAAGAAATCCCTCCAGCGGCAAAACTGGAGGGGAGAGACATATTATATCATCGTAAATAATCGTAAGCTACATTAGGTTCGTATAGCGTTAGTACAAAAAGCTCGAAAATACTGATAATTCTTTGCTTTGCTGTTTCCATCGAGGAAGCTGCTAAGGCTGGTAAGTTCTAATTTTTCAAGGAAAATCAAGGAAAATCGGAATAGAAGAAAATAACAAAACGTGTCAAATAACGGTCGGTTAGTACACCGTTAGTACACCGAAAAGGCGTATATCTGAATAAGGTATACGCCTTATTTTTGTGCTTGCTTACTCGAATGATAGGGGAGAGAAAAAATCTCCCTAATTTTTAATAGCCTTACAAAAGAGTCATTTTGTCCGTTTACAGAAACGACCAAAGGATTTATAATTCTGTAAAGGGCTAAAGTCCTGCAAGCTGGTTGAAAGGAAGTGGGTATATGAGCAAAAGAAAAAAAGCAGTGCTTGCAGTGGGACTTGTTCTGGCAGCTTTTTTGATTGGAGCGATCATCTTCTATATGCATTTTATTATGAATGCAGGACAGACCATCGAGACACTGCAAAAGCTGGTGGCAGGAAATGGCTATGAGATTACAGCGGATTGCGCGATGACATTTGAACCATCAGATCAGCTAAAGCCAGTAACAGATCTTGTTCAGGAACTTCTAAACACCGATTCACTTACAGCAAAATTTACCGCAACAGGTGATAGTGCACAAAAAAATTTAAAATTGCAGCTAAAGGAAAATATAACAGATAAGCAGACTGCATTAACGACGTTTTATCTGGTGGATGGAAAATGTTATTTTGGGATAGACTCAATTATATCTGCACTTGCAGGTGATGAGATTGACAAAAATTTTCTATTAAAAGTAGCATACAATGGATGGATTAAAGATCATTGTGTTACACTGGAGCAGTTTACTAGCTTGGTATACGATCTTACAGGCGTAACAGTCGAGAATCAGTTAAAAATGCCAGGTGGAATGGATGCAGTGCTGTTTTTAGCTGAACCAGATCATTTATTTGATCCAAAGCTTTGGTCAGCCGTAAAGGTGAGTGGCAAGAATGATGGAGCGTCCGAGTTTACAATCGATGCTGATTATTTTGCACAGCATATGCACAACTGCTGTCTTGTCAACCTTGAAGATATGCTTCAGAATGGAACAGTAATCAGCGAGACAATGCTTGAAAAGCCACATAGTTTTTCTACTGCATGTAATATTGCCACACAGGCAATTGCCCAGATTGCAAGTTCACAGTATGGCGGACAGAGCATAAGCCTTGCACATCTTGCACCATTTGTACAGATAAGCCGTGAAAAGTTTATCAGAAAAGTGCGTGAAGAATTTGAAAAGGCAGGAATCGATTATACAGAAGAAAAAGTACGTGAAGTTGCAGAAATGCGTGTGCGTGATGAGATTAAAAATGGTGTCCAGATGATTCAGTATCAGGTCATAACACTTATGACAACAAACGGACAGGCTCCATTTGTAACTGTATTTATGTATCTTGATGAAGTGCCGGAAGGAAGAACAAGAGATGACCTTGCACTCGTCACGGAAGAAGTGTTAAAACAGCGTATCCAGGGCGTTAAAAATGAAAAAGGTGTATGGATAACACCGGCATTCCCGAAGCTTATATATGTTCTTGAGGAAGACAATATAAGAGAAGGTTCAAAATATTGGGAGCTTACAAAACTCGCAGCACAGTGTACTGCAAAACGTATGGTTCCTGACTATATTTCAGAGAAAATTATGAAGAAGTTAAAAGATGGTAACTGTTATCCATGCATGGGCTGCCGTTCATTCCTTACTGTATACAAAGATGAGAATGATAAGCCTAAATTCTACGGAAGATTCAATCAGGGTGTTGTAACATTGAATCTTGTTGATGTTGCATGTTCGTCAGGAAAAGATGTGGATAAATTCTGGAAAATTCTTGATGAGAGACTTGATTTGTGTAAACGTGCCCTTATGTGCAGACATTACCGCTTAAAGGGTACTCCGTCAGATGTTGCACCGATTCTTTGGCAGAATGGTGCACTTGCACGTCTTAAAAAAGGCGAGACAATTGATAAACTTCTTTATGGTGGATATTCAACAATTTCACTCGGATATGCAGGACTTTGTGAATGTACAAGATACATGAAAGGTGTTTCGCATACACAGCCGGGAGGAACAGAATTCGCACTTGAAGTTATGCATTATCTGACAGATACATGCAAAAAGTGGGCTGAAGAGACCAATATTGATTTCAGCCTTTATGGAACACCACTTGAGTCAACAACATATAAATTTGCCAAGGCACTTCAGAAGAGATTTGGTAAGATTCCGGGTGTTACCGACAAGAATTA
>ERZ836939.4481-NODE-4481-length-10455-cov-3.362596_pt1 | contig 10455 bp, 7 predicted proteins | sample MGYA00519912_ERZ836939 | MGnify/ENA primary metagenome ERZ836939 (study PRJEB31850, sample SAMEA3708810) | human gut metagenome | biome: human gut; feature: human-associated habitat; material: faeces | place: China | collected 2014 ... | reverse complement strand
AAATACAACTGTAACGATGTCTGTATGGAATCTACCGGAAAGTATTGGATCCCTGTTTTCAATATCTTAGAGCAACACAAAATCCGGGTTACTCTATCCCATCCGAAATACACCAAACCCATGAAAGGAAACAAGACCGACCGCAAAGATGCCAAATGGATCTGTGATCTATACATGTGCGGCATGGTGAAACCTTCTTTTATTCCACCTGCTGACATCAGAGAACTCAGGGATCTCGTAAGATACCGTTTCAAACTCACCTGTATGATTACCGGTGAGAAGAATCGTGCCCAAAATTGTCTTACTGTTTCCAATCTGAAGCTTGATGATGTCTTTTCTGATGTATTCGGGAAATCTTCCCGTTCCATTACGGAACAGATTTTGCAGCACCCTGGGGAAAAATTTGATGTGTCACCCTTTGTTGACAGCCGCTGTAAAACTCCAATAGAAGAAATTCAGGCGGCCGTTGATGGTAATATCTCGAAAGAACAGGATGTAAAGCTCAGACAGTGCCTTGATCACATAGACGAACTTCAAAAGCACATTTCAGAAGTAGAACAGGAAATCCTTCGTCTCAGTGATAAATACGAGGCTGCTTTAAACTTAATAAGAACGGTTCCTGGATTCGATAAGAATCCAATGACTGCAATTCAGGTGCTTTCAGAGATTGGTGGTGATATGTCTGTCTTCCTCACAGCAAAACACCTCGTCTCCTGGGCTGGATGTTGTCCCCGAAATGATAAGAGCGACCGTAAAATCAAATCCACTCGGATTTCCTGTGCTGATTCTTATTTTAAACCAGTTCTGGTACAGATTGCAAATGCTTTAATCAAATCGAAGAAACATTTTGAATTTACCACCCGCTATAAGCGTATCAAAACACGTCGTGGCCACAAGAAAGCCATTATTGCACGCTGCCGTATGATCCTGACCGCTATCTGGCACATACTCACAGATTTAAAACCTTATACATCCGATGGTTTTCTTGAATCACGTCCTGTGAAAAAAGAAAAAGTTCTTACAACTTCACAGGCACTTAATCTTCTAAGGCAACGAGGGTATCTCATTAAAGATGAGCCTTCGCCGGTCTCCTAATTAGGTGTTGCGTTTATATATTCAATTTTCAAAACCAGCTAATCCGGTGGTTTGTTTGCTATGCCCTCTATTTCGTGGCTGTTCTCTACTTATTTGTTTCAAACTTCATTTTTGGTTCTTGGCGAACTCTTGTATCATACACAAAATCTTCAAAAATTACAATAATCTTGAAATAGTGTTATGTTTCTTGGAATTTTATTATATCTTATTTTGGAACTTTTTCTTATAATAACATCATCAAGAAAAACAAAGAAAAGTAATCATAAAAGGAGGATTCAATTATGAAGAAGAAAAAGATTCTTGCACTTGTACTTGCAGCTTCAATGGCAGGAGGAATGCTTGCAGGATGTGGAGCCACATCAAGCGGAGATGAAACAGCGAAAGGAGATAAGTCATCCGGAAAAGTTTATTATCTGAACTTTAAACCAGAGCAGGCTGACCAGTGGGTAGAACTTGCAAAAGAGTATACAGATGAGACGGGTGTTCAGGTTGATGTACAGACAGCAGCATCAGGAACTTACGAGTCACAGTTGAAATCAGAGATGGCAAAAGATGAGGCACCAACATTGTTCCAGGTAAACGGACCGGTTGGACTTGCTACATGGAAAGATTATTGCTATGACCTTTCAGGCAGCGATGTTTATAAAGATGTCGAGTCTGACGATTATATATTAAAAGATGGCGACGCAGTAGACGGAATCGCTTATGTTATTGAGACTTATGGTCTGATCTACAACAAAGCTCTTCTGAACAAATACTTCGAATTGCCGGATGCAAGTATCAAATCAATTGATGATCTGAATAACTTCCAGGCACTTAAGACAGTTGCAGAAGAGATTCAGGCACACAAAGATGATCTTGGAGTAGAAGGAGCTTTTACTTCAGCAGGAATGGATTCTTCCTCTGACTGGAGATTCAAGACACACCTTGCAAATCTTCCAATCTACTATGAGTATAAGGCAGACGGAATTGACAGCACAGATGCAATCAAAGGAACATACCTTGACAACTACAAACAGATCTGGGATCTGTATCTGAACAACTCTACATGTGAGCCATCTATGATTTCTTCTAAGACAGGAGATGACGCAGCAAGTGAATTTGCACTTGGCGAAGCAGTATTCTATCAGAATGGTACATGGGCTTACAATGATATCAAAGATAACGAAGTAGCAGATGAAGATATGGGAATGCTTCCAATCTACATCGGAGTTGATGGAGAAGAAAATCAGGGACTTTGTACAGGATCTGAGAACTACTGGTGTGTAAATAAGAACGCTTCAGAAGAAGACATTCAGGCAACACTTGATTTTATGAAATGGGTAGTTGAGAGCGATGAAGGTCGTGACATGCTGGCTAACGAGATGGGATTTGTAACACCGTTCAAAACATTCTCAGATTACCTTCCGGACAACCCGCTTGTAAAAGCAAATGCTGAGTATACAGAGGCAGGAAAGACACCAGTAAGCTGGAACTTTACAACAATGCCATCTGAGAACTGGAAAAACAATCTTGGTGGAGCTCTTCTGAACTATGCACAGGGTACAGGCGCATGGGATAGTGTACAGACAGCATTTGTTGATGGATGGGCTGAAGAATACGCAGCAGCAAACGAATAAAAAAGACTTTTCACAGGATAGGCAGATAAAAAGGCTGTGAAATAGAGAAGAAGATCAAACAGCCTGCCAACGAGCATACCGGGGCAGGCTGAAATTATGTAATTAGAATTGTGAAAAGCAAAGGCGCAGAAAGGCTTTTTACAGAAAAGAAAGACAGGAGGAGAAGAACATGCAAAAAGCAATAAAGAGATATTTTCCGGTATTTGTATTGCCGACGCTGATTGCATTCACGATAGGTTTCCTTGCACCGTTTGTGTTAGGCGTATATCTTTCGCTCTGCAAGTTCACAACGGTGACAGACGCTAAATTTATTGGACTTAGCAACTATGCAAAGATCCTTGGAGACGGAGATTTTCTTCACTCTCTTTGGTTTACCGCATTATTTACAATTGTGACAGTATTATTGATCAACATTTTTGCATTTGCGGTAGCAATGCTTTTGACAAAGAATATTAAGGGAACCAATATTTTCCGTACTGTATTTTTTATGCCGAACCTGATCGGTGGTATTGTACTTGGGTATGTATGGCAGCTGTTATTAAATGGTATTCTGGCACATTTCCAGAAAACACTTACATATTCTTCAAAATATGGTTTCTGGGGATTGGTTATCCTGATGCTCTGGCAGCAGGTTGGATACATGATGATCATCTACATCTCAGGAATCCAGAATATTCCTGGAGAGCTGATCGAGGCAGCACAGATTGATGGAGCGAATAAAGTACAGCTTTTAAGATATGTTACAATTCCGATGGTTATGCCATCCATTACAATCTGTACTTTCCTGACACTTACAAACGGATTTAAACTTTTCGACCAGAACCTTGCATTGACAAACGGTGGACCGGACAAGATGTCAGAAATGCTTGCCCTGAATATCTATAATACATTCTATGGAAGAACTGGCTGGGAAGGTGTAGGACAGGCGAAAGCAGTTATCTTCTTTATTATCGTAGGAGTGATTGCATTGATCCAGAATAAACTGACAACATCAAAGGAGGTGCAGCAGTAATGAATAAAAAAGTAAAACATGGTACATTATTAACAATCATTTTTGCAGTGCTCAGTCTGCTGTATGTGTATCCGATCATACTGGTATTTATCAACTCCTTTAAGAAAAAAGCCTATATCAGTAAAGCACCGTTCGAGATACCGACCGGAAAGATGTATGTCGGATTAGAGAACTATATCCGTGGTATTAAGCAGACACAGCTGATTCAGGCATTTGGATGGAGTTTATTTATCACAATCTTATCTGTAGCAGTGATTATCTTATGTTGCTCCATGTGTGCATGGTATATCTGCCGCGTGAAGACAAAATTTACAAAGATCCTTTACATGCTTTGCCTGTTTGCAATGATCGTGCCATTCCAGATGGAAATGTTTACATTATCCAAGATCGCAAATATGCTTCATATGGGAAATCCGTGGGGACTGGTTGTGATCTACCTTGGATTTGGTGCAGGACTTTCCGTCTTTATGTTTACCGGGTTCATGAAATCCATTCCATTGGAGATTGAAGAGGCTGCAATGATTGATGGATGCACACCAACCCAGACATTCTTCAGAATTGTACTTCCGATTGCAAAGCCGACTTGTGTAACAGTTACAATTCTTCAGGCAATGTGGATTTGGAACGACTACCTGCTTCCATCACTTGTACTGGATCAGAGAAAATATAAGACAGTGCCGATGGCAGTTCAGTATCTGAAAGGTGGATACGGCTCTGTAGATATGGGAGCAATGATGGGAACTCTGGTTCTTGCAATTGTGCCGATTATCATCTTCTACCTGTTCTGCCAGAGATATATTATCGAAGGCGTTGTAGCCGGAGCGGTTAAAGGCTAGTGTGGACATTGTCTAAAAAATGAATTAAAATAGAATTATAAAAATTAAAAAAAGACAGCAGAGAGTGAGTGAACATTCCCTGCTGTTTTCGGACGTTATAAAAGGAATAGTGAAAATGTAAAGTGAACGTGTGGGAGGAGTGGGGAAATGATTACAATATTGATCGTGGATGATGAAAAACTGGAGCGAAGGGGAATCCGCTTTCTGTTAAAGAGGGAGGAAGGAGAATTCCAGATCCTAGAAGCAACGAATGGAAAGGATGCACTGGGAGTATTAGAATCAAACCATGTGGATATTTTATTTTCGGATGTAAAGATGCCTTATATGAATGGACTGGAGCTGACGAAAGCAGTGAGAGAAGATCATCCGGATATGGAAATCGTGATCTTCAGCGGATATAATGATTTCTCTTATGCAAGAGAAGCATTGCGGTATGGAGTTGTGGACTATGTTCTGAAGCCGGTTGATCCGGAGGAATTCCATAAGACTTTTCAACGAGTGATGGAAAATATTTCTTCTAAGATAGAGAAAAAAGAGCAGCAGGAAAAGAAAGAAGATTATCTGAAAAAATACTTTTTACTGAAATATCTGTATGGGGGAAATGAGGAAGATTTTGTTCAGTTTAAGAAACTTACAGATGGAATGGAAGATGGTCTGTCCCAATTTACCCGTATGGTTCTTGTCAGTGCCTCAAATGGATTCTTCGAAACGGAAGAGGAACATTTCCTGATGAGCCTGAAGGAAGAGGTGCAGAGAGAGTTTCATTATGTGAATCTGAATTCGAACGAATCCATCTTTTTGTTCACGGAAAAATATGCAGATTATCATGGAATCGTAGAGAAAATGTACCGTTTTTTTGCGCACCAGTTTGACAGTGAATGTTATTTTGCAGTCAGTGAGGAAATCGAAGATGGAAAAAATCTGGCAGAGGAATTTAAGGTGCTGGAAGGAATGTTAGAAGAGCAGTTCTATCAGCCACGTCAGCATCTGTTTTTCCACGGGGAGAAGCAGGAAGAGAAGAAAGCTGATCCAGCAGAAGATTCTGAAATCATGGAACAGATTACGAAAGATATTCAATATAAAGATCTGCCACATCTCCGTCAGGATTTTCAGAGACTGGAAGAAAAATATCGTGCGCATAAGCAATTTTCGGATATGTATGTAAAGTTTGTATTTTCTGGAATTATGAAAGAATTGCTCGACCAGATGGAAGGGCTGGATGAAAAGATGCTTTCAAAGAGAGTGGATCGATTATATCGTTGCAGAAACCTTAATGATGTGATTGCTATAGTAGAAGAAGTACTTCAGGAATATGAACATTGCATACAAGAGCAGGAAGATGGGTTCCGATCAGAAGTTACAAACGTGAAGGGATATATTTATCACCATTATAAGGAAAAGGATCTGGGAGCAGAGACACTTTCCGCAATGGTTTTTCTGTCACCGGGATATTTAAGTGCTGTATTTAAAGAAGAAACAGGGATGACACTGAACCGTTTTATCCGTGAAGTGCGAATGAATAAAGCAAAAGAGCTTTTAGAGACAACGAATATGAAAATCTCCCAAATTGCGAAAGAAGTAGGATTTTCCAATAACTCATACTTCTGCAGAAGTTTCAGAGAGTTTTTCGGAGATACACCGGAAGCATGCAGGAAAGGAATAGCGGCGGATGAAAAAACAAATACGGAAGTTGATCCAGCGATTTGAAAATCTGAAATTTCGTAAAAAACTGTCTGTTTTGATGCTGATTGCAGGACTGGTTCCGGTAGGATTCCTTGCTTTTTCCATGCAGTATGGCATGATGAATCAATTGCGAGAGAAGGAACAGTACAATCTGGAGAAAATGTTGGAACAGTCAGTGAGTTCGATTGAGAATCAGTCTCAGATCTATGAGAACCTGGTTGATTATCTGTCTTATTCTCAAAATCTCAGGAATATTTTTGATGTGGAGACAGAGTCGGATTATGAGAAGTATTTGAAATATGTGAAGGTGGCTGATCCACTGTTGCAGATGCCGACGATCTATCACAAAGAGATCCAGAGCATTACATTATATTCTGACAATATAGAAGTGCCACATGGAGATACACTTCTTCCAATGTCGGAAGCGGAGAATCAACAGTGGTATTCCAGGTTGAATGAGGGAACATTAATGCAGTGGAGCATCACTCGCGGTGTGAATAAATCAATCATTGCCAGTCGGAAATTCTATGACAATGATACGATCAAAGCGGTGTTGGAGATGCGTCTGGATTATGAAAAAGTTCTTGAACCATTCATGAGCCAGCTCACAGATAATACAGGAGGCATGATTCAGGATGATAATGGAAATATTGTCTATGCCGAGTGTTCTATGGATAAAAAATATCGTCCGAAGGATATTGAGAGTCCGAAAGATATCAGTGAGAATTATTATCTGGTACAGCGGACAATGAAGGATACAGGATGGAAATTCTATATCTATCGTCCAAAGGCAGTAAGTGAAAACGCAATCCATAAGCTTTTGCTCAAAAATATTCCGATTATTTTGATCAGTGTTCTTCTTCTGAGTTTTCTGGGATATGTTTTTTCCCTCCGTATGGTATCGCAGTTGGAGTTATTGACTGAAAATATGAACCTGATCAATATGGGACTTCGTAAAGTTACCGTGCAGAGTAAATCCAAAGACGAGGTGGGTGTGCTGATCCGGTCATTTCGGCGCATGATGGATCAGATGAACCATTTGATCTCAGAAGTATATGAGAGTAAGATCCAGCTTCAGAACAGTGAGATGAGAGCACTGCAGGCACAGATCAATCCGCATTTCCTTTATAATTCGCTTTCAATCATCAACTGGAAAGCAATTGAAGCGGGAGAGGATGAAATCAGTCATGTGACATTAGCACTGTCTACTTATTATCGGACAAGCCTAAATCGTGGTGAAACAATGACTACAGTGGCAAAAGAAATTGATAACATCCGTGCATATCTCAAAATCCAACTTGTTATGCATGATAACGAGTTCCGTGTGGTTGAACAGATTTCGGATGGTCTTAATGATTATCTGATACCGAAGTTGATCCTGCAGCCACTTGCAGAAAATGCAATCGATCATGGAATTGATGTGTCAGAGAATGAGAATCCGACGTTGTGGCTGACGATTCGTGAAGAGGCTGAGCACATTTTCTTTGAAATCAGGGACAATGGTGCGGGAATGACGCAGGAGAAGGCGGATCAGATTCTGACATATCAGTCCTCCGGTTATGGTGTGCGAAATGTCTGTGACAGAATCCATGTCCTTTATGGAGAAAAAGGTGAGATGAAGATAGAAAGTACTCCAGGAAAAGGAACGCGGGTCTTTATCCGAATTCCGAAGAACACGGAGGCGAAGGTGTTATGAAAAACGATATGAAAAAGCGAATTCTCTCAGCCCATCTTGCATTAATTTTATTGCTGATGCTTTGGTGCGGAACCTATTTTGAGATGAAGGAAAGTCAAAGACAGATGGAACAGTTAGAAGCATCTCAAAGTGAGTCTGGTGCAAGCAATGCAGTTGAAGTGAAAAGAAAGCTGATGTATAAAGCGATGCATACACCACTTGGGAAATATCCTGAGACTGTTACCTATACACTTGGCAAGATTGCAGGGGCGAATAATTCGAATCTTCCTGTAGGAGATACGTACGAAAATAATGCATATACGAGATATTTGAAGAAAATACTTAATATTCAGAATGAAGATGTCTTTGAATTGCAGGATGGCAATACTTATGAAGAGGCGGTCAATGTAGCGATTGAAGATCGTGATATTCCAGACGTGCTTGTTGTGAAGGGAAGAGATAACCTGCTCCGCCTGATTGAAGCAGGCCTGATCGAAGAACTTACAGAAACGTATGAAGAGTGTACGACAGATACGATCAAAGAAATGTATGAAAGTTATGGAGATTCTCTTTTACAGTCTGCAACCGTGGATGGAAAGCTATATGCATTTCCGAATACGGTGATTGACGATGGAACTCCGCTTCTTTGGCTGCGGAAAGACTGGATTGAGAAGTTGGGATTAAAGGAACCGGAAACAGTAGGAGAAGCGTTGGAAGTGATCCGGGCATTTGTAGAACAGGATGCAGCAGGAGACGGTCAGACAATCGGCCTTGCCTGTAGTACAGACGTGGTTGCCGGTGCGGATCAGACTTATGGAGTGGATGCAACTTTTATACATGCCGGTGCAATGCCATGTCACTGGATCCTGGATAAAAATGGAAATGTAGTTTATGGGTCAGTAACACAGGAAACAAAAGAAGCGCTTTTGAAACTTCACAATCTATATGAGGATGAGATACTCGACCAGAGATTCCTGCTACGAAAGACGGAAAACATAGATGATCTGTTAAAAACCGGACATTGCGGTGCTATCTGTGGACGCTGGTGGGCTCCGAATAACCCGTTGAGTGCAGCATATAATGTCGATTCAAATGCAGAGTGGAAACCGTATCTTTTAGACAAAGAACAGGTAAATGAGACGCAGAAGATATCAGTTTTTGAATCGTATGACCAGTGGATGTATGTGGTGGTGCGTAAAGGATATGAGCATCCGGAAATTGTAGCAAAGTATGTGAGTGCGATTTTTGATCAGTCTAGATATGCAAATGATAGTGCGGCAAGAGAAGTGAATGATTATTTTTCTATTAATGTAGATCCGACGGCCCGGCCACTGAATATTAATGTGGATTATGAGGATGCACTTTACCGTACGACAGAACATATTCAGGCAGCACTGGATAAGACGCTTGATGTATCAGAGCTTAGCGGTTTGGAAAAGTCTTATTTTAATACATGCAAATCTTACTTGAATGGACAGCTGACAACCGCGAATGGATGGGCGGCGTATGCGTCAAGAATTCAGGCTGTGGGGGAACTGCAGAAGGCAGGAATAACAAGTACATCGACATTGCCTCTGGAAAATGTAAATGCAGAAATTCCGCAAGAATTACAGGAACTGGAACAGGAAGCATTTCTTCAGATCATTAGTGGGGAGAAACCAGTGGATTACTTTGATACTTTTGTGGTAGAATGGTATGCAAACGGTGGAAAAGTGCTGACCGAACGGGTGCAGAACGCCTATGAAAGTGGAAAGAACTAAAAAGCTTGGATATTAATCAGAGACTGACAGAAGAATTAAAGAAACAGATTCTGGCAGAGGAAACGCTTGTGGCAGTAGAAGACCTGTATCGCCCATATCGTCCAAAGCGCCGCACACGTGCGACAATCGCGAAGGAGAAAGGACTTGAGCCGCTGGCTGCATTGGATCACATTGTAGAAGACAAAGGAACCGCTTGAAAAGACAGCGGAAGCTTATATCTCTGAAGAAAAAGGAGTGGAAAGTGCAAAGGACGCAGTCAGCGGAGCATGTGATATCATATAGCACCTTGTAAGGGATGTGGGGTCTGTCAATGTTATAAAGGATGTATTGATCAGGATGATACAAATCCCACGATTGATAAAATTACTGCTGCAGATGTGATTCTTTTTGCTACTCCGGTATATTGGTGGGGAATGTCTGCGCAGTTGAAACTTATCATTGATAAGTGCTACTGCCGCGGTTTGCAGCTGAAAAATAAAAAAGTTGGAACAATCGTTGTGGGAGGATCCCCGGTGGACAGTATCCAGTATGAGTTAATTGACAAACAGTTCGACTGCATGGCGAAATATCTTTCATGGGATATGATTTTCCAAAAATCATATTATGCAACAGCCAGTGATGAACTTGCAAAAAATAAGGATTCTATAAAAGAACTTGAAAATATTGGAAAAAACTTATAAAGCATATTTAAAGTTCCAGGTTTCAGGAAAGAAAAAAATAAAAATAATGATGAAAGCATTTGTCAGGATGGCAGGTGCTTTTTTTGTGCCTTTTT
>ERZ836939.4474-NODE-4474-length-10463-cov-3.316391_pt1 | contig 10463 bp, 10 predicted proteins | sample MGYA00519912_ERZ836939 | MGnify/ENA primary metagenome ERZ836939 (study PRJEB31850, sample SAMEA3708810) | human gut metagenome | biome: human gut; feature: human-associated habitat; material: faeces | place: China | collected 2014 ... | reverse complement strand
ACCGTTTTTTCCAAAACCATAAGACGGATTATAACGGTATGCACTTTTACCTTTCATATATTTCTTTACTTCCTGCCAACCTTGAATGGTTAAGCCATCGTAACTACTACTACGTTGATAATGACTTTGAGGAGCACCAAAGGCAGTAAATGACAATTGATGGGCATCATTTAACTTTTTAGAGACATTAAGAAAATAATTATAACCTTCAAAATCTGTACCCTGAATATAACCGTCACCCCATTTCTTGCCGCCTAATAAACTGACAGCCCATCCTCCTTTCATCAAACCGGTAGAAACAGAGAACAAAATACTATTCATGCCATCATTACCCATACCGTAAGAAATAGAACCGCCTTTCTGAGCATCTGTAGAACGAGTTACAATATTCAAGGAGCCACCGACAGAAGGAACTGATACCTTAGAAGCACCCAATCCACGCTGTACCTGTGTGCTACGAGTAACATCGCTCAAACCTGCCCAATTGCTAAAATAAACACCACCCCATTCCATATCGTTTACAGGAACGCCATTTACCATTACCGCAATATTTTCGGTTTTAAAACCACGCAAATTAATATCCGAATCTCCATAACCGCCACCTTGTTTAGTAGCATAAACTCCCGGAGTTGATTTTAGAATTTCAGGAAATTCCATAGTTCCAAGTTTTTCCTCAATAAATTCCGGAGCCACAGTAGATACTGCTACCGGAGTTTTACGAGCTACAGCAATAGATGAGGTTACTACCACATCTCCCAATGTATGGGTATCCAAATTCATTTTGACTACTCCCCAATTTACCTCACCTTGCTGAGTCAGTTTAATAGACTTATCCAAGTAACCTAAATACTTAATTTCAATTGTTGCTTTAGCTGAAGTAACTTTCAATGTGAAATTACCTTCATAGTCTGTAACAGTACCTAAACTAGTACCGCCTACCGTAACAGTTGCGCCAATCAATGGCTCATTGCTATCGGCATCTACCACTGTCCCTTTTACTGTTGCCTGCGCACCAGCTGTAGCAGCAAAACATAGTGTAAAGACTGCCAACATAAGGAAATGCTTTAGATGATTTCTCATAATTTTGTTTTTGATTAATAGTTAATAGTTAGTTAGAAACACTAAATGGACAACAAAGATAGGAATTATATTCATATTAATTGCATTAATATTGCAATAATTAAAGGAGCAACAGGAATTTTTCCGAAGATTATTAAGATTATATTACATTTCCTAAATTCTACAATATTTTCCCTTTTAATGCATATTAATCCAAGTCCAAAAACAAAACTTCCATTCGCACAGTTTACTATCTTCCACCGAACCTTTATTAATAAAAATCCCCCTTAAGGGATAAAATCTCTTAAGGGGGGATATAACATAAAACATCAAATTATCAATCAATCTTCCATCAATTTGCGATAACGAACCCGCTTAGGCTCTTCATTACCTAAACGCTTCATCTTATTTTCTTCATATTCAGAATAAGAGCCCTCAAAGAAGAACACCTCACTGTTTCCTTCAAAGGCAAGGATATGAGTGCAGATACGATCCAGGAACCAACGGTCATGGCTGATAACTACAGCACATCCGGCAAAATCGTCCAAACCCTCTTCCAATGCACGAAGAGTATTTACGTCGATATCATTGGTAGGCTCGTCAAGCAACAACACATTGCCTTCTTCTTTCAATGCCATAGCCAAATGTAAACGATTTCGTTCACCACCCGAAAGCATTCCACAAAGTTTCTCCTGGTCGGCTCCCGAAAAATTGAAACGGCTCAGATACGCACGTGCATTAATATCACGCCCTCCCATTCGGATAAGTTCATTACCTCCACTGATTACCTGATACACTGTTTTATTAGCGTCAATATCTTTATGCTGCTGATCCACATAAGCCAGCTTCACTGTTTCACCCACTTCAAAAGTACCTTTATCTACCGTCTCCAGTCCCATTATCAAACGGAACAAAGTGGTTTTACCGGCACCATTCGGTCCAATCACTCCCACAATACCATTAGGAGGTAACATAAAGTTTAGATTGTCAAACAATAGTTTATCACCATACGCCTTTGCAACTCCTTTGGCTTCAATTACTTTATTTCCCAAACGAGGACCATTCGGAATAAAGATCTCCAGTTTTTCTTCTTTTTCTTTCTGATCTTCATTCAATAATTTATCATACGAATTTAAACGAGCTTTACCTTTCGCTTGACGAGCCTTCGGTGCCATACGTACCCATTCCAACTCGCGTTCCAAGGTTTTACGACGTTTGCTGGCCGTCTTCTCTTCCATCTCCATACGCTTGGTCTTCTGCTCCAACCAACTGGAATAATTACCCTTCCAAGGAATACCTTCACCACGGTCGAGTTCAAGAATCCACCCGGCCACATGGTCAAGGAAATAACGGTCGTGAGTAATACAGATAACAGTTCCTTCGTATTGTTGCAAATGCTGTTCCAGCCAATCGATACTCTCGGCATCCAAATGGTTAGTCGGCTCATCCAACAATAAAATATCCGGCTTTTGCAACAATAAACGGCACAATGCCACACGACGACGTTCACCTCCCGAAAGATTCTTCACCAGCTGGTCTTCAGGTGGACAACGCAAAGCGTCCATCGCACGTTCCAGTTTACTGTCTAAGTTCCATGCATCCGTCGAATCGATAATATCTTGCAATTCTGCTTGACGAGCAAAAAGCGCATCCATTTTCTCCGGGTCTTCGTAGTACTCGGGAAGACCGAACTTATTGTTTATTTCTTCATATTCGGCAAGCGTATCAACTACATTCTGTACGCCTTCCATTACAACTTCTTTTACTGTCTTATCATTATCCAAATGCGGTTCCTGCGCCAGATAACCTACTGAATAGCCCGGAGAAAAGACTACCTCACCTTGATAGCTCTTCTCTAAACCGGCTATAATCTTAAGTAATGTAGACTTACCTGAACCGTTCAAACCGATAATACCAATCTTGGCACCATAAAAAAAGGATAGGTAGATGTCTTTTAATACCTGTTTATTCGCCTGGAAAGCTTTACTCACGCCTACCATCGAAAAGATGATTTTCTTGTCGTCTGCCATATCTTATATCTTAATTTTTATAATTGTTTTTCTTCCATTCTCTTATAATACCAATTATGTGTCACCGTTTCATAAAGAACTAATGAAACCACACAGATGCCCAAACATATCCAATATATCGTGTCGGGATAATTTCCTGTCCATATATTCTCGAAAAACAAGCCCCCCAACAAGCCTACTTCCCATAACAACTGATAAGTATTATTCCCCGTACCTCTCTCACAATGTAACGGCAGGCTTATCATTATCACAAAAAAGCGAGATGCAGTAATTCCAATGCCGATACCCAACAAAAGAGCCGCAATGTAACTACTCATTAAACTGTTTGAAAATGCCATCAACAATATTCCTGCAACCAAAGCCGCTTGACCGAACTCCATCTCTGCACGACACGAAGTATGTGAAAGCGCATATTTGGAAATAAGTAGTGAAACGGCAAAGCCTATCAAAATACAAATATAGAATATTTCATTATAAATATGTGCAATAATGACTCCGAATATAAAAGAAACCAACAACATATTTATTCCGGGAAGAAGTGTACGAGGCAATAAAAAACGGTCTAAAGAAAAAAGAGGAGGACATAAAGGAGCACGGAAAGGGATATGAAGCAGCGGAATCAGTAGCAATGCACCTATTCCAAATGCCGCACACACATAGACCACACAAGTAAAACTCCAATAAGGATATATATAAACCCCCAACGCCAGCCCCAATGCCATGCCGAATCTTCCAAACCAAGTAAAAGCAACGTTAGCATCTGTACGTCGGCGTGAAGCTGTAACATCAATCACCAAGGTACTTCCGGTAGTCATTGTCACCACACTAAACAATGCTCCTTGCACCATACGCAACAAAGCCACTAATCCGACGGTGGCAACATAGGGATATAATAAACTTACTCCGGCTAATAAAGCCAAAGTAATCACACATACACTTTTTCGTTTAAAGGTGTCTATTATATAGCTGTTACAAGGACCGGGCAGAAACATTGTCAATCCGAAGACGGCAACGGCTCCCCCTGCTTCCGCATAGCTGCAATACCAATGTTGCACCATCCACAAAGGAAGTACGGGCAACATGATATAAAGCGAAATATAAAGAAAAAAGTTTGAAAGAGACAAGATTACCATGTCTCTTGTCCATAATTTCGCCCTTTCATACGGAAAGAAGAAGTCATCAAACATATCGGAACCTTTTATTAATATTGTTCGTTCTCGTTAGGAAAATCCCCGCTTTTCACATCTTCTACATATTGCCCGATTGCACCTTTCATCACAGTATGCAAGTCTGCATAACGACGAAGGAAACGCGGACGGAAACCATCAGTCATTCCAAGCATATCAGCAACGACAAGTACCTGACCATCAACATTACCACCGGCACCAATGCCAATCACAGGTATAGTCAGTTCTTTTGCCACCCTTTCGGCCAATGCTGCCGGAATTTTTTCGAGTACTAGTCCAAAGCATCCGGCATCTTCCAACAGATGAGCATCACGAACCAACTTTTCCGCCTCTGCATCATCCTTTGCACGCACAGTGTAAGTTCCGTATTTATTAATGGATTGAGGCATGAGACCCAAATGTCCCATGATTGGAATACCTGCCGAAATAATCTTCTTCACTGCATCGATAATCTCTTCCCCGCCTTCCAGCTTTAATGCATCGGCATGAGTTATTTTCATTATCTTAATAGCATTGGTCACAGCTTCATACTCAGATGTTTGATAAGTACCGAAAGGCATATCGACCACCACTAAAGCACGTTTTACTCCACGTACCACTGATTTTCCATGATAAATCATTTGATCGAGTGTTATTGGAAGCGTAGTTACATTCCCCGCCATTACATTAGAAGCGGAGTCACCCACTAAGATAACATCAATACCAGCTTCATCCACAATCTGTGCAGTAGTATAGTCATAAGAAGTCAACATAGAAATTCTTTCACCTCTCTGTTTCATTTCCACCAAACGATGGGTGGTCACTTTACGCGTATCACCAGAAATATATCCTGCCATATTTACTTTAAATTTTATAAAACGGCTGCAAAGGTAGAGGTTTTATATGACATTACCTCATTATCTCTTTCATTTTTTCAAAACCAAACTCTTTAAAGTCCTGAATAACAACATCCGCCTTATCACGTATTGCCTCTGCAGAGTTGGTGGTTGCCAGTCCTACTACCGTCATCTTCGCACGATTCCCTGCTTCCAGTCCATGAAATGAATCTTCAAACACAATACAGTTTTCAGGAACTGTGTCACAGACCTTGGCTCCTAATAAAAAACATTCAGGGTCGGGTTTTGAATGGGTAAACATTTCAGCTGTAAGAATAAAATCTACATTTGCTTTCAACTCAGGATGTACACGATAAGCGTTACTCATTTTTTGCTCATTCGAACTTGTTACTATAGCTATCTTTATTCCATTGACACGTAATTCTTTCATAAAATTCTCTACGCCGGGTATATATTCATATAACATACCTTTCTCAAAATTGTTCAAGTCAGCCGTGATTTTTTTCTGAATATTGTCCATTCCTGCAAAATATTTATCATAAATCTGCGTAAGGGTCTGACCTTTAATCACACGCCCAAAATCTTTTATTTCAGGATGGTATCGACGTCCCAGCTCATCCCAGAAAACGCTATATTGAGTTTCTGTATCCATCACTACACCATCAAAATCAAATAAAGCTGCAATGTTTTTTGTTGTATCCATATATTAATTTAGATTGATTTAACGTGGTAAAGGTCTGAATAATTCGCCACATTCTTAACTTTGCATTGCTTAAAAATCATAAAATTGAATATGAACCTTAGAAATGATTTCATTGTTATAATTTAATAATATAAAAAACAAGACATGTTGTTCAATGCAGAAAATATCCTATTAATTGGGTCCGTATTACTTTTTGTAAGTATCGTAGTTAGTAAAACAGGCTATCGCTTCGGCGTTCCTACATTACTGGTGTTTTTATTAGTCGGAATGTTTTTCGGCAGTGACGGACTGGGACTGCAGTTCCACAATGCCGGTGAAGCGCAATTCATTGGCATGGTGGCATTAAGCATTATTCTATTCTCAGGCGGCATGGACACCAAATTTGCAGAAATTCGCCCGGTACTGTCACAGGGAATACTGCTCTCCACTGTGGGGGTATTACTGACTACACTCTTTACCGGTCTTTTTATATATTGGATTTCGGGATTTAAACACGTGAGCATCACTATGTCACTTATTACGGCCATGCTGTTGGCAGCCACTATGTCTTCCACAGATTCAGCCTCCGTTTTCAATATTCTGCGTTCGCAAAGCATGAATTTAAAGCATAATCTGCGTCCTATGCTTGAACTGGAAAGTGGTAGCAATGACCCTATGGCATATATGCTGACAATTGTTTTAATCCAGTTTATAAATTCTTCGGGTATGGGATTTATGGATATTTTGGGCTCATTCTGCATTCAGTTTATAGTAGGTGGAGCTTCGGGATTTTTATTGGGCAAGTTAGCTATTCTCATCTTAAACAAAATAAACCTTAATAACCAGTCCCTCTACCCTATTCTATTATTAAGTTTTATTTTCTTTATTTTCACAGTCACTGATTTATGTAAAGGAAATGGTTATCTGGCTGTTTACATTGCCGGTATCATGGTGGGCAACAACCGCATAACGAACCGGAAAGAGATTTCAACCTTTATGAATGGTATGACATGGTTATTCCAGATTATTATGTTCCTGACATTGGGACTTTTAGTTAATCCTCATGAAATGCTGAATATTGCTGTTCCCGCCCTCCTCATTGGTATATTCATGATTGTTTTTGCACGCCCGCTGAGTGTCCTGATCTGTCTGCTGCCATTTAAGAAAATGAATTTCAGTTCACGGATATTCGTCTCATGGGTAGGCTTGAGAGGAGCAGTACCTATCATATTTGCTACTTATCCCGTGGTAGCCAATATACCGGATTCCAATCAAATATTTAATATCGTATTCTTTATCACTATCTTATCTTTAGTGATTCAGGGAACAACCATTTCATGGATGGCTAAACTACTCCATTTGGCTACTCCTCTCGAAAAGACCGGCAATGATTTCGGGGTAGAAATCCCTGAAGAAATCAATACCGATTTAAGAGATATTATCCTGACTGAAGAAATGCTGGCAAAAGGCAACCGTTTGATGGACATGAACCTGCCTAAAGGAACATTGGTAATGTTGATAAAACGAGGAAACGAGTTTATGATTCCCAATGGTTCACTGCAATTACATGCAGGAGACAAACTACTGATTATTTCAGAGAACAAAGAAGGTACACCTCCCCCTCTCAATTAAAGAGGGGAGCAGGTCAGAAACCGAACAATAACATGATATTAAGTACTGAAACGATAATAGCAATGGTGTAGAGCACAAAACTACTCCAACAGGAGTTGGCATACTTGCCCATCACTCTTTTTGAAGAAGTAAGCCCTACCTGCAAAAACACTGTGAATGGAAGCTGAATACTTAAAATCATTTGAGAAATAATTAATCCATAAAACGGATTATCAATGAAAAAAATAATCACCAAAGCCACTCCCAACGACAGGAGCACCCCTATACGTGAGTGAATATCCTTAATATGATATGATTCTCCAAAGATACCGGCAAAGATAGAACCTGCCGCCATGCCACTGGTTATGGTAGAAGAAATACCTGCCATCAGTAAAGCCAGTGCAAAAATCAACCCGGCATTATTCCCCAATAACGGATCAAGCAACGACTTTGCTTGTTGTAGCTCCTCCACCTGCGTATTTGTTTTAAAGAAAGTGGCAGCAGCCAACAATATCATCGCACTATTTATCGCCCATCCCACAATCATGGAAAACAATGTATCATAAAACTCATATTTCAAAACTTTACGAATCGAGCCCTCATCCTGCTTGTTATATTCATGGCTCTGTATCACCTCCGAATGCAAGAATAAATTATGGGGCATTACTACTGCACCGAGAACACTCATTATAATTAGCATACTTCCCTGCGGAATACTCGGCACAACCCATGCACGTACTGCCATCGGCCAATCTATATCTACCAAAAAGAGTTCGTATAAAAAAGATAAGCCGATGACGGATACAAATGCAATAATAGCTCGTTCTATCTTCTTATACGAATTGGAGAACAGCATGATAATGACAAAAAGAGTTGTCAGTATAGAACCCCATACAATAGGAATATCCAATAGCATCTGTAACGCAATAGCCCCTCCCAAAATCTCTGCCAGTGAAGTAGATATAGACGCCAAAACAGCACTGCCCAAAACCGGACGTGCTATCCATTTAGAACAATATTGTGTAGCAGCTTCACTCAGACACAAACCGGTAACAATACCCAAATGCGCGACATTATGCTGTAAGACAATCAACATTATCGTAGAAAGTGTGACAACCCATAACAGAGCGTAACCAAACTCCGAACCGGCTGCAAAATTGGACGCCCAGTTCCCCGGATCGATAAATCCGACTGTAACCAATAATCCCGGACCAATATATTTAAAGAAATCAAGACCACCCAAATAGCGTTTATGATCTTTCCGTTTTAGTTCATCTATAAAATTAGACATGCTTTACTTTTTTTGCTTGCACAAACATACGAATAAAAAACAAATAAACACTTGCTTTGTTTACATATATATTCTATTTTCGCTCTAAAATACCCAATAATAATGAAAAAGGAAATCTTACTATCCGCATTGCTCATAGCTACATTGGCTGCCTGTACAGGCAAAGGACCTGCCCGCAAATTTAAAGAGACGGCTGAAAGGCTGAATCAAACCTACCCCATCCGCTTGAATAAAACCATCACCATTGATAGTACTCATTATAATGAAAAAGACAACACTGTGAGTTACTATTATACCGTGACAGGGGAACTGGATGACCCTCAATTCATGGATAACAATTATGCCACTTACAAAAAAGCCTTACAAGAAGCTATTGACAACTCGGTAGAGATGGAAGAGTATCGAAAATTTGGAAGTAAAATCAAATATATTTATTACTCGGGAAGCAATAAGAAAAAACTGGCGGAATTCGTTTTCTAAATGGTTCCGGCACTGCCACCCCACACGTACTAACGCATGAGCTCACACATATATATGTGTAAGTTCACACGAACGTATGTATAAGCCTACACGTTAGTACGTGCAAATCCATGCGTACTAACGCGTTATTCTTCTTCTGGTTTTGTAAAGCGAAACAGGGTCGGATCTACCGGACGAATCAATACATTCTGTCCTTTTTGAAACTTCGCTTTCAGTTTGGCAACCGTTTTTTCCAATTTCGATTTATTAGTATCAAAATATACAAAACAAGTGCGGTTCACCAGCCCTTCCTGACCTTCCAAATAATTCTTTAGTTGATAACTATAATGAGAACGTTGCGGCAACAATTTATTATTATCCAGTTTTACACTATCCAACAACTGGATATCTGTAAAATAAATCAATGAATCTGTAAACGAAGCAGACACGCCTACTATATATACAGCTTTGGTTTTATTTCCTTTTAAAGAAAATGCCGAACATAAAATCAGCACGACAAATAAAGAGCAGAAAATCTTGATGAATCTCATAATTTGTTTTTTATTATTTTATTAGGGACAAAAGTAGTTATTTACCGCTAAATATGAAAAGGTAATAGATAAATTAACATTATTCCTCTATAAACGAACAAAAGCACAAGATGAAAGAGCAAACTTTCAACTCATGCTTTGTTTTCTTTTTGTTTTGTTTATATTTATATATAAATAGGGTGTATCGGTTTGTGTATCAGGTCGTGTACCGGTTTGTGTACTCATTTGTGTCTCTGTTTGTATGCAAATCTACGCCCGCTTGTTGTCGTCCTGCATGGTTACCATGTAGATCGTTGCCATATACATGGGAATGGCCAATCTTTCCTTTCTGTCGTATGCTGTCCCCATAGAAAGGAGATGTTTTTATGGTAACCGCAAAACTATCCCGTCTCTTCGGTGTGGCAACAAGCAACAGCCAATCGGCAGAGGCCATTCACCAAACCTTGATCCAAACGCTCAGCAAAGAAGAGTGCCATCTGCTGCTGGCGCTGATCGACGAAAAGGATATGGAACGCGTCTATGTACAGGAGGAAAATTTCCGCCAAGGGCTCAAGCTGGGGCTCAGCCTAGGCTGGGAAGTGTTTCGCTGTGAGGATGAACCGCATTGCTTTTAGAGGGATGGAAAGCGAGGAATAAAGCTAGGCCGAGAGTAAAATTCTGGGACACAGGCTGAGAGCAAATGCGGGGTACGGTATATGTTCAGGCCGCGGCGCATAGAGGGACGGTTTGTACTTTTGTGAGACAAAAGTACCAAAAA
>ERZ836939.4473-NODE-4473-length-10464-cov-3.753675_pt1 | contig 10464 bp, 9 predicted proteins | sample MGYA00519912_ERZ836939 | MGnify/ENA primary metagenome ERZ836939 (study PRJEB31850, sample SAMEA3708810) | human gut metagenome | biome: human gut; feature: human-associated habitat; material: faeces | place: China | collected 2014 ... | reverse complement strand
TACACTTGTTGTAGCGCTTGCAACAGGCAAGAATTTGTTTGATAAAACAGTTTCAAATGTTAAGGAAGTTAAAGCAAGAGGTGCGGTTGTTATGGGCGTAACAACTGTAGAACATGAACATATGGACGACGTTGCTGACTATACTGTAAAAATCCCTGCAACGCACGAAATGTTACTTCCGTCACTTACAGTTATTCCGTTGCAGTTATTCGGTTACTATGTTGCATCATTAAAGGGCTGCGACATTGATAAGCCGAGAAACCTTGCAAAGTCGGTTACTGTTGAATAATCCTGACAGAAATATTTTTTGTGGTATAATAATAATTGATAGAGTGCCTGACAGGCTTTGAATGTCAGACACTCTGTTTTTTTATTTATATTTGATTTGATGAGACGGTTTTATGCCGAACAGAAATAATCTTTTTTATGACGCTGTTAATACAGTCGCTCACAGTCACATTAATTGTGCCTGCAATAACGCTTATCGCAACATTTATCAACAGTTTTGCGGGACGTCGAGTCACCGTCCCCTACTTTCTCAGTAGGGGCGATCATTGGTCGCCCCTTAATTCGTATTTTACTTACCACCCCTCAGTCGTTTCACGACAGCCCCCCTCAAGCAAAAAGCCTCTCCTTGAGGAGAGGTGGCACGCAGTGGCGGAGTGGTGGTTATCGTGACATCGAAGCATCGTACTCTCTCTATACTGGCGGCCGATGACCGCCACTACAAATATGCTATGACACCGCACATACTTTCTTCGTAGGGGAGATCATTGGTCGCCCCTTTAATATGTATCCCTCATCACTCATCATTTTGCATAAATAAAAAAAAGTTATTCTATTCTAAATTTTGCAAGTTGCATATTGACAAAACTTTATTTAGTGGTATAATTAAAGCATAGAAAACAAACCACCCAAAGATATTAACTAATGGTTCTAAAGCAACACCTGCACCCGCCATACCTTTTTCTCTTATCATCCAGGCAAAAGTCCCACTCCATGACTCTCTTAAAACTTCTGTCATAACAGTAAGCCACAAAGCTGTAGCAATGAAATAAATAATAAACATAAAGAAAAGTTTAATGTTGACAACAGTTTTAAAGGGTTCGATATCAATAACTTTTCTTACTGGAATTAATAACATACAAACAACTAATACTGCAATACATACAAAAACATAGGTCATTAAAGTATCAGAAATAGAAACTTGATTCGTATAGTTTTGTTCCAAATAACTATTTGTTGGTAGTTTTTTAGGAACTGCAATCAATACTTTGATATTTGTTGGATTTTTAACAGTAATATTGTTGATAATATCGTTTTCTTCTTCATCTAAATAATCGTTTTTAAAGAGTTGATCAAAGGATGTATTGTAGAAAGAGCCTTCCCAATCGTTAGACTTACTTCCTTGTAAAGAAACATTCCCATTTTCATCAAAATCAATAGTTGTATACCATTGGTAATTCTTTAAAATATTTTTATCATTAGATTCAAATGCTTTCCTTAAATTCTTTTTTGAATTTGTAAAACAAATCTTTTCATCACTTTTATCATAAACATAATATTGAATTCCTCGACTTTCTCGAGAATTATTATCTTCTAAATACATGATAAAATCTTTAAAAGCACTTTTTAAAGAATAACCATCATTTATTTCACCATCAATATCTCCGCTTACATAATGATTAAATAAATCATAATCTCCTTTTCTTCTTTGAATTTTCACATCTAACATAATGCTTTTTTCCATCAAAATATTTGTAAAATCACTCTTATTATTTTCTAAATTAAGACTTGATGTTGTTGTCTTTTCTTTTACTCCATAACTTAAATAAGTAACAAGAGATGCAACAATTAAAATAGAAAACAAAAAGATTTTAAGTATTCTTTTATTTTTCATGTTTCCTCCTATTGTTTATCAATTTTATATCCAACACCCCAAACAACTTTTAAATATTGTGGTTTTTTGGGATTAATTTCTATTTTTTCTCTTAAATTACGCACATGGACCATTACGGTTTCACTATTGATTGCTTCTTCGTTCCAAACGCGTTCATAAATATCATCTGCAGAAAATACTTTTCCTGCATTTTTCATTAATAATTCAAGTATTTTAAATTCAATGGGTGTCACTTTGACATTTTTACCATCAACCGAAACTGTCTTTGTATCAACATTGAGTTCAAGACCTCCACAAATATAAACATGATCACTTTCTTTTGGTGCTGTCGCATCTAAACAACGTCCATATCTTCTTAAATGTGAGCGTACTCTAGCCATAAGTTCCATAGGTACAAATGGTTTTGTCACATAATCATCGCCACCTAAATTAAGTCCCATGATTTTATCAATATCTTCTGATTTTGCTGAAAGAAAAATTACTGGAAAATCATATCTTTCTCTTAGCTTAGAAACCATTGTTAAACCATCCATCCTTGGCATCATAATATCAACGATTGCTAAATGAATCGTTTCTTTTTCAATAATTTCTAAGCCTTCTAATCCATCATTTCCTACATAAACGTCATACCCTTGATTTTGCAAATAAATTTTAATTGCATTTGCAATTTCTGTGTCATCTTCAACAACTAATACATGATATTTTTCCATTCCCTTTTTAACTCCTTATCTAAGCATTGAAAACAATGCAAAACTAATACATATATACCCTGCATAAATACAGCTTATTAAAATCATTTTGTTTAATCTTTCCATCTTCCTCACCTCTTGTCTTAAAGTATAGAGATGATTTATAAATATTTTCTTTTTATCTTTCTAAAGATTTTCTTAAGATTAAAACTATCTCTATTGTACATAATCTTTCGTAAAAAAGGAAATCTCTCATTAATATAAGATTATTTGTCTATTTTTAGATGAATAATTAAAATAACTCTCATCTAACAAGAGAGTTTGCTATAATCTTATTGAGGTGATACGAATGAATAATAACTATTTAAGCATTGGTGAAATGGCCAAAATGAATCATATTACTGTAACAACTTTAAGATTATATGATGAACTTGATTTATTAAAGCCTGTTTATGTTAATCCTGAGACAAATTATCGCTATTATGATATTAAACAAAATGCACGTTTAGATTTGATTCAATATATGAAAGAACTTCAAATGAATCTTAAAGAAATTAAGGAACTTCTTGATAAAGAAGATATTAATTTAATTGAAGCCATTTTAATTAAAAAGAAACAACAGCTTTCTATACAAATCAATGATTTACAAAGAACTAAAGATGCTATTTCAAGAACGATTTATAGTTTAGAAAGGTATCGTAAATCACCCCCAAGTGGGACAATTACTTTAGAATATATTGACCGTCGAAGAATTTATGTCATGAATACTGACATTAATTTTTATGAACATGATTTAGATGTTTATGAACATCTTTTAAATCAATTAAAAAATAATATGCTTTCTCGTCATTATTCACAAATTTATTATTGTAATGCGGGTACTTTTCTTTCCAAAGAAAGATTTTTAAAACAAGAGTTTATTTCAGATCGTATTTTTGTATTTGTGGATGATCATTTTCCTGAAAAAGATATTCAAATTATTGAAAATGGAATGTATGCTTGTATTTATCTTGATGATTTTCATCAAGAAATAGATTATGCAAAACGTCTTCTTGATTATTGTCGAATGAACAATTTAATAATATATGGAGATTATATTTGTGAAGTTTTAAGTGAACTCAGTATGTTTGATCATCATGAACGTTCAATGTTTTTAAGATTACAAGTTCCTGTTTTTTTTAAAAAATAGTTGACTCTCATGTTGGATAAGACTCTATGATATAAGTAAAGAAATAGGAGGCATACAATATGGAAAAGATTAAAGTTGTACAATATGGCTGTGGAAAGATGGCAAAATATATTATTCGTTATCTTTATGAAAATGGTGCAATGATTGTTGGTGCCATTGATACTAATCCAGCTATTATTGGAATGGATATTGGTGATTTTGCAGGTCTTGGTATTAAGACTGGTGTTTGTATTAGTGATCAAGCTGATCAAGTTTTAGATGAAACAGATCCTGATATCGCTGTTGTCACTTTATTTAGTTTAGTCAGTGATTGCTTCGATCATTATGTAAAATGTTTATCAAGAGGAATTAGTGTTATTTCTACATGTGAAGAAGCAACTTATAGTTGGACAACTGATCCAGTTCGTACAAATCAATTAGATGTTATCGCAAAAGAAAATGGATGTACTTTTGTTGGTAGTGGTATGGAAGATATCTTCTGGGTAAATATGGTTGGTTTAGTAGCCGGTGGATGTCACTCTATTAAAAAGATTGAAGGTGCTGTAAGTTATAATGTCGAAGATTATGGATTAGCTCTTGCCAAAGCTCATGGAGTTGGTTTAACACCTGAAGAATTTGAAGCAAGTATTGCTCATCCAGAAGTATTAGAACCTTCTTATGTATGGAATTCAAATGAAGCTTTAGCTGCACGTATGGGATGGACAATTAAGTCACAAACTCAAAAATGTGTTCCTTATTTCCATGAAACAGATCTTTATTCTTCTACTTTAGGAAAAACCATTCCAAAAGGAAATTGTATTGGTATGGCTGCTGTTGTTACAACAGAAACCTTCCAAGGACCAATTATTGAAACACAATGTATTGGTAAAGTTTATGGAGAAGATGATGGAGATATGTGTGATTGGAAAATTACAGGTGAACCAGATACAGAGTTTCATGTTGTAAAACCTGCAACGGTTGAACATACATGTGCAACGATTGTCAATCGTATTCCAACTGTTTTAGTTGCACCTGCTGGTGTAGTTACAGTTGATGAATTAGATCGTTTAGATTATTTAACTTATCCTATGGAATATCATATTTAATGTAAAAGCAGAGCTTAGGCTCTGCTTTTTTGATAGAAAACAATACTTTCATAGGGTTTAAGAATTCCTTTTTGATGTTGATTATAGTTTTGAATCAATACTTTTTCATTATTTAAAATAGATGCATCATAGCTTACTTCCTTATCCGTAAAATTACAATAAACATAAAGTTCTTCATCTTGATAAAGACGTTTATAGGCATAAATATTTTCATCATTTTTCATTATTAACTCATATTTACCTAAAGTAATGATTTCATATTCTTTTCTTAATTGAATTAATTTTTGATAAGTATGAAAAATAGAATTTGTATCTTTCATTTCTGCTTCAGCATTGATTGTTTGATAATTTGGATTCATCATAATCCAAGGAATATGTTCACTAAACCCTGCATTTTTTTCTTTGTTCCATTGCATTGGTGTTCTAGCGTTATCTCTACTTGATTTTCTCATATAGCGTAACATATCTTCATGACTTACCGATTTTTCTATTTCTACAAGTTGTTTATAACTATTGAATGTTTCAATATCTCGATAATCATCAAGTGAATTAAAAGGTACATTTGTCATCCCCAATTCTTCCCCTTGATAAATATAAGGTGTCCCTTGCATCATATGTAAACATATCGCCAACATTTTTGCTGATTTTTCATGACACAAAGGAGAAGAAGTATCACCAAATCTTGAAACACATCGTGGTTGATCATGATTATTCCAGAACAAAGAATTCCAAGCCTGTTGATACATTCCTACTTGCCATCTCGACATAATTTGTTTTAAATCTTTTAAAGAAAATCTTTGATCTGTCCATTTATTAACTTCTGCACCATCAACATTCATTAGTTCAAACTGAAAGACCATGCTTAATTCTTTATTATCTAAAGGAGCATATTTTTTAGCATCCTCGATTGTTACAGCAGGGGTTTCTCCTACTGTTAAAAGTTCTTTTCTAGAAAATACTTTTTGATTCATTTCTTGAATATATTCATGAATATGTGGTCCATTTGCACATACTTGATGACCTTTAATAGTGCTGTCTACATAGTATTGACTTTCATCCTTACTAATAAGATTAATGACATCTAAACGAAAACCATCAACACCTTTATCTACCCAGTAATTCATAATATCAATACATTCTTGTCTTACCTTAGGATTTTGCCAATTTAAATCAGGTTGTTTTTTAGAAAATAAATGCAAATAATACTCATTTGTCTTTTCATCAAGTTCCCAAGCTGAGCCTTGAAAGCAGCTTGTCCAATTATTTGGAACATCTCCCTCATTTCCTTCTTTCCAAATATAATAATCTCGATAAGGATTATTTTTAGATTTTTTACTTTCTTGAAACCAAAAATGTTCATCACTTGTATGATTAAAAACTAAATCAAGAATAATTTTGATATCTTTTTGATGCGCTTTATCTAATAATTCCTCAAAATCACTCATTGTTCCAAATTCACTTTGAATACTTCTATAATCAGAAATATCATAGCCATTATCATCATTTGGAGATTTAAAAATAGGGGTTAACCATAATACATCAACACCTAATGTTTTTAAATAATCAAGTCTTGAAATAATACCTTGTAGATCTCCCACACCATCATTATTACTATCTTGAAAGCTTTTTACATAAATTTGATAAACAACACTCTTTTTCCACCATTCCATATTGATTCCTCCTGCTTTTATTATTCTCTTTTTATAAAGGAAATTCATTGCCTTTTTTAACAATTTATAGTCAATTATTAACTTTTCGATATTTTGTTGGTGTTGTATGATATTCTTTTTTAAAAACATTTTCAAATGATTTTACATTTTTAAATCCATGATTTAAAGCAATATCAATGATTTTCATGTTAGTATGTATTAAATCATAATAAGCATGTTTTAATCTTATTTTTTGTAAATATTGATAAAAGGAAATCGTTGTTTGTCTTTTAAATAATCGTGATAAAGAATTAGGATGAAAGTGAAATTGTTTAGCTATAATTTCAAGTGTTAAATCTTGGTTATATCTTTTTTCTATTTCTTCTATTATTTTATAAATTTCTTTTGTATTTTCTTCTTGTTTTTTATCTAATAAACAATCCTGTATGAGTTTTTGATAGAGTTGATACATTAAAATATGTTGTTCTATTGGTAAAAGATGGTGAATATATTTCATTTCTAACCAAGGTTTAAGCCATTCTTTGTTTGATGGAGCTTTTAATTTAAAGAAATAAGATTGAATTTGAAATTCTTTAAAGACATCAACTGACAATAAATATGTATATAAATGTGTAAATTCAGGAAAATTGAATTGATGTACACTATGTGAGTTAATAATAAACATTTCCCCTTGATGAAATATTTCTTTCTTTCCATCAATATATGCTTCTACTTTTCCTGAAACGACATATACAACTTCAATATCTTGATGATAGTGGGAACTTACTGGTCGACTTTTATTAAATTGATGATTATAAAAAACAATAGGATATTTAATATTTGTTTTAACAATTTCTAGATGATGATCCATTTTATTCACCTCTTTTTTATTATATAAGAAAAAAGCCTACATCGTAGACTTTTTGATCATATTTATAAAATACTGATGAATTAAATCATCTTCATCAAGTTCAGGATGAAATGCAAGTGCTAATTGTTTTTTATATTGAACAGCAATAATATTGTCATTCACTTTAGAAAGAATATCAACACCATCTTGTACACTTTCGATATAAGGTGCGCGAATAAAAGTCATAGGTACTTTTCCTATTCCTTTCATTTCTTCAATGGTGTGAAAACTTCCTAGTTGTCTACCATAAGCATTTCTTTTAACCGTCATAGGTATTGTTGAAAAATAAGTTTGATTTTGATTTTCTATTTCCTTAGCTAATAAAATGAGTCCTGCGCATGTAGCAAGTGTCGGTAAGCCATCTTGAATACGTTTTTGTAAAATATCAAACATATCCAATTCTTTTAAGAGCTTTCCTTGAACAGTACTTTCTCCACCAGGAAGAATTAAACCATCAAAATCTTGTTCCAAATCTTTTTTTTGCCTTAATTCAATACACTCTACTCCCAACTTTTCTAACTTTTTTTCATGTTCAATAAAAGCACCTTGTAAAGCCAATACTCCTACTTTCATTATTTTCCTCTTTCTGCCATTAAAATTTCAATTTCTTGTTCATTAATCCCAACCATTGCTTCTCCTAAATCTTTTGATAACTCTGCTATCAATTTTGCATCTTTATAATTTGTAACTGCTTTAACAATTGCTTCTGCACGTTTTTTAGGATTTCCTGATTTAAAGATTCCTGAACCAACAAAGACTCCTTCTGCGCCTAATTGCATCATTAATGCAGCATCTGCAGGTGTAGCAACTCCACCAGCAGCAAAGTTAACAACTGGTAATTTTTTATGATCGTGAACATATTCTACAAGTTCATATGGTACTTGTAATTGTTTTGCAACTTCGAAAAGTTCATCTTTTCGAAGAGCCGAAATTTGGGCAATTTGTTTATTCATCATTCTCATATGACGAACGGCTTGAACGATATCTCCTGTTCCTGGTTCTCCTTTGGTACGAATCATACTTGCTCCTTCATTGATACGACGAAGTGCTTCTCCTAAATCTTTAGCTCCACAAACAAATGGTACTTCAAATTCTCTTTTGTTGACATGATAAACATCATCAGCTGGTGATAAAACTTCACTTTCATCAATATAATCAATTTCAATTGCTTGTAAAAGCTGTGCTTCTACAAAGTGTCCAATACGACATTTTGCCATAACTGGAATACTTACTGCTGCTTGAATTTCTTGAATCATTTTTGGATCAGACATTCTTGCAACTCCCCCTGCTGCACGAATATCTGCAGGAATTCTTTCAAGTGCCATAACAGCACATGCTCCAGCTTCTTTTGCGATTTTTGCTTGCTCAGGTGTTGTTACATCCATAATAACACCACCTTTTAACATTTGTGCTAATTGTTTATTTAATGCATATCTTTCATTTGACATTTTTTAATCCCCCTGTTTACTTTTGTTATGGCTTTTATTATACTTAAATGTGAACATATTAAAATATTCAAATTAAATATATTCATTAAGGTCAGTTTAAGGAGGAATCAATTATGTTAACATATAATCTTACAAATATAGGGTCAGATTCCCTTTATGAATATCTTTATAAATGTATAAAAAAAGACATTATTTTAGGAAACATAAAACCAGGAGAAAGATTACCATCAAAGAGACCTTTTTCAAAAAATCTTGGAGTAAGTATTATTACTGTTGAAAATGCCTATAGTTTACTTATGTCAGAAGGATTTATTTATTCATTACCAAAAAAAGGTTTTTATGTCACTGATCTAAAAAATATTCCTTCTAAAAAACAAATGAATAAAGAGAAAGTGGTTTTAACAAGTGGACATAATCACTACTTAGCTGATTTTTCTAGTAATCAAACTGAAAGTGACATCTTTCCCTTTACTACCTGGATCAAAACCATGAAAGAAGTACTAAGAAATAATCAAGAAGAGTTAATGATCAACTCACCTTGTGGAGGAATTCTTGAACTAAGAAAAAACATTGCGAATTTCTTAAAAGATTTTAGAGATATGAATATTAAACCTGAACAAATCATTATTGGTGCAGGTACAGAATATCTATATAGCTTGATTATTCAACTTTTAGGAAACGATGTTAAATATGGCTTAGAAAACCCTGGTTATCCAAAAACTGCACAAATTTATAAAAGTATGAATGTTGATTTTGAATATGTGGATATGGATGAATATGGAATTGATCCAAATGAATTAGAAGAAAAGAAAATTGACGTAATACACATCTCCCCATCTCATCATTTTCCTACAGGTATTGTTATGCCAATTTCAAGAAGATATGAACTTTTAGGTTGGGCAAATAAAGTTGAAAAACATTATATTATTGAAGATGATTATGATAGTGAATTAAGATTAGGAGGAAAACCAATTCCTACCCTACAAAGTATCGATGTTTCCGATAAAATCATCTACATGAATACCTTTACTAAAACTCTATCATCAACCATCCGTATATCCTATATGGTATTACCAGAATCATTAGCTGATGAATATTATAAACGTCTCTCATTTTATTCATGTACCGTTTCAAATTTTGAACAATATACACTTTCTAGATTTATTGAAAACGGACATTTTGAAAGACATATTAATCGTTTAAGAAATTATTATTTAAAAAAACAAAATACAATCTTAAATGCTTTCCAAACAAGCAATATAAATAATAAGATTGAAATTTATAATGAAACTACCGGTGTTCATTTTTTAATGAAAATAAAAAGTGAAAAAGCAGAAAAAGACATTATTAACAACGCCTACAGTAAAGGAATAAAGTTAAGTCCACTTTCTCAATATTACAAAAATAATGAAGAAAACAAAAATATTTATGTTATGAACTATTCCTTATTAGATAGTGAAAAAATAGAACTAATTGTAGAGAAATTAAAACAATGTATTTAAAAATCCTAACACAATCTGTTAGGATTTTTTAGTTAACAAACATAAAAAAAAGAAGGAACTGGCAACGAGCTATTTTCGCACAATGTACTATC
>ERZ836939.4467-NODE-4467-length-10480-cov-2.316835_pt1 | contig 10480 bp, 8 predicted proteins | sample MGYA00519912_ERZ836939 | MGnify/ENA primary metagenome ERZ836939 (study PRJEB31850, sample SAMEA3708810) | human gut metagenome | biome: human gut; feature: human-associated habitat; material: faeces | place: China | collected 2014 ... | reverse complement strand
AATGCGCACAAAGCTGATCAATCTATGCGGCGTATACGAGGGTGCCGTACATATCGGCGGCGACCTGTCGATGACCGACCTGCTGACCGGTCTGTTCCACCACGGGCTGAACGTTGACCCGACCGACATCAAAAATCCGAGGCGCGACCGCTTCGTCCTTTCCAAGGGGCATGGCGCGGTGTGCATGTATATCGCGATGGCGGTGCGCGGCTTTTTCGATTATGACGAGATCGTGCGCACCTATGGCCAGATGGACAGCGCCTACGGCATGCACCCCTGCAAGGTACATCTGCCGGGCGTGGAATGCTCCTCCGGCTCGCTGGGACAGGGCCTATCCATGGCGGTCGGCATGGCCATCTCCGCCAAGGTCAAAAAGGAAAGCCACCGCGTCGTCTGCATGCTGGGGGATGGCGAGAGCTGCGAGGGCTCGGTCTGGGAGGCCGCGATGTCGGCGCGCTCCTACGAGCTGGGCAACCTTGTCGCGGTCATTGACCGCAACAAGCAGATGATGTGCAGCCGCACCGAGGAGCTCATGAACATGGAGCCCTACGCCGACAAGTGGAAGGCCTTCGGCTGGAACGTGATCGAGATTGCGGATGGTAACGACATGCAGCAGGTGGCCGACGCGCTCGAGCGCCTGCCGGAAAGCAGCAGCGGCGTGCCGACCGCGGTTATCGCGGACACGGTCAAGGGCAAGAATATTTCCTTTATGGAACGGGAGATCAAATGGCATGCGGGCAGCATGAACGAGGCGGACCTGCAGACCGCGCTGGCCGACCTGGACGCGGCGCTGGACCGGCAGATGGATGAAAATATCGGTGAGCTCAGAGAACTGGCGATTGCCGTTGCGGAGAAGGTCATTGCCATCAGTCTGAGAAGCGGTTCCGAGGTGATAGGCCGCATGATTCAGGCAGCGGTGGATAAGCGTAAGCGTAGGGAATGGGTGCGGATCTATATTGCGGAATGTGACGCAAAGCGGATGGCGCGGCTTTCGCCCGCACTGACGGCCGCACTGGCTTCCTTGTCCAGTGTCCTTCCAAGACCTGCCAGGTATGCCTGCCTTCCGGCTTCAATGGCCAGCTTAAATGCCCCGGCCATTGCCGGTACGCTGCCTGCTGTTGCGATGGCTGTGTTGGCCATGATGGCGGCGGCGCCCATTTCCATGGCCTCACAGGCCTGTGAGGGGCGTCCGATCCCCGCGTCAACAATAATGGGAAGATCTATTTCATTGATAAGGATCTGAATGAATTCCCTGGTGCACAGTCCCCGGTTGGTTCCGATGGGAGCGGCCAAAGGCATGATGCAGGCGGCTCCTGCACTGGCCAGATCCCTGGCCGTGTTCAGGTCCGGGTACATGTAGGGCATGACCACAAAGCCTTCCTTGGCAAGGATTTCTGTTGCCTTCACGGTCTCGGTATTGTCAGGCAGCAGGTATTTTGCGTCGCGGATGACCTCTATTTTCACAAAGTCCCCGCATCCCGCTGCCCTGGCCAGGCGTGCAATGCGCACAGCCTCATCTGCATTCCTGGCACCGGAGGTATTGGGAAGAAGGGTCACATGCCCCGGTATATAGTCCAGTATGTTTGCAGGCCCTCCTTCATTTGCCCTGCGCAGGGCCAGGGTGATGATTTGGGCATCTGCCTGCTCCACGGCAGCTCGGATCAAATCCAGGGAATACTTGCCTGAGCCCAGGATGAAACGGGAGGTGAAGGTATGCCCTCCCAGGATGAACGGGTCGTGGTCTGTCTGAGTGATTTTGTCTGTCATTGTCTGAAATCTCCTTTTTTATGTGTTTGATGGGGCTGCCGTGAGTTATCAGATACGCCCTACGGATCCTCCTCACCCAGGATCAGCCGTACAATCATGTTGGCCTGATGGGCTGCGCAGAGCATTACCCTGGGCGCCATGAGGCCGGCTCCGGATGCAGGATCCGAGATGCCGTCCCCGCAGAGGTAGAAGTTTTTTCCGGCCTTCCTGGTAATCACGGTATTGCTGCTGCCAAACCCGGCCATGCCGGATGCGGCCACCAGATATTTGCCGGGGAAATGGGTCAGTATGCCATTGGCCAGCATGGCCTTGGCCTGCGGGCAATCAAATGCCTCGCAGATAATGGTTTCCCCGCTGAACAGGGAAACCAGGTTATCCTCTGTCACTTTCACGCGGTCCGTGTAAATATCCAGGTAAGGATTTATTTCCCTTAATGCATCTGCCAGCGCATCTGTCTTGCAGGTTCCCAGATGCCTGGCCGTATACTGCTGCCGGTTCAGGTTGGTGATGTCCACCACGTCAAAATCCACGAGATGCAGGTGCCCCACACCAATCCTTGCCAGCGCTGCCGCCACATGGGAGCCAAGCCCTCCAAGCCCTGCCACGGCGACCCGTGCCTTATCCAGCTTTTCCTGGACCTCTTGGGTATGCCGTTCCCGTAGGGCTTTTTGCAGCTGTTCCCTTGTCACTGTATCATCCATTGTCATCCTCCTCCTACAAAATTTACGATTTCCATCACATCGCTGTCCGTCAGACAGGTTGTGTCATAGCTGTCTTTAGGCAGAATGCCGCCGTTCAGCTCCACGGCAATGCAATCCAGCCGGTAATTGTGTTCCATAAGATATGTACTGACTGGCACTGCCTGCGTCAGTCCAACGGTGATGCCATTGATGACTGCCATTGTTCCACCTCCTTTGCTGTAGGATTGTTGTGCGATATCAGCATAAAAAAAGTTCACGAAGCAATACACCCGCGGTGGTGCACCCCTTCGTGAACATCTGCTCACTCTGTTTACCAATATGGATTTTAAGGCAGCCGGATATAAGGTATCTGGCTTTCAAGCAATAAAAAACGGGAATACCAAGGTATTCCCGCATAAAAGCTGCTTCATGGGTCCCTACGTTGGCATTATCCAAATCAGGTTCATGGGTCGAAGTTCACAACTTCCTCTCAGCCTATCAATAAGCTCCCCTATTTATGGAAATCAGTATAAGATATGGAAGGGGATTTGTCAACAGGAAATTTGCGGTTTGCCTGTCCGTCGAATCTGCCTGTCCGTTACCTGTCCGCGATTTACCGTTGGGCGTTACCTGTTAAGGACACTGGCCCCGTTGGTGGCAATTACCTCTTTATACCAGTCAAAGGATTTTTTCCTTTTCCTGTTAAATGTACCGTTGCCATAGTCATCACAGTCCACGTAAACCATGCCGTACCGCTTGCTCATCTGGTTGGAGGAGTTGGACACAAGGTCGATACAGCCCCAGCATGTATATCCCATCAGTTCCACGCCGTCCCGGGTCACAGCGTCATACATGGTTTTGATATGCTCCTGCATGTAGTGGATACGGTAATCATCCTGTATGCTCCCGTCTGCTTCCGGCACATCCTGGGCGCCCAGACCATTTTCCACAATGAACAGAGGAAGACGGTATCGGTCATACAGATCCACCATGGAAATGCGCAGTCCCGCAGGGTCAATCTGCCATCCCCATGCGCTTGCCTTCAGATACGGATTTTTGATGGCGGCACATGTATTGCCCTCGGCCACGATAAGGCCCGTGGTGTCAGCGGCTGAGCAGGAAGAGGAGTAGTAGGAGAAGGAAATGAAGTCTACAGGGTAACTTCCAAGTATCTCATCATCCCCTGTTTCCTTTTTCAGGACAATGTTTTTCTTCTTATAAAGGGCTTTCAGATAGGCGGGATATCTGCCGAATACCTGTACGTCTGCAAAGGCCAGGGTGGCGCGCATATCCTGCTGGGCCTTCAGCACATCCTCCGGTCTGCAGGTATAAGGATAGAAGGTCAGCTTGGTCAGCATGCAGCCAACCTTGGAACCTGGAATGGTTTGATGGCAGATTTTTGTGGCCAGGGCACTGGCTACAAATTGATGGTGCATGGCCTGGTATAGGGCCTGTTCAAAGGCTTCATGGGAAGGAAAATGATCTTCTATAAGACCGCCTGTCATGAATGGGTGACGTATGACACTGTCCACCTCGTTAAAGGTGAGCCAGTATTTTACTTTATCCTTGTAGCGGTTGCAGATAGCTGTCACATAACGTGTAAAAAATGTAACAGATTCCCTGGAGTACCAGCCGTCATACTCGGTTACAAAAGCCAGGGGCGGCTCATAATGGGACATGGTGACCAGGGGCTCGATGCCGTATTTATGCAGCTCATCAAAGACACGGTCATAGAATGCCAGCCCCTCCTCGTTGGGGGTTTCCTCATCACCTCTTGGGAAAATCCTGGACCAGGCAATGGACATGCGGAACACCTTAAAGCCCATCTCGGCCATCAGCGCAATATCTTCTTTATAGTGATGGTAGAAATCAGAACCATGGCGCTTGGGATAGTAGGCGGTATCCTGTGTGCGGATGGCCTGCTCAATGTCCGCAGATGTGATTTCCCATTGCTTCTGCATATCCTCCACATCCACATCCGGCTTAAAACGGGTTACATCAGCAGTGGACAGGCCCTTGCCGCCTTCGTTCCAGCCGCCTTCAAACTGGTTGGCGGCAGTTGCGCCGCCCCATAAAAAATCATCCTTAAACTGTCTCATGTGTTTCCTCCTTATTCAAATTGTACCTGTAATACGTCTGTGTTGGCAGTGACTGCGTCATTCATTTTTTTCATGAAATCCAGTTTTTTATTGCTGTTAAGCACCAGTACCGGTGTGATGGGATTATATTCCTTTTCTATGGCAGATAAATCAAAGGTAATCAGCTTCTGCCCCTTTTTGACGTTATCCCCGCTTTTAACATATGCTTCAAAATACCTGCCCTCCAGCTGTACTGTATTAAGTCCGATGTGGACCAGGACTTCCAGGCCGTCCGGGCCGGTGATGCCGATTGCGTGCTTGGATGAGTAGAGGGCAGTGACCGTGCCGTCTGTGGGCATGATGGCAAAGCCGTCCCCCAGGATGCCGGATGCAAAGGTGTTGTCAGGCACTTCAGATAAAGGGGTGATGCGTCCGCTTACCGGAGCAGTGATTACAGCGCTGTGGAGCAGCGGGGCCGCAGGAGCTGCAAAATCTGCCGGCAATGGGTCCACGGATGCCTGTGAGGTGTCGGTGTATCCGCAAAAGGTGCTGCTATCCGCTGCCGTATCCGTCTTTTCTAAAACCAGCGTAAGCGCGAACGCGGATACGATACTGATGGCAATGGCAATCAGTACATTGGATACATTGGACTGGAAATACAGGGGAAGGCTGACAATACTGGAGGAGGCAAAACTCAGCAGATGAAAATGGGTCATGGAGATATAACCTCCGCCCAGCGCACCTCCCAGGCAGGCAGCGAAAAATGCCTTTTTGTAGCTTATGAGCACACCGTATAAAGCCGGTTCTGTAATACCCATGATGGCGGAAAAGCTGGCCGATACGATGAGGGACTTTTTCTCCCGGTTCTTCACACGGAAATACATGGCCGCGGTCGCCCCGAACTGCGCCATGGTGGACATCATCATGGTCGGAAGCAGCATATCATAGCCAAGTTCAGCCAGGTTCTGGAATACAACCGGGGTAAAACCCTGATGCATACCGGTCATTACGGTCAAAGGACGGATGAGGGACATCACGAATCCTGCAATAAAGGCATTGACAGAAAACAGGTATGTGATGAAGCTGGTCAGCGCGCTGCCGGCATAGCTTCCCAACGGTCCCAGGACAACCAGTTCAAGGGGCACCATGATAAGCAGTACAACAGTGGGTGTGAATATGACCTTCAGGATATTGGGCATGTGTTTATCCACAAAACGGTATACATAGCTTAATATCCAGACAGACAGCACGATTGGGATGACGGAATAGCTGTAGTTCACCAGGCGCACAGGGAGGCCGAAAAACTCAATGGCCGTAACGTCCCCGGCACTGACAAATGCCGTGAAGGTGGGATGAAGGATGGCTGCTGCCAGGGCAACGGCCAGTGTGGCATTGGTCTTAAATATCTTTGCACTGGATACTGCCAGGAAAAAGGGCAGGAAATAGAAAATACAGTCCGCCATCATGTTAAACAGCTGGAATGTGTAGCTGTCCACCTGGACCAGGTTAGCTGCCTTTAAAAGGGCGATGATGGCCTTCAGCATACCGGCGCCGGCAATGGCGGGGATGACCGGAAGAAAGATGCCTGACAGGATATCCAGGAACCTGGTAAAAAGCTTCTGGTTGGTCTTTGGCGCATCAGCAGCAGGGTTTAGATTGGCCTGGGCAGCAATCTCGTTATACAGGGAACCAACCTGGGGGCCGATAATGATCTGAAGCTGCTGGTTCTGCATCTGTGCCCCCAATACACCTTTCAGGGACTCGATTTCTTTTAACTGGATTAAATCATTATTATATAAATTAAGCCGCAGGCGGGTCATGCAGTGGGCTGCCCGGCTTATGTTGCTGTTTCCGCCGATAAGTTCAATTATCCTGGCGGCCAGTTCTTGATTGGACATAGGTCATTACTCCTTTTTAATGAATTTGTTGATGTACATGGTAAGGTGCAGGATATCCTCAGGCTGGATTTCCAAGTCATATTTTTCCTTGGTAAACCTGCGGATACGGTCACTGCAGTCATAAGCCCTTTTAAAATATCCTTTTGCATACCGGAGCATTTCATAGTACCGGCTGTCGCTGCTGACGGCGGCAGCCTTCCTGTCATCCAGTACCAGGGCCAGGGTCTGGAGATAGCTGAGCAGCTGGTTGTATTCCAGGGAGTTCTCATCCATTTCCGTACACAGGAAGTATTTGATGAAATTAATAAGGTCCTGTACAAACACGGAAATGTATGCAAAGTCATGGGTTACTTCCGGTTCATTGTGAATCTTGGCATTGACAAAATGCAATGCGATAAGGCCTGCCTCCTCCTCGGGAAGGGTGACCCCGCACTCAATCTGGATGATTTTTAAAGCCACCTCGCCGATGTGGTATTCTTCACGGTAGGTTTTCTTAATGCTCCAGGTCATGGCATTGTCAAAGGCGATTCCCTTTTTCTTTCTGGACACGGCCAGTTCGATATGGTCGGACAAGGTAACATAAATGCTGTCATGGACGCCTGTCTTTAAGACCGTGCGGCCATAATCCACAATTTTTTGGAGACTTCTATGTATTCCTCACTTATCAGCGACAGCAGGTGTATCATATCATCGGAAACATTCTTTTCCTGGAGGATAAATACTTTCTCCATATCGTTGTCCTTCAGCACCATCCCCTTTTTGCTGTTAAACCCTATCCCGTTCTTAACAATAACAACCTCCTTTTCATTTTCATCAATGGCTATAACGGCGTTATTGTTTAATATTGTCTTAATCATCATGGCTGCTGTACCTCCCTCCGGTAAAAATAGGCATAAAAAAAGCAATACAAACACACGCCTAAAGCATTGTGAAGGTATTGCCTATCATTAAATATAGTTACAAGCCCTGTTCAATTGACTACATTATACATACCATGAAATTCTAAGTCAATAGGTAATATTAGATTTGTTAAAAGTGTAAAAAAGTTAATTGGGAAATTGTGCATTTGTGACAAATGACCCATGAGGCATTAAGATATGGTCTGCTAAAGACAGTACGGGACAGATAGGAGCAGTACCCATACAAAACTATAAAGTCCTGCTCCTGCCTGAAGGGTTAACTAAGCTTACTTATCCTCTTTTCCGCATACGCAATGATTTGATACAGCATCCCGGACACAATACAAAGTATCACAATGGAGGTCACCACCATGGTCATGGCAAAGGTCTGTGACCCATAGGTAATCAGATAACCAAGTCCGGCCTTGGCGGACAGGAACTCCCCGATGATGACGCCCACCAGGCACAGGCCGATGTTCACCTTCATGTTGCTGATGAGCATGGGCAGGGAACCTGGAAGCAGGACCTTTACCAGCACATCCTTCCGGTTTCCGCCCAGGGAGTAGATCAGCTTGATTTTTTCCGTATCCATCTGGGTAAAGCCGGTGTAGAGTGTCAGGATGGATCCGAACACGGCCACGGACACGGCGGCCACGATGATGGTCTTCATATTGTTGCCCAGCCATACAATGAGCAGGGGGGCCAGGGCTGACTTGGGAAGGCTGTTTAAAAGTACCAGGAACGGCTCCAGCACCTGGGCAACGCTTTTGCTGGACCATAAAAGCAGGGCGCAGGCCAGGCCAAAAACCGTGCAAAGTGCAAAGCTTATAAGGGTTTCCAGCAGGGTGACGCCTGTGTGGAGGAACAGGCTGCCGTCCCGGGTCATGGTTACCAGGCACTTGGCAATCATGGTGGGGGAACTGAAGATGAAGCTGTCAATCCAGTGCATGTCGGCCGCCAGCTCCCAAAGCGCCAGAAGAAGCACTAAAAGCATGATGCGGCAGATGGTAACCTGCCGGTGGCGGCGCAGTTCCCCTTCAACAAAGGCCTGCTGGGCCACGGACATTTCACAGGTGCCGCAGTTTTTCCTGCCCTGTTCCTGTATGGTATAACAAGGACCGTTATGATTCATATGTCTTCAGCTCCTTCCATACGGTATTAAAATAATTGGAAAATTCCGGGCAGTTACGCCTGTCAAGGGAGCGGGTGCAGCCTTCCGGGAAATCAATGGATAAAACTGACTTGACCCGTCCGGGACGTGCGGACAGCACAACAATACGGTCGGCCACACTGATGGCCTCAGACAGGTCGTGGGTCACCAGGATGGCCGTTTTGTGGGTCCTCCGTATGATGGAGCTGATATCATCGCACACAGACAATCTTGTCTGATAGTCCAGGGCGGAAAATGGCTCATCCAACAGCAGTATATCCGGTTTCAGGGCCAGGGTCCTGATTAATGCCGCCCTCTGGCGCATGCCCCCGGAAAGTTCGGAAGGCTTTGCATATTCAAAGCCGGCCAGGCCATAGGCGGACATCATATCCAGAAGTTCAAGCCTGGCAGGTTCGTCCAACCGTTTTTGTATTTCAAGTCCAAGGGAAATGTTGGAGAAAATGTTGCGCCATTCAAATAAATGGTCCTTCTGCAGCATATAGCCAATCGCGGAATGGGCTTTGGACAGGGGGGCGCCGTCAATGCTGATGGTCCCCTTTTCAGGCTGGGTCAGCCCGCTGAGCATGGTCAGCAGGGTGGATTTTCCACAGCCTGATGGTCCCACAATAGCCACAAATTCCCCGGCAGACACATCAAATGATATATTGGAAAGGGCCAGCGTCTCACCATCCAATGAGTGGTAGGAGTAGCTGACCCCATTTACTTCCAGTTTGGGAATCATGAAAAAGCTCCTTTCAATTAGAAATCAATTCCTTGATTTATTATATGTAGACAACGGGAAACCGTTCGCCCGGAGCAGGAAAAAGAAAACAGGCCCCTGCCGCTTGATAACGGCAGGAAGCCTGCATGATAACAATATGAGCGTGGGACCTTACCCCCTACTTCTGGTAACTCCAGCTTACTGGCGTGGGTCTGGCCGAATCAAATACCTGGGCTGCGTCAAACAGATCAGTCAGTCGTTTCTTGGACGGATCTGTCTGGATGAGGTCCTCATACAGCCGGTAGCCATCCAGGTTCCTTCTGGCCATGCGGAAGTAGTTTGTCCCCATCTGCGTCCAGTAGGGCTTGCTGGCATCCACATTGCAGAAATAGCGGAAGCCCTTGGAAGCAAGGTACTGGTAACGGTAATTTTCCTCTGTATAAGGGTGCCAGTCTGCAATGTCGTTTCCATTTGGATAAATGTAAATATCTGTAGGTCCGATAAGGGATTTTACTTCATTTTCCCATTTATCGGTATCTGTATAGAAACGCTCATCGCTGATTTTGTAAGGCTTTTCAGGGTTTCCGGAAACGCCCATCCATAAATGCCCCCAGCTATGGCTTGCCAGTTCCCAGCCGTCATCCCGCAGACACTGTGCTACTTTAGCAGCCTGTTCCCGTTCCCTTTCATAATCCGGGCTTTCGCTGTAGGAAGAAGCAGTGCGGTAGCCAAAGATGCCCTCATAACCAGTAAGGGCGATAATAGCTTTGGCTCCTTTATAGGAGAAATCCGGATGTTCATCAATAAAGTCATTTAAAATCGGAACCAGATCATAAGAGCCGGCAGAAACTGTTCCGTCCTCCATTTTCATTTCACAGGAAGGCCGTCCGTCCTCACCAATGATGATCTTGCTTGCAAAGCCATCTCCGTCCATATATGGGTAGTAGCACACATCATCCTGGGACATGACAATAGGCTTCTTTCCTTCCGGAAGCATGATATTTCCCCAGGTGAATACAGGATTTCCATTTTCATCGCTGGTTTCATAGGCAATATCATGGATGCGCACCAGAACGTAGCCGTCATTGTAAAGGGCATCTAAGATCTTTAAAAATTCATCTTTTGTGGTCATAACGGAGTTATATCCCCCTGAACGGGAATCTCCATCAAAAGCTTTTGCTGTATCCATGATCAGAGAGTGGAAAAATACATGGGTCACATTTTTTACATCAGCTGGAACCAGGGCATCCTTTTCAGACTGATAAGTGGAAACTGCTTCCTCTATAC
>ERZ836939.4462-NODE-4462-length-10485-cov-3.219847_pt1 | contig 10485 bp, 7 predicted proteins | sample MGYA00519912_ERZ836939 | MGnify/ENA primary metagenome ERZ836939 (study PRJEB31850, sample SAMEA3708810) | human gut metagenome | biome: human gut; feature: human-associated habitat; material: faeces | place: China | collected 2014 ... | reverse complement strand
GATAGAGCAACGGCCTTCTAAGCCGTGGGTCGGGGGTTCGAATCCCTTCAGGCTCGTTTGCACGACCTGTGCAAGGAATATGGTGGATATAGCGCAGTTGGTTAGCGCGCCAGATTGTGGCTCTGGAGGCCTAGGGTTCGAATCCCTATATCCACCCTTGCAGGTTAAGTCCCTGCGACGTTGGGCTATCGCCAAGCGGTAAGGCACAGGACTTTGACTCCTGCATTACGTTGGTTCGAATCCAACTAGCCCAGGATGGGATACTAGCTCAGTCGGTAGAGCACTTGACTTTTAATCAAGGTGTCGCGGGTTCGAATCCCGCGTGTCTCACGATTTTATACCTGAGAAGCAGATGATGCTTCTCAGGTTTTTTTATTGCAGTTTAAGGATAAGCTTACAGCAAAGTCCGTAGGTGAATGGTTTTCATAACATGACGCGTAAGAAGTAATAAATGAATGATATCTATTCAAATAAAAAATCTTGTACAATCGGTAAAAATACATTATACTGATCACAGCGCAGTCTTTATATTTTTTTATTGGAATGGAGGTATGATATAAAGTGAGAAGAAAAATTCAGGTAAAAGAAAGACAGCCGCAGTTTTGTGTAGTAACAGGAATCACATTCACACAAGTGGATGCCTGGTTTGGAAACACGATGAGAGATTTAAAGATGGATCTCATCTATCCAAAGGATGCTGGTAAAAAGTATCCATGTGTTGTGTGGATCTGCGGAGGAGCATGGATTCAGATGGATCGCTCTGCACATTTGGCTTATTTGTCTAGCCTTGCACAGCAGGGATTTGTTGTTGCATCGGTAGAATATCGCACAAGCAATGAGGCAAAGTATCCGGCACCATTGCAGGATGTAAAGGCAGGAATTAGATATTTGCGCGCACATGCAGAACGTTTTTGCATTGATCCAGATCATATAGGTGTGATGGGAGAGTCGGCAGGCGGCTATTTGACATGTATGGCAGCCCTAGCAGATGATCCGATTTATGATGTTGGAGAAAATTTGGAATATTCAAGTGCCGTACAGGCTGCATGCCCATGGTATCCGCCTACAGATTTTCGCGGATTTTTGTACAGCGATACAGAGCAGTGTGCAGCATCACCAGAATCACTTCTTTTAGGAAAAAATGTGATGAGACATCCAGAAGAAGCCTTAGCGTGCTGCCCGGTCAGCTTTGTAACAAAAGATGCGCCGCCATTTTTAATTATTCATGGAGATAATGATCGTACTGTGCCGTTTGGACAGGGAGAAGAACTTCATGATGAGCTTGAAAAGGCAGGATGTGATGTGACGTTGCTTTCCATTGAAAATGCAGATCATGCAGATATACATTTCTTCCAAAAGCAGATATGGGATGAGATTTGTGCTTTCTTTAAGGCAAAGCTGTAAACAAAGAAAAAGAGGACTGCTTTTCTTTCGAAAAGCAATCCTCTCGCCCCTGCCAAGGAGTGCAGTTGAGGGGACTTGAACCCCTACCCAAGTACATGGACATGAACCTGAATCATGCGCGTATGCCAATTCCGCCACAACTGCAAATACACTTGTCTGCATTGGTTATCATAAAAACAGTGCGGGCGACAGGACTTGAACCTGCACGTCATTGACACTAGAACCTAAATCTAGCGCGTCTGCCAATTCCGCCACGCCCGCTTGCTATTATTCACAATCTGACATCGTGACGTTTGCCCCAATGCATGGAGTATAATATCATAACAATATCGTTTTGTCAACAAGAATTTTCAAAACTTTCAAAAAGTTGATAAAAATAGCAATAAGACTTGCAGTTTTATGTATTTCCTGTTACAATAAATTACAGTTATGCCGATGAAAACAAAATTGGACACAATATATGGTGGTACTGTATATTGTGCTTCGTACAAAACAACAGCAGGCAGAATGAGAGGTAGCACAGCCATGATAGAAAAAGAACGTCAAAGTGAATTAATTAGAAAGTTCGTCGTATCACAGGAAATGCCAGATGACGAGATTGCAGATCTGAGCCTGGACGAGCTTACTTATATTTACTTCAACACAGAGATTGCAAAAAAAGATGAGAAATACAAGGCAATTCATTTCCCGATTAAGCAGCAGATTATATATTGGGGCGTTGTCGATGCGATTAAGAAAGCAGAGACACTGTATGTTGCATTTACAGAAAGACCGAAGTATCCGTATCTTGATCCGGGCAGGAATGTATGGCTGTTTTCAACAGAGGATAACCTGACTAGAGCACTTAAGAAACTTGAGGAAGATCGTGGAATGCATCTGATTTATCAGAAACTGCCAAATCAGGTAATTGTTCCGTTTTTTGCTCAGCTGTATTATTGGGGCATTGAGCAGGTGATTGTTGACAACATGAATCATCCGATGATCGTAAAGCGTTCTGATGTGATGCCAGAGATGGATCAGAAGAAGGATGAGAAGAAGCAGGATCTTTGTAATGGAAAGCTGCAGGCGGCATTAATTCAGCATGCACAGTTTATGGCACAGAATCCTGATGCATCTGTATTTAAGGATGATAAAGAAAAGTTAAAGGTTTATACGATTTTAGCTAACAATGTATTCTTTGAAGTATGTGACGCTAAATTTATGGCACCAACAGTTATGGAGAAGGATGGAAAGACCTTCCGTGCGGGAGAGGAGATTCCAGAGGGTGCACGACCTGCAATTGTGTTTATGGGAAAGAAGGATTCTGATCAGAAGGCACTTCCGCTGTTCACTGATATTACAGAGTTCATGAGAGTATATAAGCCGCATGAGATGGGTATTTCAGTTCTGACTTACGAGGCAGCTGAGAAGATGGCAAAGGCAAACAATGCCGAGATTGTAATCAACAGAAATGGAACTGGACTTACTGTAAACGAGCATGTAATGGGTCTGATTGATAAGATCCGTGCAAAGAAGGAAGAAGTAAAGGCGAAAGCTGCTGAGGCAGCAGAAAATGGTGAGGAGTCCACAAGTGAGCCAACACCTGCACCAGTTTCAAATGTACCAAAGACAGTAATGCCGACTGAGACAAAGACAGAGAGCGCATCTAATGAAGCGCAGGGTGAAGTCACATATGGAGATCTTGTTGATGAGCCAGATATGCTGATTGGCGCCTTAAAGAGAACTGCAAAGGCAACAAGACAGGTAAAGCGTATGTGGTTAGCACAGCGTGTACAGGGAAGCAAGGAAGGTTATCTGTTGGTAGCAGAGACTACAAGCAGCTCTGATACCGTTCTTGAGCAGTTAAAGCTTGCTGCAAAGGATTACTTAAACGGAAAAGAAATTGAATGCCGCAGAGCAGATCCGGCAGCGTTAGCAATCGTAGATAATATTAAACCATTTTATAAAAAAGGTATTTTTGGCTAATGCTAAGAATAACGGGCCATTCTGAATCAGGCAGAGTGGCCTTTCCTTTTGATTAATAGGAGGAGCAATGAATATTCTTGATATTATTGGACCAGTTATGGTCGGCCCGTCAAGCTCCCATACAGCGGGAGCTGTTCGAATTGGCCTGGTAGCAGGAAAGCTTTTGGCAGAACCGATCAAAGAGGCACAGATTCATCTGCATGGTTCCTTCTGGGCGACTGGAAGCGGCCATGGTACAGATCGGGCAATTGTCGCCGGACTTTTGGGACTTGCAGTAGATGATGCAAGGATTCCACACAGCTTTGAGCTGGCAGATGAGGCTGGAATGAAATTTTCATTTGATCATGTGGAGCTAGTCGATGCACATCCCAATACTGTCAAGCTAAATCTTACAGGTGTAAACGGAAGTGTGCTTGAGGTAGTAGCAGCTTCCATAGGCGGCGGACGCATTCGCGTCTGTGAAATTGATGGCCTTCCAGCTAATTTTGAGGGTGATTATCCGACATTGATCGTGAGAAATATTGACCAGCCAGGACATGTGATGGAGGTTACGGCAATGCTTGGTCACAAGGGTGTCAATATCGCTACGCTTCAGCTGTTTCGTCAGAGCAGAGGAGGACAGGCTGCGATGGTCATTGAGTGTGATCAGGAGGTTCCGGCAGAGTCAATCAAGTGGCTGTCCAGACAGGAAGGAATTGTCAAAGTCACATATTTGAGTCAGGCACAAAGGGAAGATTAAAATGATGCAGTGCGAAAGGATTGAGATATGTATAAATCATTAGAAGAAATTGCGCAGGTGTCAAAACAAAAAAATATACCGTTTTGGCAGGTGATCCTTGAGGATGACTGTAAGGAGCGCATGGTGAGTCCCGAGCAGTCAAAAAAAGAATTGATGGCAATGTATCAGGCGATGAAAGAGGCAGATGCAGCCTATGATGCCAAACAAAAGTCAAGAAGCGGTATGGTAGGCGGAAATGGACAATTGTTTCATGATGCAGTCGTATCTGGAAAAACAATCTGCGGTCCAGTAATTGCATCGGCAATTGAAAAAGCACTGAAGATGGGTGAGTCAAACGCCTGTATGAAACGTATTGTGGCAGCACCTACGGCTGGTGCCTGTGGCGTGGTTCCAGCCGTATATCTAACGCTTCAGGAACAGCGCCAGATTGATGATGAGCGTATGCTTGAGGCAATGTATATTGCATCAGGTGTGGGCGGTGTCATTGCAAACCGTGCATTTCTTGCGGGTGCGGCAGGAGGCTGTCAGGCAGAGATTGGTTCTGCAAGTTCCATGGCAGCAGCAGGAGCTGTTTACCTTGCAGGAGGAGACACCGAGGCAATCATCCATGCAGCAGCTATGGCAATGAAAAATCTGCTTGGCCTTGCATGTGATCCTGTAGCCGGTCTTGTGGAGGTGCCTTGTGTGAAGCGAAATGTTGTAGGTGCAGTTAATGCGCTCTCAGCAGCTGATATGGCACTGGCTGGTGTTCGAAGCATCATTCCGCCAGACGAAGTGTTTGATGCTATGAGAAGTGTTGGAATCAGTCTTCCTGAAGCTATTCGTGAGACAGGAAAGGGAGGACTGGCTGCAACAACAACAGGACAAAAGATTGCGCAGGGGCTTCAGCATGAGTAATCAAGTCCATTGCAGACGACCTGTCAGAAACTTAACTTTGACAGGTTGTTTTGCCGCAGTATTAGGCGGGCTCATTTTATTTTTGTGTCTCGTCTGTGTAAGTGTAACTGTTACGCTGAATTTTCGCCCACTCTACTATTTAGATATGAAGCTGCTTCATATCTCAGACATCAGCGGTTACAGTAATGACGTGATCAGAAAAAACTTTGATGCGTTGATTCGTTACAATAATATCTGGCATACGGGGATACTTAATTTCCCAGATTTTCCAATGTCAGAATCTGGGCGTATTCACTTTGAGGAAGTGAAAAAAGTATTTAGTGTTTTCGAGTATGGCGCATTGATTTTAATTCCACTGTCAGCTGCTGAAATTATAGCGGCAAAGAAAAAGCGTTTTGGAAGTCTTTTTGCAGCAGCGGGAATTATTAGTGTTGGTATACCGGCAGCACTTGGTCTTTTGATCGCAGCAAATTGGGAATGGGTATTTATTACATTTCACAAGCTTGTGTTTCAAAATGACTATTGGCTATTTGATCCATATACGGATCCAGTTATTATGATTTTGCCAGATGAATTTTTTATGCACTGTGCAGCACTTATTATGATTCTTGTGCTGACAGGAAGTCTTGCTTTTTTGGCAGTATGGAAAAAACTGGCAAAGAAAAAGTAAAATAAGTACGTGCCATAGGGCATCGAAGCAAAGGAGAAAAATGGAAATAATTAAGGAAGCAACAGGTGCGGCAATTCGTCCTTTCGATCTTTCATATGAAACAATTCTTTACGCATCCGATTTTGGAGCAGCGCCTAAAAAAAGTGCTGTGGAAAATACTCAGGCGATAAACCAAGCAATTCTGGCAGCATCAAAGCAGGGCGGTGCAACTGTTGTAATTGCAAAAGGTGAGTATCGTACCTATACTATTGAATTAAAAAGTCATGTGCATCTTCATTTCGAGGAAGGCGCAGTAATTCGTGCAGCGAGAACTGATATTAAGCATTCTTATGTCAATCAGGATGGCGAGGGTGGCAATTACCTTGAGCCGGAAATCAATCGTTTTGCAGGTCTGCAGGATCATGGTCACAGCTATTTTGCAAACAGTCTGTTTTATGGTGCAGATCTGTGTGATATCATGATTTCTGGTGATGGACTGATTGATGGAAGCAGCTGGAATGAAGAAGAAAAGTGCCGTGAATATGTGCTTTTAGGCGGTGATCCGTCTGAGCCGGCTTTTAGAAATGAGAGAGGTCATAACGGTGAGTGGTTTGGAAATAAGGCAATTGCACTTGTGCGCTGTAAAAATGTTGTACTGACAGATTTCTCACTTGTAATCGGCGGCCATTTTGCCATTATTGCAGAAGGTGTTGAAAACATGTATGTTGACGGCATTTTGATTGATACAAATAGAGATGCATTTGATGTAGACTGCTGTAAAGATGTGACGGTTAGAAATAGTGTATTCAATTCACTTACAGATGATGGTCTTGTTATGAAAAGCTCCTATGGTGCTGGTATTTTTATGCCGCTTGAAAATGTGCTTATCGAGGATTGCAAGGTATCTGGCTATGATGCAGGAAGCGTCTATGCAAAGACCTACACAAACGAAAAGCTTGTGGCTGAGGATCGCTGTGGCCCGACAGGACGTGTAAAGCTTGGAACCGAGTCTTCATGTGGCTATCATCAGGTAACAGTGCGCCGTGTTGATTTTGAGCATTCAAGAGGTTTTGCATTAGAAGCAGTAGACGGAAGTGATCTGACAGATATTATTTTTGAAGACAGCCATATGAAGTATATTAGCAGCTCTCCAATTTTTATCCGCGTTGGCGATCGCTGCCGATTCCCTGTGACAGGTATGCAGATGAGTGAGGAGATTCAGGCTAAGGCACCTAATATTCGTCTGGACAACAGGGGCTTTGTTATTCCTGATAATGAGCATTATCCAGTAATTCCGGCAGTGCGTTATACACCGTCCTACAATAAAACAAAGCTTGTAAGTGTGGACGGACGTTCCTTCTTCACAGTTGTGGATGAAGAAAATCCAGTTACGCTGAATCAGGCAAATTTAGTCAAAGAAGATGGTGTAACTTATGGCAAGATATATGTGGCAGGAGAAGGCTATGTGGCAGACCGCACGAAAGCTCTTGACGCACCAGAGGCAGCATCAAGGGCAAATGGATGCTCAAGACCACTTGCAAAGGTAAAAAATATTAGAATTGCACGTGTCAGCGCAGAGAGTGTTGATCCAAGATACCCGATTCTTCTTGCCGGTCTTGATGGCAGCAACATTGAAAATGTACAGCTGGAAGATATTAAGGTAACTTACCGCGGCGGATTAACGATGGAGCATGCGACAGAGCAGCGTCAGTTAAATACGAACTGGGAGTATACACAGTATCAGACAAAGCCGTCTATTCAGAGCCTTCCTTGGCTTGTGAATACATTTTTCCTGAAAAACGAGGGCTTGCTTCCAAGAGTCGATTGGGACGAAAAGACAAAGAGCTGGAAGGATGATCCTTATAATGTGCCAGAGCTTCCAACTTCTTACCCAGAGCCAAGTATTTTTGGTATCTTGCCGGCATACGGATTTTATGCCCGTCATGTAAAAGGATTAGAGGTAAAGGGTCTGTCAATTGGTTTTGAGAAAGAAGATACGCGTCATGCAATTGTTCTTGATGATGTGGAAGATGCAAGCTTTGAAGATCTTTCTCTTCAGACAGCAAAAGAAACGCAGGAAGTAGCGTTTGTAACAAGTATGTATAAGCGTCCGGCAAATCTAGAATATGTACCAGATCAGCCATATCATATGACAACGATTACAAATGTAACACTGCCAGAAAATATTTCTGTTAAGCTGGCAACAGTTGAGGCACCAGCGCCGGGAACACCAAGAGATTCCTTCTATAGCTGCCCAACACTGCCAATTCCGGAAAATGGCTACCGCTATCAGAAAGAGACAGATGTATATCCATTACCGCTTACTGTTTTTCCACCGTTTGAAAATCGTACAACTGGAAAGACAAGAAATCCGGCAGAGGAGACGAGCCGTAAAGAGGTGCCGGGCATGATTTATAATGAAGGCCTTGCACAGCGTGAGTACACTGTTTATCGTGATCATGGCAAGCATGTATCTGTTACTATGAAGAAAATGACAAAAGAGCAGGTTGGAGAGATTGCAGCAGTTGAACGTGCATGCTTCCTTCCGGCAGAGGCTGCATCCGAGAAAGATTTTGAGGAGCGTTTTTCAAGTCCGGCGTTTGTTTGCTATGGTGCATACAATGAAGAAGGAGAGCTGATTGGCTTTATTGATGGTGCTTCCTATGATAAACCAGAGCTTCCTGATGAGCTTTATCATGATACTACAAAGCTTGTAGAAAATGGTCCATGGCAGACTGTATTTGGTGTTAATGTGATTGCACGTTACCGCAGAATGGGTGTTGCAGGCCAGATGGTACGTCACTATGTTGAGGAGAGCCGTAAGCGCGGACAAGACGGTGTTGTGCTAACATGTAAGGATCATCTGCGTCCTCTTTATGAAAAAGCCGGATTTATCTGGCAGGGTGTATCAGCTTCCACACACGGCGGTGTGAAGTGGAATGATATGCTACTTCGCTTCCGAAAAGGAGAATAAAAGAAATGAAGAAACTGTTGATTTATTTAAAGACATACCGTAAGGAGGCATGTCTGGCACCAATTTTTAAGATGCTTGAGGCTGTCTTTGAACTGTTTGTGCCGCTTGTTATTAAAGGAATCATCGACTACGGTATTGCAGCAGAAGACCGCGCATATTGTCTTCGCATGGGACTGCTGCTTTTACTGCTTGCCGTAATCGGTCTTGCAATGGCAACTACAGCGCAGTGGTTTTCTGCAAGAGCGGCAGCAGGCTTTGCAGCGAAAATTAAGCAGGTATTAATGGAGCATATACAAAAGCTTTCTTATACAGAGCTTGATACTATTGGTACATCAACGCTGATCACACGTATGACAAGTGATGTCAATCAAGTTCAGACAGGAACGAATCTGGTGCTTCGTCTGTTCATGCGTTCTCCATTCATTGTATTTGGCTCTATGATTATGGCATTTACTATTGATTTTAAGGCTGCCATGATCTTTGTGATTACAATTCCGCTTTTGTCTGTTGTTGTATTTGGCATTATGCTTTCAAGCATTCCGCTTTATAAAAAGGTACAGTCACAGCTTGACCGCGTACTTGGTATTACAAGAGAAAATCTGACAGGTGTGCGTGTAATTCGTGCATTTAATAAGGAAGGAGAAGAAATCAGCCACTTTAAGACAGAGAATGAGCAGTTTACAAGACTACAGACTTTTGTTGGAAAGATTTCAGCATTGATGAATCCATTAACATTTGTTATTGTTAATTCTGCAATTCTTGTTCTTGTCTGGACTGGTGCTTGGAGAGTAGAGGGAGGCATTTTGACACAGGGTGCAGTTGTAGCTCTTGTCAACTATATGTCTCAGATCTTAGTCGAGCTGATTAAATTAGCAGATTTGATTATTAATATTACAAAGGCAGTTGCATGTGGAAACCGTATCCAGAAGGTGCTTGATGTAAAGCCGTCCATGGAAAATGGAAGCGATAAGGAAATTGCAGAGAAAGCGACTGTACCTGCAGTTGATTTTGATCATGTATCCTTAACATATGCTGGTGCCGGTGCACCGTCTCTTACTGATATTGATCTTCATGTAAAGACAGGTCAGACAGTCGGAATCATCGGAGGAACTGGTTCTGGTAAGACTTCTGTTGTCAATCTGATTCCACGTTTCTACGATGCGATAGAGGGAACTGTTCGCGTATTTGGAAAGTCAGTGAAGGATCAAGATATCGAGTCACTTAGAAGCCAGATTGCGGTTGTTCCACAGAAGGCAGTCTTGTTTGCAGGAACGATCCGCGAGAATATGAAGTGGGGCAAGGAGGATGCAACCGATGAGGAGATCATGGAAGCACTTGCCATTGCTCAGGCAACTGAAGTCGTAGAAAAGAAGGAAGGCGGTCTTGATGCTTTTGTTGAGCAGGGTGGAAAGAATCTTTCTGGTGGTCAGAGACAGCGACTGACTATTGCGCGTGCCCTAGTCAGACAGCCACGTATTTTAATTTTAGACGACAGTGCATCTGCACTTGACTTTGCAACTGATGCAGCTCTTAGAAAGGCAATTCGAGAGATGAAAAATGCACCAACTGTATTTATTGTATCGCAGAGAACTTCCTCTATCAGATTTGCTGATCAGATTTTAGTGCTTGATGATGGAAAGAGCGTTGGTGTTGGAACGCATGATGAGCTTCTTGCAAGCTGCAGCGTATACAAAGAGATCTATGATTCTCAATATAAAAAGACAACCACAGGCAATCAAAAATCAGGAAAGGAGGCATAAAAATGGCAGCAAAGAAAAAATATGATCGTACCAAGCAGAAAGGCCATTGCCCCAAGGGCCAGGCTTTCTCCCCAGAAGATATGGGTAATCTGTCTGC
>ERZ836939.4458-NODE-4458-length-10487-cov-2.888995_pt1 | contig 10487 bp, 7 predicted proteins | sample MGYA00519912_ERZ836939 | MGnify/ENA primary metagenome ERZ836939 (study PRJEB31850, sample SAMEA3708810) | human gut metagenome | biome: human gut; feature: human-associated habitat; material: faeces | place: China | collected 2014 ... | reverse complement strand
GGTATAGTGGGTATATTCGATTAGAGGATTATCTAACAAATGTATTTATCGACTCTATCTGAAAACCTCAAAACCTCGCTGCGCTCGAAAACTACATCTCATTCCCGGTCTCCGACCGGACCTTCTCCTTCGGAGCAAGGTCAACACCCTTAAACCTCGCTTCGCTCGAGGAACAGCCCCCTCACACGCAAAAAGGACATCCCGCGCGGGATGTCCTTTCCTTTTTCCTTATTTATCGTTCTATCATTGATTATTTGTTTTCATCTCTGTGAGCAACGGCTGCGTCTACGAGGCCCTGGAAGAGGGGATGCGGACGGTTCGGGCGGGATTTGAATTCCGGGTGTGCCTGGGTTGCTTCGAAGTATGGATGGTCGGCGAGTTCGATGGTCTCAACGAGTCTGCCGTCCGGGCTGGTGCCGGATACGATAAGGCCTGCTTTTTCGAGTTCCGGGCGGAGTGCGTTGGAGACTTCCCATCTATGACGATGACGTTCATAGACGATTTCCTGGTTGCCGTAGAGTTCTCTTGTCTTGGTGCCTTCTTTGAGTTTGCACGGGTAGATGCCGAGGCGCATGGTGCCGCCTTTTTCGGTGACGTCTTCCTGGTCGGACATGAGATCGATGACCGGATATGGTGTATCCGGTACGAATTCGGTGGAGTTAGCGTCTTTCATGCCGCATACGTCTCTTGCGTATTCGATGACGGCGCACTGCATGCCGAGGCAGAGGCCGAGGAACGGGATCTTGTTGGTGCGTGCGTACTTGATGGTGGCGATCTTGCCTTCTACGCCGCGGTTGCCGAAGCCTCCTGGTACGACGATGCCGTCGATGTCTTTGAATACTTCACGGAGATCGGGCTGTTCTTCTTCGATGGTTTCGGAGTTGACCCAGCGGATGTTGACCTTATTTCCTATCTTGAAGCCTGCATGGGAGAGGGCTTCGACGACGGAGAGGTATGCGTCGTGGAGTTCGACGTATTTGCCGACGAGGGCGATGTTGACGGTCTTGTCAGCGGAAAGGATGCGGGAAACCATGGCTTCCCAGTCTTTCATGTCGCACGGGCTGTCGTCAAGGCCGAGTTTTTCGAGGGCGATGCGGTCGAGTCCTTCGTCTCTCAGCATAAGCGGTACTTCATAGATGCTGGATGCGGTGAGGTTGTTGATGACTGCATCTGGTTCTACGTCGCAGAAGAGGGCGATCTTTCTCTTCATGTCTTCCGGGAGTGCCTTGACGGTGCGGCATACGATGATGTCCGGCTGGATGCCGATGGAGCGGAGTTCCTTGACGGAGTGCTGGGTCGGCTTGGATTTCAGTTCGTCTGCTGCTTCGATGTATGGCACGAGGGTGACGTGGATGTAGAGTACGTCATTTCTGTTCGGCACGTCCTTCTTGACCTGACGGATGGCTTCGAGGAATGGCAGGGATTCGATATCGCCGACGGTGCCGCCGATTTCGGTGATGACGATGTCTGCATTGTCATTGCGGCCGACGCGGAGGACTCTGTCTTTGATTTCGTTGGTGATGTGCGGGATGACCTGGATGGTGGATCCGAGGTATTCGCCTTTTCTTTCTTTGTTGATAACGGACTGGTAGACTTTGCCTGTTGTCACGTTGGAAGCCTTGGAGAGGTTTTCGTCGATGAAACGTTCATAGTGGCCGAGGTCGAGATCCGTTTCGGCGCCGTCGTCAGTGACGAATACTTCGCCGTGCTGATACGGGCTCATGGTGCCGGGGTCGATGTTAATATATGGATCGAATTTCTGGATGGTGACTTTGTACCCTCTGTTTTTGAGTAATCTTCCGAGGGAAGCGGCCGTGATGCCTTTGCCCAGAGATGAAACGACGCCGCCGGTTACGAAGATGTATTTAGTCATGAGACCTCCTCTTTCAATGATAGTAACGATCGAATTTTCTTCCTTTTATTATACTCCCGGCCCGTATGGGAAGAAATACGGCGGGATATATTTTTACATATGTTCAGGAGCAGAAACGCCCAAGATGGCGAGTGCATGCGCGAGGACGTACTGTACGGCTGTGATGAGGCCGAGGCGTGCTTCGGTGGTCTTTGCATCGACGCCGAGGATTCTGCATTCTCTGTAGAAATGATGGAAGAGGGCTGCCAGTTCGTAAGCATACTTGGCTACGCGCTGCGGTGCTCTTTCAACGGCTGCGCCCGCCAGAAGCTGGTGGTAGTTTTCCATTTTCTTGATGAGGTCGAATTCGCATTCTTCCTTGAGGTAGGAGAAATCGGTGCCTGCGAAGGACGGATCCCATTTCACGCCTGCTTCTTTCGCCTGATCGAAGAGGCTGTGGATGCGGGCATGGGCGTACTGGATGTAGTAGACCGGGTTGTCGCTGGACTGTTTCTTGGCAAGATCGATGTCAAAGTCCATCTGGGAGTCGAGTGTTCTTGCGCAGAAGAAATAGCGTGCTGCGTCGGTGCCGACTTCGTCCATCAGTTCACGCAGGGTGACTGCCTGGCCGGTACGCTTGCTCATCTTGACTGGCTGTCCGTCGCGGAGGAGGGTAACCATCTGGAGGAGCATGATTTCAAAATCATCGGGGTTGTATCCGAGGAATTTCATAGCCGTCTTCAAGCGGATGATATATCCGTGGTGGTCAGCGCCCCAGATGTCGATGAGTTTGTTGTATCCTCTTTCGATCTTGTTTCCAACGTATGCGATGTCGGAGCAGAAGTAGGTCGGCACGCCGTTGGTACGGATGACGACTCTGTCCTTGTCATCGCCGTTCTTTGTGGTACGGAGCCAGAGGGCGCCGTCTTTTTCGTAAAGGTTGTCTTCATCCTTCAGTACCTTTAAGGCCTTGTCGACCTGTTCCGGATAGAGGGATTTTTCGGAGAACCAGTTGTCGAAGTCTACGTTGAAATCGTGGAGGTCCTTGCGGAGGGCGTCGAGTTTTTCGTTGAGGCTGATGTCCTTGAATGCCAGGAGGCGTTCTTCATCGCTCATGTCCAGGTATTTCTTGCCGTCTCTTTCAAGGATTCTCTTGGCTGTTTCGACGATGTCCTGTCCATGGTAGCCGTCTTCCGGGATTTCTGCGTCGTAGCCGCAGAGCTGGAGGTATCTGGCATTGATGGATTCAGCGAGATGGTCGATCTGGTTGCCTGCGTCGTTGACGTAGTATTCGGAATAGACGTCATAGCCGGCAGCGCGGAGCAGGTTCACCATAGCGGAACCGTATGCTGCGCCTCTGGCATGGCCGATGTGAAGCGGGCCTGTCGGGTTGGCGGAAACGTATTCCACGAGGATTCTGTCCTTCTGGTCTTTCGGAAGGTCCCCGTAGGACGGGCCTGTCTTCAGGATTTTTTCCAGCTCGGCATAGACGGTGTCTGCTGCCAGGAAGAAATTGATGAACCCTGCGCCTGCGATATCCATCTTGGCAACAAGGGGCGTGTCGATATGTTTCACGATCACTTCCGCGATCTGGCGCGGCGCTCTGTGCGCTGCTTTTGCCCAGCGCATGGAAGCATTGGTGGAATAATCGCCGAATTCCTTGGACTTCGGGACTTCCAGACGCTGCATGGGGGCGTATTCCCCTTCCGGCAGCTCGCCTGCCGCAATGGCGGCGTCCTTTGCTTTTTCAATGATTTCCTTCAGTTGTTCTCTGACTTCCATGAATACTCCGGATCCTCCCGCACTTCTATTACAACTTCATTTAAATGGTTAAACAGTCCTTTGAGCTCGACGTCGTAGGTCAGAACGACCTTGCCTTCGCCGCCTGTAAGACTGTCTTCGATGCTCCTTGTGACGACGGTCACTTCGAGGGGTCCCATCAGTGTCTGATAGGTCGACTTCGATGACTTGCCGATGCGGTACTCCTGCTCCTGCAGGAATGTGCCTTCCCGCAAAAGGCTGACGTGGTCCTCGTAAACGCGGAGCGTCGTCGTCGTGCCTTCCATGCCGGCTAGTTTCGTTTCCCGGTAAGAGACGTACCTCATATTCCCCTCTTCCCCGTAAATGCCCGGGGTTTCCAGGGTGATTTTCTCATCCTTTCCGGTCTCGTCACGCTGGACGGAAGTGACATTGATAATGACGTGTTTCTCCAATCTATGCCGCCTCCTTCATCAATGAATCAATCATTTTTATTATATCATAAGAAGGCCTTTTTCCACTCCTTCTTATAACAATACAATACTAATCATTATAGCACGCGCGTCTACCTCTCTCAAATGGAAAATGGAAATAAATAAAAAGAAAAAAGGGCGGAGAAATGAATCATTTCCGAGGGCCCTTTTCTTTTACTCTTTATGGTGTGCTCCGCGGTTGACCTGGATGATTTCTTCATGGGTGGGCGCTTTGGCAAGGTGCATGAGGTGGTCATTGATGGCATCGCGTACGCCGGGCGCTTTTCAAGGGCTTCCTGCAGGGCTTTTTCCATTTCTTCTTTATTGTAGTCGCAGCAGTAGCAGGGTGTCCCGGGCTGCTGGCGCCAGGATTCTTCGGGGGTGCCTCCGTCGACGGGATCGAAGCCCGCTTCATCGATCAGGCGCATGACGACGGCTTTGTCTTCCGCACTGTCTCCTGCAGCAGCGGCGGCAAGTCTTCCCTCGTCCCCTTTCTTTCTGCCCTTCTCTGCCAGGGTATCCCCCAGAACGTTGTTGAACGCTTTGATGATGGGATGCCCGATTTTCTCAGAAACCCAGAGGCTTTCTGTTTTTCCTTCGTCCAGTTCCTTGATATGGGAATCACGGAGGTCCGGATAATAATTGGACGTATCCACCACGATCGTCTTTCCTGCATCCTTGAAAAGATCCCTGGGAAGCTTCTCAATGGCAGGAAGAGGAACCGCCAGAATGACGACATCCTTTCCTTTGACGATTTCAGAAATATCCGAAGGCGCTGCGCCGATCTTCTCTGCAAACGCCCTGACGGCTTCCTTCCCTCTCGAATTGGCCACGCTGACCTGATGACCGGCCTTCACGAACTTCTCCGCCGATATGCCCGACACCAATGACACCTATATTCATATCCACGCCTCCTATATATTGAAAGTTTTATATATTATACACGAGGGGGAAAAGGGAGGGAACTGGGGAAACGAACTACAGCTCGGAGTAATCAACCCTATCCGCCGGCATCAGAATTTGGGGCCGGCACCTTCCCCGTCTGGGAAGGCGAGTATTGGCGGCGCTTTGGGAAGGCGAGTGTTGGCGGCGCTCGGGAAAGTCAGCGCCCAGTACATCCGAGCTTGCGAGTTTCTACAAAAAAAGATGCGGAACTGTTTGGGTTCCACATCTCTATTGATTCTGTTTCTTTTCTTATCTCTTTCCGATTCTTCTTGCTTTGTAGGCTTTGAGTTTGGCGTCGCGGATTTCGAGGTGTTCGAAGTATTTCTTGGTTTCTGCGACGATGACGCCTGTGAGGCCCAGGAGGGCAATAAGGTTCGGGATGGCCATGAGGCCGTTGACGATATCTGCGAGTGCCCAGATGGATTCGAGTTTCAGGAAGGCAGCGGATGCGAGGATGACGAGGAAGAGGACTCTGTAGAAGAGGATGCTCTTGGTGCCGAAGAGGTATTCCCAGCAGCGTTCGCCGTAGTAGTTCCATCCGAGGATGGTGGTGAAGGCGAAGAGTGCGAGAGATACGGTGAGAAGGATCGGCGCGAAGCCGCCATAGGTGACGGCAAATGCGTTCTGTGTAAGTTCAGCGCCGTTGGTGTCACCGAGCCACTGGCCGGATACGATGATGGTAAGACCGGTCAGGGTACAAATGATGATGGTGTCGATGAAGGTACCGGTCATGGAAATGAGGCCCTGTTCTGCCGGCCATTTTGTTTTAGCGGCAGCAGCGACGATCGGTGCGGAGCCTAAGCCGGATTCGTTGGAGAAGAGGCCTCTGGCAATACCGCTTCGCATAGCGAGCATGACGCCTGCGCCTGCAAAGCCGCCGGCAGCTGCGGTGCCGGAGAATGCGCCGGTGAATACCTGGCTGATGGCGCCCGGGAGGCCGCCTGCATTGAGTGCCAGGAAGATGACGGTAATGACGAAGTAGATGACGGCCATAGCCGGAACGATTTTTTCAGCAGCTTTTGCGATGGACTGGAGTCCGCCGAAGGTGATGATAGCTACGAGTACTGTAATAACGGCGCAGGTGATGTAGGTGGAAATGCCAAAGCCTGCTTCCACGGAGGAAATGATGGCGTTCATCTGTGTCGTGGTGCCGGAGCCAAGGAGGGCTACCATGCATCCGAAGAAGGCAAAGAGAACGGCGAGTGGTTTCCATTTCTTGCCAAGGCCCATTTCGATGTAGTACATCGGGCCGCCGGCGATGTTGCCGTTGTCATCGACCTGACGGTATTTGACGGCAAGGCAGCCTTCTGCGTACTTTGTCGCCATGCCGAAGAAGGCGGCGAGCCACATCCAGAAGAGTGCGCCAGGGCCGCCGAGTTTGATAGCGGTAGCGACGCCGACGATGTTGCCGGTGCCGACGGTGGCAGCGAGCGCGGTACAAAGCGCTTTGAATGAATCAATGTCTCCTTCGCCCTTGTTTCTTGCGAAGAATATGAGCTTCAGAGCTCTCGGCAGTTTGACGACCTGCAGCAGTGTGAGCCGGAATGTGAGCCAGATGCCCGTACCGACAAGTAAGACTAAGAGCCACGGTCCCCAGACGATGCTGTCAATCTGGTTTAAGATGTCTAACAACATAGATTTTTCCTCCCATTTTCCCCAGATCCCCCACCCCTTTGGAGGGATCCACTACCTGAGAAAGACTTTCCTTTCCCAAAACCCATTAAAAAACCGCCGGCTCTAAAAATGAAAACAGAGCCGGCGGCCCATTGATTTCTCAAAGTCCTTGTCCGGCCCTGTCCTTTTGCCTGAGAGATTGAGGCTTGCGCCTTTTGCACCTTCGGCTTCCGCATCGTTTCAGCGGAGATCTCCAGAGTTATGTCCGCATACAGTTTCGTGTCCTTTGAACGCCTGATAGTGTTACTCCTTCGGCAGTCTCCGAAAGGTGTATATTGAATAAGTATACACTTTTCATCCTCGAGCTCTTTCTGTATGCATCATCCATTACGAATTGTATTGTTATTATAAGGCAAAGCAGGTGTATTGTACAATAGAATTTTTGTAAATTTTTTTATATTTCTATAAAAATTTCTTACAAGTTTTGCATATATAGTGGATACTTGTTGCATTATAAGCATACACAAGTCTATTTTATTACTATTATATATAGGAGAGCGTCATGAAGCTCATCACTCCCCATTTCCTTCCTTCTTATTCTGTGATCTGAATGTCAGAGGGCACTTCCTGTTCAGATGCGTTGACGACGACGGCAACGGCTGCATCGCCTGTGATGTTGAGGCAGGTGCGGAACATGTCGAGGACTCTGTCGATGCCGGCAACGAGTGCAAGGCCTTCGAGCGGAAGTCCGACGGACTGGAGTACCATGGCAAGCATGATGAGGCCTGCGCCCGGGACGCCGGCGGTGCCGATGGAGGCAAGGGTGCCGGTGAGGACGATCATCATCATCTGGTCAAAGGTGAGCGGTACGCCGAATACGTTGGCGATGAAAATGGAGCAGACGCCCATATAGAGAGCGGTGCCGTCCATATTGATGGTCGCGCCAAGGGGCAGTACGAAGGATGCGATGTCGCGGTGAACGCCGAGTTTTTCCTGGACGTTCTTCATGTTGACCGGAAGCGTGCCTGCGGAAGAGCAGGTGGTGAAGGCGATGGCCATCGCTTCGGACATGCCGCGGAAGAAGGTGACCGGGCTCATGTGAGCGGCGACGGTCGTCATGGCAGAGTAGACGCAGACGGCGTGGATGGTGCAGCCGATCAGCATGCAGATGATGACGGAGAGAAGCGGCAGGAGCACTTTCGGTCCGTTCATGACGACGACAGGAAGCAGCAGGCAGAAGACGCCGATCGGGGCGGTCTTCATGATCATGGCGATGATCTTGTAGCAGACTTCAGCGAATGCATCAAAGAAGCTGATCAGTGTCTCGGCTCTCTTGCCGCCGACGGAAATGATGCCGGCTCCGACGAAGAGGGCGAAGATGATGACTGGCAGGATGTCTGCCTTGGCCATGGATGCGATCGGGTTCGACGGGATCATGTCGACGAAGACCTGCATGATGCTCGGGGCTTCCTTGACCTTCGGCGCGGTCGCTCCGGCCATGCTCATGCCGGTGCCCGGATCAATGGCCAGGGCTACGGCAAAGCCGATCACGATGGCGATAGCGGTGGTCACCATGTAAATGGACAGCGTCTTGATACCGATACGGCCCAGTTTCTTCATATCCCCCATGGACGTCATGCCGACGACCAGGGAACAGAAGACGACAGGAACGATCATCATCTTGATCAGATTGATGAACATGGTGCCGATCGGGGCAATCCATGTCTTCACAGGCGCCGCCGCGCCTTCTCCCAATACCAGTCCGACGATGACGGACAGGACAAGGGAGGCAAAAATCTGTAACGAAAGATTCATAATTTCCCCTCCAGGTGCCTTTTAAGGCATTAAAAATGATAGACATATTATAGGAGCATACATAATAAAAAACTAATAGATTTCGTAAATTATCCATACATTTATATATGTACCCGTCTGAGATATTTAATAAATTATGTAAAGCATAACCTTTGTATTATAATTCATGAGATTTACTATTTCGCTTTATGAATCAACATGCATGAAAAAAAGAGCGCGATTGAGAATAACCGCGCTCCCTATGTAAATTCGCTATAGGAAGGAAATGGGATTTCCTTTCTGAAAAATAAACGGGAAACTTTATTTTCTAATGATATTCAAATCTTCTGGACCACTTCTTCTGCGGCCGTCTCCCCTGCCCTTGCTGCCTTTTCAGCGGCAATGACTTTCTGGTAGGAGAAGACTTCTTCCTTGATGACCGGTGCGAGGACGAGGATGGAGATCAGGTTCGGGATCGCCATGAGAGCGTTCGCGATGTCGGAGAGGCTCCAGACGAGGTCTAGGGTCTGGGTAGCGCCTACGTAGACGACCATGGAGAAAGCGACGCGGTAGATGAGGTTGTACTTATGGGTGCCGAAGAGGTATTCCCATGCTTTTTCGCCGTTGTATTCCCAGCCGAGGATGGTGGAATATGCGAAGAGGATGATGCCGATGGAAACGATGTAGCTGCCGATCGGTCCGATATTGTGGGAGAAGGCTGCCATGGTGAGGGCCACGCCGGTCAGGGGCTTGCCGTCAGCGCCAAGGGTGCCGAGGACGCCGGAGGAAGCAATGGTGAGACCGGTGATGGAGCAAACGACGATGGTGTCGATGAAGGTGCCGGTCATGGAAATGTAGCCCTGTCTTGCCGGACGGTCAGTCGTGGAAGCAGCGGCCGAGATGGCAGCTGAGCCGAGGCCTGCTTCATTGGAGAAGCATCCTCTTGCCACGCCGTAGCGCATAGCGTTCATGACAGAAACTGTGATCGTACCGAGCACGCCGCCTTCGACAGCGGAAGGATCGAATGCCATCATGATGATCATGTAGAGGCCGTGCGGTACGTTTTCAATATTGAGGATGACGCAGAGGAGGCCGGCAGCGATGTAGAAGGCAGCCATGCCTGGAACGACGATGGAGGAAACTCTGGAAATGGAGGTGATGCCCCCTACGATGACGGCAAGGGTCATGACGGTCATGATGATGCCGCTGATTTCATTGGAAACACCGAATGTCGCATTGACGGCGGTGCTGATGGAATTCGCCTGGGTCATGTTGCCGATGCCGAAGGAGGCAATGACGGCAAAGAGAGCAAAGAGGAAACCCATCAAGATGCCGGCTTTCTTGTTCTTGAAGCCGTTCTTCATCGTGAACATCGGGCCGCCCTTCATTTCACCCTTCGCGTTCACTTCGCGGAACTTGAAGCCGAGCATGCATTCAGAGAATTTCGTGGACAGGCCGAAGCAGGCGGAAATCCACATCCAGACGAGAGCGCCTGGGCCGCCGGCAAACATAGCCGTCGCAACGCCCACGATATTTCCTGTGCCGATCGTAGCCGCCAGAGCGGTCATCAGCGCGGAGAAGGGAGAAACGTCGCCGCTGCCCCTTGAAGTCGTCCTAGACTCCTTCGAGAAAATGCTCTTCAGAGCATAAGGAAGATTTCTCCATGTGAGAAAGTGAAGAGTGAGGGTCATGTAAATCCCCGTGCCCACGAGGAGACAGAGCATAACCGGCCCCCATACCAAACTATCAGCCGCATTGGCCCATTGATTGAGTTCAGCCATATCCATTTTCGGCAGCTCCCTTCTTGATTACTTGCTATACGGGATTCAATAATTTTTGGAAACAAAAAAGCGCCGCACTCAGCCTTCAGAAAGATCTGAAGTGCAAAGCTGGCGCTATGTATGTATGCATCCACGCATAGCCGGGAGTTACCCTGCTGCCAGCCCTGTCCTTTTGCCTGAGAGATTCGGGATCAAAGATCCCTTTGCACCTTCGGCGTCCGCATCTTTTCAGCGGAACTCTCCAGAGATGTGTCCGTACACAGTTTCGTG
>ERZ836939.4455-NODE-4455-length-10495-cov-2.269349_pt1 | contig 10495 bp, 11 predicted proteins | sample MGYA00519912_ERZ836939 | MGnify/ENA primary metagenome ERZ836939 (study PRJEB31850, sample SAMEA3708810) | human gut metagenome | biome: human gut; feature: human-associated habitat; material: faeces | place: China | collected 2014 ... | reverse complement strand
TACACCGAATCTTATCCATTCTTTCAGACAGAGGCCTTATATCTGCTCATTTTCAATCTTATAATGGAGATTTATCCACAGTCAGATTGCCCAATGGGTCATTTCCGGGAATTCGCTTTTTTCCTGCATTTCTGCTATACTTTTTTCAAGAAAGGCCATACGTTTGTCATGGCCTTTCTATGTCTGTCTACAAGGGACTTGGCATGTGCAGAGAGCCCATCTGTCTGTTTACATTGCAATCAATCCCAAAATCGGGTAAAATAAATGTCTAACTAGAGAATCGGTACATTGTACATTAAAGAAGGTGAAAGCATTGGCGGCGACCCTATCTCATCATGATGGGTTTTATTATGGAGAACATACCGGAGAATTCATTGAGATCCAAGCGTTGCGCATCCATATTACCTACGCCGGGGAGGGCGACCCCGTTCTATTGATCCATGGGGCCGGCCAAAATTCTTATACATGGCGCCACCAATTTGAGGCGCTAGCGGAGCGGTATTTTGTCGTTGCCGTCGATATGATTGGATACGGCTATTCCGATAAGCCGGATTTGACCTATACCATCGAGGAAAATTCTGAATTTCTGTTGGCGCTGCTCAATACGCTGCGCATCAAACAGACAAATATCATTGCCATGGGCAGCGGCGCTACCTATGCGCTGGACTTTATGGTGCATTATCCCGACCGCGTACACCGCGCCATCTGCATTGCCCCCGGCGGCGTCACGGACAGCATGCCGCTGCCGCTGCGCTTGATGCAGTCTTCCACATTTGGCTGGCTTGGCAAAGCGCTGTTCAGCGAAAGAAAATGTAACTCCATGATCAGCAACTGCATGTTTGACCAAACCTGCCTATCCTCCCAGGATCTCTCCATCTATTATGAAACGATGGATAGCAAGGAATCCCGCGAAGTGCTGCGCCGCAGCATCGCCAATTTCCAGGAGGACGACGTATTATACAATCTGCGGCTTTTGCCGCATGAGGTGCTGTTTGTCTGGGGCTCAGAGGATCGCTGGCGCCCCATTGCCGATGCCGGCCTGTATACGGCGCCCATTGAAAATTATGCTTTGTATGAAATGCGGAACTGCGGCCATCTGCCCCATGAGGAAAAACCGGATAAGTTCAACGAAAACGCCTTGTATTTTTTGCGCTACGGGCTGGACGGCTGATCCCCACCCATTCCCGCTACGGCGGGGAATTTTTGTTATAAAGGAGGAGCGTCTATGCAGATCCACCTGGGGCAAATCGTTGTTATGAAAAAAAAGCATCCCTGCGGAGGCAACCGTTGGAAAATTGTTCGCGTGGGCGCAGATGTCAAGCTGGTATGCCAAACCTGCCAGCGCACCATCATGCTGGATCGCGGCGAGTTTGAAAAACGGGTCAAGAGCCTGGAGCCGGAAGGAGACTAAGCCATGCCCCATTCTGAAAAAACCAGGCAGCTGCCTTCCTTGCTGCTCACATTTGCCATCGCCATCGCCGCAGCGTTTTTTCTGCGCCTGTTTGTTTTCGAGCTGGTGCGCGTCGAGGGGCCCAGCATGCAGCCTACGCTGGAAGATGATGAGCTTTTATTTGTGGAAAAGGTTTCAAAGCACTTTGGTGATCCCGCTCGGTACGATGTGGTCATTTGCCATTATGACGACAGCAATACCAACTATGTAAAGCGCATCATCGGCCTACCGGGAGAAACCATATCCATCGTAGGCGGGAAGCCGTATATCAACGGCGAACCATTGCAGGATGACGTGTACGGTTCCGGCCTAAAGCCGCATGATATGGATCCCGTTACCATCCCGGAGGATTGTGTCTTTGTCATGGGAGATAACCGCGCCAACTCCATGGACAGCGTATCCATCGGCCCTATCCAGAAAAAGTATATCGTGGGCCATGCACTGTTCATCGTTTGGCCGTTCAGCCAAATCGGCGGTCTTTAAGACGATCGATAGGCCCTAAAAAGGGCCTATTTTTGTTTGGCGCCTCGTCTATTTTAGTTGAATATGTTACAAAAATATGATATTTTTATGAAAAGATTGTTATTGCTCTGTGGGAAGGAGACATCTATGAAACAAAAACAATTGGCTTTGGGCCTCTCCCTCAGCCTAGCCCTACTCTGTCTCGTTGGTTGCACGCCAGCGCAGACAGCACAGCCGACTGCCAGCGCTGCGCCCTCGTCTGCCAAGGATACCGTGGTAGAGATTACCTCCGAAACAACAGCGGACACCATCGACGATATGGACTCCGGCAGCGGCGAAGCCACGCTGTATGCCAAAAACCAGGCGGGCCAAGAAGTTTGGACCCACACCTTTACCATCGAGGCCATGACCGAGCTGCCGCCGGTATCGCCCGCAGCCATTACGGCAGATCGTGCCTATGTAGAGGTCGGCGGCACACTGTATGCCTTGTCGCTGGCCGATGGCGCCGTGCTGTGGGCTCTCAATGATGTTGGGGTTCCCCTGGAGGCGCCGTTGGTGGATGCCGACGGTACCATCTACCTCTCTGGCTATTACGGCCCTGACCTGATCGCCATTTCCCCGGGCGGCGGAGAGCTTTGGCGTGTCAACGGCATCGATACCGATTACTATTGGTCTTCCCATCTTTGCTTTGAGGGTGATCTGCTCAAAGTCACTTATGACAGCATGGCAGGGCAAACGCCCGATTACTTGTTGTTTGATAAATCCGGCAGCCAGGTGGTGCAATAGCTTCTTGCATTCGCAGGTTTGCTGTGGTATACTTCTTTAGCATTGTATCCTTGTCCCTGCCAGGCCGGCAGGGGCCGGAAGTCCAAGAGGAGGTGAAACGCCGTGAATAAGTATGAAGCGATGTACATTGTCAATCCCAATGTTGCAGACGATGCCAGGGCTGCTCTGGTTGAACGTTTCAGTGGGATCGTGACCAATGGCGGCGGCAATGTCGAGAAGATTGATGATTGGGGTAAGCGCAAGCTGGCCTACGAGATCGACGACTTGACCGAAGGCCATTACATCCTGATGCATTTTGAAAGCGAATCCAGCTTGCCCAAAGAACTGGAGCGCAACTTCAAAATCAGCGAAGATGTCATGCGGTTCCTGGTCATTCGCAAGGAAGCGTAACAAATCGAAATGGAGATAAAAAAATGAACAGAGCTACTTTGATTGGAAACCTGACCCGTGATCCCGACCTGCGTATGACCAACGGCGGCGTCTCGGTTTGCACATTTTCCATCGCTGTTCAGCGCCGCTTTGCCAACCAGCAGGGCGAACGCCCGGCGGACTTTTTCAATATCGTCTGCTGGCGCGGTTTGGCGGACAACTGTGGTAAATACCTGCATAAGGGCAGCAAAGTAGGCGTACACGGTTCTATTCAGAACCGCAGTTATGAGGCTCAGGACGGTACCAAGCGCTATGTAACCGAGATCATCGCCGATGAGGTAGAGTTCTTGGAGCGCGCTGGGCAAAATGCCGATCGCGGCCATCAAGCGCCCCCGCCGCCGGAACCCGCCTTTGGCAACAGCGGCCTTGGCTTCGGCGATACGGTAGAGGACGACGAACTACCTTTTTAATGGAAAGGACTGAAATAGAATGGAAGAAAGACCGGTAAGACGTCCCCGTCAGGGTGGACGCCGCCCCAAACGCAAGGTTTGCGCGTTTTGTGCGGATAAAAACGCCGTCATCGATTATAAAGATACCAACCGGCTGCGCCGCTATGTATCGGAGCGCGGAAAGATTTTGCCGCGCCGGATGTCCGGCACCTGCGCCAAACATCAACGCGAGCTGGCCATGGCCATCAAACGCGCGCGCATCATTGCTTTGCTGCCGTTTGTCAACGACTAAGCAGGAAAAAAACGATGGGAATCCCATCGTTTTTTCTTTTTAGGAAGATTGCATCATACCGCCAAATCTGTTACACTTTGCAAAACAAGCCTAACAAATCTGGAAAGGAGGGACACGCTTGAGACATAAAGCACATAGAGCCCCGCACCATGCAAAGCACGTCGTGCGGCGCCATTGGTCGTTTGAAAAGTTTTGGCGCGGCCCTCTGCCCAAGGTGATCTTGGTTTGTGTTGTGGCCGTTTGTCTGTTAACTGTCTTTTTTCGTATGAGCGGCAACAGCGATATCGATGTGCTTCCAGAGATCCGCGAACGGGGTACGGTGCGTATCGGGGTCTTGGAAGATGAAATGCCCTTCAGCAAGGTAGAGGATAGCGCCACCGCCACTGGCTTTGAGGCCGAGCTTGCCGCTTTGATCGGCGCACAAATTTTAGGCGGCCCCGGCGGCGTTGTCTATGTGCCTGTGACCGTGAAGAACGATTTAGCGCTACTGTCCAACGAGGACGTCGATCTGTTGATTTCTCGCGTGGAGGTCACAGCTTCCAACCAGGAATCCTATCAGCTTAGCTCCGTCTATTATCAAGACCCTGTGATGCTGATGACAAAAAACGGCGCTACGCTGGATCTATCCTCCTCGGAAACCAAGATCGGCGTAATTCCCAATGCCACCATCAAACCCATGCTGACCGATTATCTGACCACCATGGGCTATCCGGCACTTATCACGGACATTTCCAGCTATCCGGATGCGCTCCAAGCGCTTAGGGACGGAAAGATCAATGCATTCTGTGCTGAGCAAAGCGTGCTCAACCGCTATCTGGCAAACGATCTTTCGCTGCAAAATATACAAATCGGCCATATCGATTATGCCATCGCTACGCGCAACCGTGAACGAGACTTGGCCAATCTGATTGAAAAAGCGCTGGCGCAAATGAGGGACGACGGTACGCTGGCGCCTTTATACCAAAAATATAGTTTGACCATGCCCGTGGAGCAAACCACGGAATCTAAATAGAAAGGGATTCTCCTGATGAATACTAGGAACCTTCAATGCCCTTGGCACAATGTGGATCCGGCACGGGTAACGCCATCCAGCTTTGTTGCCATTGTCGAGATCCCCAAGGGCGGAAAAAATAAATATGAATTGGATAAGGAAACGGGTCTGCTGCGGCTGGACCGCGTCCTCTACACCTCCACGCACTACCCTGCCAACTACGGCATGATCCCCCTCACCTATGCGGACGACCACGATCCGCTGGATGTATTGATCCTTTGCCAAGAGCCGTTGGTGCCGATGTGCATGGTCACCTGCCGCCCCATCGGCCTGATGACCATGGTGGATGACAACGAACGCGACGAAAAAATCATCGCTGTGCCTGTCAGCGACCCGGCCATGGAAGGCTATTCCGAACTGCACCATCTGCCGCCGCATCATACAGAGGAGATGCAGCATTTCTTTGAGGTATACAAAACCCTGGAAGGCAAAAAGACCGTGGTAGAGGGCTTTGAAGGGCGCAAGGCTGCCGAACAGGCCATTGCGCGCTCGCTGGAAGCCTACAAAAAAGAATTCGGCCTAGAAGGCTGAGCCCGAGCCGCTGCGTATGCCCCTTATCATTCACCCTAAACAAGCACCCTATTTTACAACAACCCTGGGCATATAATGGCGGTGAGCAAACCAACCAAAAAAGGAACGGATGCATCCGTTCCTTTTCTTTACCTCATAAAGGGAATTTCCCAAATGCGCTCGTAATCGGGGTATGGATCCCGAAACATGGTTGGCTGCGACATATACAGCGCCAAATGCGAAAGGAAAAAGGAATTGCTGCGCACCCGCAGCTTGGGATTCCCAAACCGGCAGCCGTGCAAGATGGTGATGTTGGGGGCAAAGGGCTTTAGGTCTAACGCCAGGCCCAACTCGTCTATGCTCCGGCCGATGTCGTTTTTCAATCGATACAACATCTCCGTATCCCCACCCAGCTGCGCATACACGTTGTCCCCGCCGCTGCGCACCAGTGCGCCCACGCCTACGATCTGCAATACCGGCGAAGGCAGCACGGCCAAGTCAGTTTCCAGCTTGTGGATCAGCGCCTGTGCATCGTCCTCGCTAACCTCTCCGCCTACCTGAAACAGCATGCGAAAATTTTCCTGGGAGATGGCCCGGCCGCCGATTCCGATGCCAAGCAAGCGGCGCTGCAGCTCTGTCAGCGTCTCTATCATGCTGGGCGGCAATTCCAAAGCAAATAACAGCCGCACAGGCGCTCCCCCTTTCATCGCAGATTGTTGCGTTTTTGCATATTATTATACCATTATATATGACTTTTCCAAAAACTTCGAGTGTAAATTCTTAACTGTGCGATTTTGTACACATTGGCCGCTTATGGTACACTACAAATAAAAAGGAGGGATGGGCCTATGGCATTATGGAAAATATGCGGACGAGCCGGCAGCGGCAAGACCACCTGGCTATGCAGGCGCATTGGCCAAGCCATGCAGCAAGGGCAGCCCTCCTATCTGATCGTGCCGGACCAATACACGCTGCAAGGCGAGCGGGAATTGATGCGCCATCTACATGCAGAGGGGCTCTGGCATGCAGAAGTGCTGAGCATTTCCCGGCTCTGCGAACGCGTTCTTGCACAAAAGCCTTCCCTGCTAAAGCCGATCGACCGGCGAGGCGAAGCCATGGCCGTCAGCAGGATGCTGCTTACCTTGCAGGATGAGCTTACCGTTTATGGCCGCTACGCCCGTTCTCCCCAGTTTGCCGCTACCTTGGCCGGGGAAATCGCAGAATACAAGCGCTTTGGCATTGCGCCAGAGGCTCTTATGGAGGCTGGGCAGGCCCGCCCGCATCTACAGGAAATCGCCAAGGTTTATGCCGCTTACCAAGGACATTTGGCCGGAGAATATCAGGATACCGAAGATAAAACCGACCTTTGCATCGATCTGATTCCACACACCGCCTTTCTAAAGGGCGCTCTTGTCTGCATTGACGGTTTTGAAATGCTGACAAAACAGGTCTACCGGCTTGTGGAAGCGCTGCTCCGGCAGTGCGCGGACGTCTGTATTTCCTTTCGCCTTGGCTTGGAAACGGACGCAGATGCGCCTACCTTTGCCACCGAACACAAGCACCTTGCCCGCGTCAGCGCCTTGGCAGATCGCTGCGGCATTCGCCAGCATACCGTTTGGCTGCCGCGCGAAAGAGGCCAGCGCCCGCCGCGCTTTGCGCACAGCCCTGCCCTCGCCTATTTGGAATCGCACCTCTTTGCCTATCGGCCCGCTCCCTACGAGGGGCCGGCACAGGAAATCTCGCTGATCCATGCCGGCAATCCCTGGCAGGAAGCGGAGGACTGCGCACGCCAAATCTTTGCCCTTGTCAAAGATCACGGCCTAAGGTACAACGAGATCGCCGTGGTCTCCTCCGAAATCGAGCTGTACGGCCCACTGCTGCAGCGCGCCCTTTCCCTCTATGACATTCCGATGTTCTGGGATGTAAAGCGGCGGGTGAGCACGCATCCGGCCGCGCAGTATGTCTTGCAGGCGCTGCGCGTAGTACAAAATCGCCGGTTTACGCGCGATGTGCTCCGTTTTTTGAAAAGCGGGTATACCCGCCTTTCCCAAGAGCAATGCGAGCAGATGCAGCGGTGGGCGCGCCGCTTTGGTCTGCGCACCTTTTCCCCCAAGCCGCCTACTTCCATGGAGCCGGAGGAGCAAGAGGCCTACCTTTCGCTCTACCATCTGCTCTTTGATCCGCTGGAAGCGCTGCGAAAATCGCTTCTGAAGGCCCGCTCTGCCAAACAGCAGGCAGAAGCCCTGGTTCAGTATCTGGAGGAGGATGGGTTTATCGAACGGCTCCAGGCCACCATCGACGAAACCTACCTGGACGACCCAGATACCGCCGCGCAGGCCAGCGAGTTTTTTACCCTTCTAGGCGATCTTTTGGCACAGGTCATCCGTGTCCTGGGCGATCAGGTGCTAAGCCCCGGAGACTTTGCCACGCTGCTTTCCTCCGGTCTGGCTGCTGAGGAAATCGGGCTGCTGCCCAGCCAAAACGACGCCATCAACGCCGGCTCGATCCTGCGCAGTAAGATGGACGAGATCAAAGCGCTGTTCGTCTTAGGGCTGTCGGCCGGCAAGGTACCGGCCGGAACTGCCGAAACAGGATTGTTATCGCGCAGTGACCACGCCCTGTTGGAGGAAAGCGGGCTCTGGATGGGCAACAACGAGGCAGAGCGCGCCAGCGAGGAGGAGTTGGCGGTATACAGCGTATTTTGCAAGCCGAGCCATTGGCTGTACCTTTCCTATCCGCAAGCCGACTTAGCCGGCAAACAGCTCCTGCCCTCGCCCTATATCGAGCAGATTTCTCAGCTGTTTCCCGGCGCCGTACAACGGGCCGCGCAAAGGCCACAAGAGGTTTGTTCTCCCAAAGCTACGCTATTGCCGTTGGCAGAAGCGGTGCGCCGGGTACAGGATGGCGAGGCAGTAGACCCCGTCTGGGCCGCTGCCTACTGCGCACTGGAGCAAATGCACTATCCCCAGATAGCCCAGGCCTTGGAGGGGCTTTCTCCCCGGGAGGATGAGATCGGCCCCGCCCTAGCCCATGCCCTGTACGCGGATGAAAATGGCACATATACCACGCCCATTACCGGGCTGGAAACCTTGGCCCGCTGTCCCTTCCGGCACTTTATGGAGCGCGGCCTTCACCTAGCCCCTGCAGATGAGTTTGGAAAAACACCGATTGATGAGGGCAACTATTATCATGCCGTGCTGCAGCATTTTCTGCTGCTGTATCGCGACCACACCTTGACCCGTGAACAATGCCGGGCTGCTGTGGATAAGCTTTGCCAAGCCTACGAAGCGCGCGAATATCTTTCCGGTCCGTATGCCCAAGATGCCAGGGCCAGCCTACAGGCGGAAAAACAGCGCGATTCTCTGTACAAAGCAGCTTGGATGCTCTGCCGCCAAAAGCAAAGCGGGCAGTTTTTGCCGCAGGATACCGAGGTGCCCTGCCGCATCCGCATCCCGCTGACAAATGGTGCAGAGGGCATTGCCAACGGCGTGATAGACCGCATCGACCTAAAGCACGAAGGCGGAACTTCTTACGTCCGCGTAGTCGACTATAAATCCGGCAGCGTATCCCAGGCAGACCTTACGCGCTTTGCCTGCGGCACCAGCTTGCAGCTTCCGTTATATTTGCAAATGGCCGCCCAAAAAAAGCAGGCAGCGCCCAGCGCCATGGCGCTCAGCGCTGTGCGTGCCGGCGTCCAGGAGGATGATCCTCAGCACGCTGAGGAGGATTTATCCGCACAAAAGCTCAAGGGATACTATACCGCGCACGGCGTGGAAGATCGTGCGCTTTCCACGCAAAGTGCCGGCCGCCTGCTGACAGAGGAGCAAATGGCCCAGGTGCTCTCCGATTCGCTTGCCGTTACCGCTTCGCTGTTTGAAACGCTGAGCCAGGGGCATACCGCTCCCTATCCGCTCAAGGGCGCTGTCGATGGGTGCCAATACTGTGCCTTTGCCAATGCCTGCGGCTATCTATCCGGCGTTACGCCGCACCGCACCGTACGAAAGGCATCCCTTTCCAGGGAGGAGGACAGCCATGATCCAAACGCCTAACGCTGCGCAAAAAAGAGCGCTGGATATACAGACGCCCCGCGATCTTATCGTGTCCGCTGCCGCGGGCTCTGGGAAAACTGCCGTGATGGTGGACCGGGCCGTGCGCCTGATTGAAGCGGGTATGCCGATACAAAAGCTGCTCATGACCACCTTTACCAATGCCGCAGCGGCGGAAATGAAGCAGCGGCTTTCCGCCGAGCTGACCGAGCTGATTTCCCGGAACCCGGAAGATCGCCGCCTGCAGCGGCAGCAGCTTCTGCTTCCCCGGGCGAATTTCAGCACCGTCCACGGCTTCTGCGCCAACCTGCTGCGGGAGTATTTCCATCTGCTGGACCTGTCCCCTCAGTTCAAGGTGGCGGAGGAAGCGGAAACCGCCCTGCTCCAGGAGGAAGCCTTACAGGAGGTGCTGGAGGAGCATTACCGGCAGAAGGAACCGGTTTTTCTGGAGTTGGCGGCCCTGCTTGGCTCCGGCCGAGACGACAAGGGGCTTGTGCAAACCGTGCGGCGGATTTACAGCTTCGTTCAGTCCCATCCCTTTCCTGGGCAATGGCTGGCGGAGAAGGAAGCGGCTTTCGAAACCGACACCCCCCTTCCGGACACCCCCTGGGGCCGCATCGTCCTGGATAGTGCCGCGGATACCCTGCGCTACGCCGCCTCCCTGCTGCGCAAGGCGCGGCGGATCGCGGCGGAGGAGCCGAAGATGGAGGAGGCTTACGGCGGCGTGCTGGAGCGGGATGCCGAATCTCTGGAGGCGGCGGCCGCCTCTCTCGCCGGCTGCTCCTGGGACGCCTGCGCCGGGCTGCTGGATGAGGCCGCTTCCTTCGGGCGGCTGGGGGTGCTGCGGAAATATGAGGACGAGCAGCGGAAGGAACGCGTGAAGGCGCTGCGGGATGAGGCCCGTAAACGGGTGAAGGAGCTCCCCAGCACCCTGTGCGGCGCCGAGGCCGAGTGCCGGGAGGATATGGCTGCCGTCAAACGCCTGGTTTCCGTTTTGTTTACTCTGGTGCGCCAATTCGGCGACCGGTTCGCCGAAAAGAAGAAAAAGCGGCGCATGGTGGACTTCAACGACCTGGAACA
>ERZ836939.4454-NODE-4454-length-10503-cov-6.749809_pt1 | contig 10503 bp, 9 predicted proteins | sample MGYA00519912_ERZ836939 | MGnify/ENA primary metagenome ERZ836939 (study PRJEB31850, sample SAMEA3708810) | human gut metagenome | biome: human gut; feature: human-associated habitat; material: faeces | place: China | collected 2014 ... | reverse complement strand
CCTCGGTGTACAGGCGGCGGACGATGTGGCCGGGGCCCTTGGGAGCGATCATGATGACGTCAACGTTCTTCGGCGGGGTGATGGTCTTGAAGTGGATGTTGAAGCCGTGGGCAAAGGCCAGTGCCTTGCCCTCGGTCATGTAGGGGGCAACCTGCGTGTTGTAGATGTCGGCGCACAGCTCGTCGGGAACCAGCATCATGACAACGTCACCGGCCTTGGCAGCCTCCTCGACCTCCATGACCTTGAAGTTCTCATGGGTGGCAGCGAACTCGGAGGCCTTCTCCCAGTGGGCAGAGCCCTTGCGCAGACCGACAACGACATTGACGCCGCTCTCGGCCAGGTTCTCGGAATGAGCGTGGCCCTGGGAGCCGAAGCCGATAACGGCAACGGTCTTGCCGTCGAGCACGCCGAGGTTGCAGTCGGAATCATAGTACTTGTTGATAGCCATGGTGGTGTCTCCTTTTTGTTGTTGATACTTTTTATATTTGCAATTTTAATTGGAAAACGAAAATAAAAATCCGTAGGGGGGCATTCTATATGCGCCCGTGCAGTGCAGCCTACGGCGGGCGGATATGGAATCCGCCCCTACAGGCATTGAAAATTTACGAGCAGCTCAATGGCAATGCGTCCCCGGCAGGGGCAGCTGCGCCTCCCCGACCTCCTGCGCGAGCTTCTGCATGTGCTCGTGCTTGCCGCCGCGCTCCAGCGCGGTGACACCGGTGCGGCAGAGCTCCAGAATGTTGTAGCCCTTGAACATGGTCAAAAAGGCGTCGATCTTATCCGGCTTGCCGGTCAGTTCAAAAATCATGCTGTCGGGCGACAAGTCGATGATCTTTGCCTTGTAAATGCTGGAAATCTCCCGCAGCTCGGCGCGGTTCTGGTTGTCGCACTCTACCTTTAAAAGCAGCAGCTCGCGCTGCAGGCTCTTGTCGGGGTCCAGCTCAAAGATCTGTCGGGTGACCTCAAGGCGCTCGGTCTGTAAAATCAGCTGGTTCAGCGCCTGTTCGGTGCCGCGCAGTGTGACCGTGATGCGGCTGACCGCGGGGTCATTCGTGGCGGATACCGTCAGGCTGTCGATGTTGAAGCCGCGGCGGCAGAGCAGGCTGGAAATGCGCGCCAGAACGCCGTTGCTGTTGTCAACCAGCAGGCTGATGACCCGCCGGGTGTTGTTGTTCTGTTCCATGCGTGTCACCTCATTCCATGATGATGTCGTTGACGGTGCCGCCGCCGGGAATCATCGGCAGAACCTTTTCGTCCTTGCCGATGCGGCAGTCGATCCAACTCGGGCCCTTCTGCTTCATCGCGTCGGCGAACGCCGCCTTGAACTCGGCGGGCGTCGCAGCGCGGTAGCCTTTGGCCCCGAAGCCCTCGGCCAGCTTGACAAAGTCGGTCTTGCGGTGCGGGTCTGTGTCGGAGTAGCGCTTCTCGTAGAAGGTCGTCTGCCACTGGCGCACCATGCCGAGCACCTGATTGTTGAAAATTACCGTGATGATGGGCAGGTCGTAGCTGACGGCAGTGCAGGCCTCGTTCAGGTTCATGTGGAACGAGCCGTCGCCCGTCAGCATGACGACGCGGGCGTCACGGCCCAGCGCCATCTGTGCGCCGATGGCCGCGCCGTAGCCGAAGCCCATTGTGCCCAGACCGCCGCTGGTCAGGAAGCCGCGGGATTTCGTGTGGTGCAGATACTGCGCCGCCCACATCTGGTGCTGGCCGACGTCGGTGACGTAAACGGCCTCGGGGCCTGCCTGATTACAGATCTCATCAATGATCTGGTGCGGCTTCAGCTCGGTGTCGCTGTCCACAGGCTTGTAGTCGTTCTTCTGCCAGCCGCGGATCTGCTCCATCCAGAGCTTGTGCTCGGTCTTTTCGACGTAGGGCAGAATGGCCTGCAAAATGTAGCTGGCGTCGCCGGTCAGGCTTAAATCGACGTCCACGTTCTTGCCCAGCTCGCTGGGGTCAATGTCGATCTGGATGATTTTCGCGCGCTTGGCAAAGCTGTCGGGGTTCAGCGCCACGCGGTCACTGAACCGTGTGCCCACGGCAATGACCAAATCGGCTTCGTCAATGGCTTTGTTGGCGGCGTAGCAGCCGTGCATACCCAGCAGCCCTAAGTTGTGCGGCTCACCGTAGCTGAGGACACCGGCGGCCATCAGGGTGTAGGTGGCGGGCATGCCGGTCTTTTCCAGCAAATCGCGCAGGGGCTGGCAGCCCGCCGCGCTGCGGACGCCGCCGCCGAAGTAGACGATCGGGCGCTCCGACTCGTTGATCATCTGAGCGGCCTTTTTGACGTCCTCCTCATTATACCGGGTCACGGTGCGGATGAGCTCGGGAGCCTTGGGGGTGAACTCACAGGAGGCAGCCGTGATGTCCTTGGGAATATCGACGAGGACGGGACCCTTGCGGCCCGACTGCGCAATGCGGAAGGCTGCGCGCATCGTGTCGGCCAGGTCCTCGACCCGGCGCACCGTGTAGTTGTGCTTCGTGATGGGCATCGTGATGCCCTCAATGTAGGCCTCCTGAAAGGAGTCCTTGCCCAGCAGCGTTGTGGCGACGTTGCCGGTGAAGGCGACCATCGGCACGCTGTCCATGTAGGCTGTGGCAATGCCGGTGACGAGGTTCGTGGCACCGGGGCCGCTGGTGGCCAGCACGACGCCGGTGCGGCCCGTGGCGCGGGCGTAGCCGTCCGCCGCGTGGGACGCGCCCTGCTCATGGGCGGTCAGCACATGGCGGATGCGGTCCGAGTTTTTATAAAGTTCATCGTACAGATTCAACACTGCGCCGCCGGGATAGCCGAACAGGGTGTCAACGCCCTGCTCGACCAGCACTTCGACGAAGATCTGTGAACCGGTCAATTTCATGTTTCTGCTCCTTCCTGGTTTTAGCACGGCCTGCCGGGGGTCTGTAGGGCGGGGTGACCTCACCCTGCCGCGGCGGCCTCCCGTAAGAGGGGCAAAGGATAAAACAAAACAGGCTTTGCCCCTTGTATTCCAAGAGACAAAGCCTGTATATAGCTCTGCGGTACCACTCTTATTGGGGCGGTGCCCCCACCTCATGGGCCTCCAACAAGGCCCGGCACTGTAACGGGTGCGCCCGTACCGCCCTACTGTGATTTCGGGTGGTCTGCTCCGGGATCAGTTCGCGGTCTACTGCCCTGCTGCCTTGCACCGACCGGCAGCTCTCTGCAGGGTGCGGGACCGTTACTAACTTCCCATCCACGCATTGTCTGAATGTGTGATAAACTATACCGTACTTTTGCAGATTTGTCAAGACTTGCTTGAAAATTCTGCAACAAATCTTGCAACTTTTTGCCACGGCGTTTATACTGGTGGTAAAGAGTGTATCTCTTGGGAAAGGAATATGAATATGCTTCGTAATGAATGGCTGGCCCATCTGGATGGGCTTGTGGTGTTCCGCGGCCTGCTGGCGGCGGAGCCGCTGCGCTCTCTGCACGTGGCGCTGGCGGCGGATGAGGACGCCCTGACGGGCGCTGTCGCCGCGTTTGAGGCGGCGCTGTTTGCCCGCGGCACCAACTGGACCGAGGCCCTGCTGGATGCCGTGCTCGAGGAGGAAAACCTCTGCCTGCGTGTGGCAGCCGGGCAGGATGCCGGGCCCGTGCTGGAGACTGCGCTGAACAGCGAGCTGAACTTTTTGCAGACGCTTGGCCGTGCGCCGCTGGACGAGGTGTTCCCCGGCGCGGCAGTGTTCCTGCCGCGGTGGGAGACAACGCCCGACGCCGACTACCACGCGGCCTATGAGGCGCGCCGTGCGGCCATGGGCCAGAAGGGCTACGGCATGTTTGCCCGCCACCATGTCTTTGCGCTGGAGGACGGGCATCTGGTGCCGGTGCGCTACCCCGACCCGCAGCGTCTGAGCGAGCTGCCCGGCTACGAGCAGGAGCGCGAGAAGGTCATTGCCAACACCCGCGCCCTGCTGGAGGGCCGCCCGGCCAATAACGTACTGCTCTACGGCGATGCGGGCACGGGCAAGTCCAGCACGGTCAAGGCGATTGCCAACGAGTTTGCGCCCGACGGCCTGCGCCTGATCGAGGTGAAGAAGAACCAACTCTACCAGATCCCCGCCCTGATGGACGAGCTGGCAAAGAATCCGCTGAAATTCATCCTCTTTATTGATGACTTGAGCTTTGCCTCCAACGATGACAACTTTGCGGCGCTGAAGGCGATCCTGGAGGGCGGCGTCGGCGGGCGCAGCCATAATGTGGCGGTCTACGCCACAAGCAACCGCCGCCACCTCGTCAAGGAGACGATGGCGGACCGCAGCGGCGACGACCTGCACGCGATGGACACCCGGCAGGAGCTTATGAGCCTGTCGGCCCGGTTCGGCCTGACGGTGACGTTCCAGCAGCCTGACAAGGACCGCTATGACCGCATCCTGCTGGAGCTGGCGAAGCAGTACAATGTCCAGATGCCCAGCGACCAGCTCTTTATCAAGGGTGCCGCCTTTGCCCTGCGCGCCGGTGGCCGCAGCCCGCGCGTAGCCAAGCAGTTTGTGGAGCTGCTGGCGGCGGGCGTCAAGGTATAAAATTTCTCCACCCTGTAGGGGCGAACATTGTTCGCCCGTGCTCGTTCGCGGCGGCAGAAACATCCGCGGGCGGATATGGAATCCGCCCCTACGCGTAGGGGTCGGCGTCCTCGACGACCCGGGAAGTCAGCGCTGCCGCAAAGCTTCCGCGGGCGAACAATGTTCGCCCCCTACATAGCATAAGGATCAGGCGCGCTCCGTCACCAGCTTAAACCCTGCCTCCGTCAGCTTTTGCTTAATGGTCTCGATCTGCGCGGCATCCCGCGTTTCGAGGCCGAGCTTCAGGAAGCAGCTTGTGATGGCCATGTTCGCATCGCTGCGGTCATGGTGGACGCTGACGACGTTCGCACCGCAGGCGGAGACAATGTCGCTGACCAGGCTCAGCTGGCCGGGCTTGTCCTCTAGCGCGATCATCAGGTTCGTCTTGCGCCCGCTCATAACAAGGCCGCGGGTGATGACGCGGGACAGAATGTTCACGTCGATGTTGCCGCCGGAAATCAGGCAGACCGTTTTCTTGCCCGCCAGCGGCAGCTTGCCGAACAGTGCGGCGGCCACCGGCGTGGCACCTGCGCCCTCGGCGACGAGCTTCTGGTTCTCCATCAGCGCTAGAATGGCCGCGGCAATCTCGTCCTCGCTGACCGTAACGATCTCGTCCACGTACTGGCTGACCATGTCGAACGTCGTCTCGCCGGGCGTCTTGACCGCAATGCCGTCGGCAAAGGTCACGGCGCTGTCCAGCGTTTCATATTTGTGGTCGTGGAAGGCGTGCTCCATGCTGGGCGCACCCGCGGCCTGCACGCCGTAGATCTTCTTCGACGCCTGCAGGTTGTTGTTGAAAACAGCCTGAACCAGCGTGTCAGCGGCAGCGGTGTCCGTGAAGTCACGGCCGGGCGTGCCAACAGACGCGGCGGTTGAGGTCAGCTTGTGCCAGTAGCAGCCGCCGGCGCCGTCGACCATCACGTCCTGATAGGTCACGCCAGGCACAAGCCAGGTCTTATAAAACAGGTTGGGAAGAACAGTTGCCTTGTACTGTTCATCGACATACATGGATCCATACTGGATAGACATAGATCATCATTTCCTTTCGTAGTCTTAGCCCCTGAAAAACGGGTTGTTTTTGTATTTCTGGGCTACGTATTCTTTTGCGCCCCCCGCCGGCGGCACCATGCCGCTGTGATCGGACGAAAAGCGCGCCTTGCTGGCGGGATCGGCCACAAGGATGCCGGGGATCTCCTTGCCGTTCTGATCGGTGACAAGGCCGGTAAACAGGTCGTCGATCGACTTGCCGCGCGCATCGTCGGACCCCAGAGCCGTTACCAACTTGTCCGTGATGCTTTCGCGCGTGATGTCGTTGACGAAATGCTTTCCCGACAGGAACGTGTCCACCGTACTGCGCAGTTTCACGGCGGCAGCGTCCTTCTTGCGGTTGTCCCGCTCGGTCTGCAGGTCATTGGTCAGGGTCGTGATCTGACCTTTCAGCGCTGCGACATCCACGCCGTCAAAGGCTGCAAGCTTGCCCTGCACGTCTTTCAGCGATGTGTCCAGCGCGTCGTGGCGTTCCTGCAATTTGGTGAATTCCGCCACGGTCTTGTAGTTCTCGGCGACGGCCTTGCGCAGATCCGCCGCCTTTCCTTCCGGGATCGTAATACCGAAGTCGGAAAGAATGGTCTCGATGTTCTTCATGCGTAATCCTCCTGAACGTGATTTTTAACAGCCCGTCGACTGTACGGATTGATCCGGATGAACCACCGGCGGGGTCGTGATATGGCAAAGGGGCAGCCGGTTTCCCGTCCGCCCCTGCGTATCCTGATTTGATTTTGGGTATAAGAAAACCACCTTGCCGATTGGTAAGATGGTCCCTCGAATTATTATGTGAAATAAATTTCCGCTAAAATTTATCCGATTGTTTATTCCACGATATGTACATAAGTGATCTTTTCAATATCCGTCGCTTTGATGAACTCTGTTGTATCCTCAATCTCGTGTAGCCGCTCCGGCGGATAATCAATATCAACCAGATATACATCCCCCGAATAGACCCCCACGATTGTCCCCTCTCTCCCATCCTTCAAGCGAACACAATCATATTCTTTTGGCCTCTGCATATCATTTTTCCCTCCTCATCTGTCCACAAATGCCGTCGTCATGCGCGGAGTCCTATCCTCCGGGGCGATGATCCACCCCGTTCTAATCGGGACATAGCGTCCATTTGCGCCCTTCACCAGCATACGCACGGTAAATTTCTCCCCATGCTCTGTGGTTGTTTTCCCGCTGGCCTTATACCTGCCAACGCCCGCCATAATCTCCTGCATAAGCAGCTCGTAATTGTTTGCATTATACCCCAGCGCCGCCTGAAATACAACCGCCTTATCTCGCCCACTAGCGCCCTCCTTCATATTAAGCGAATAGTTCAACAGCTTTTCTTTTACACCGTGCGCATATTCGTGCTTTGGAAGAAGTTCTGCAGGATCTTTCGCCATATGCTCGGCGTTAAACTCGGCTATCATTTTGTCGACGCGCTTTTGCTCTCGCACCGCCGCGGACGCGGTTGACGCCGCCGAGCGATCCCAACCCGCAACAGCCAGCCGCTCGTGATACGGTTTCAGGTCGTTATCGGCGCAGAACTTCGTGTAGGCCGCGTTCTGCTCCTGCAGGCGCTTGGCGGACTGCGTGTATTTTTCCTGCAGTTTTGCCTTGGCCGCCGGATCTTCGCAGTTTTTCACGGCTGTGTGCAGCGCCGCACACTTGCGCTTCTGCGCCCGGATGCGGCGTTCCATCGCACGCTGCGTCTGCGACAGCTCATACGCGCGTCGGTTGGCTTCGGTATCGATCGGCTTGTTATTGTTCCGGCTAACGCCAGGCAGGAACGGTGTGAAGGAATGGCGGCAGTTATAGCCGCACAGGCCCAGCGGATTTTCCGGGTAGCCGGTCGCATCCAGCAGGTTATCGAACTGCGCGTCCTTGCCAACGATGCAGTACACCTTGCCCTGCCAGCCGGCATGATCGGCGATCGGATCGGTATCGGATACACGCGCGCCCAGATGCTGCGACACCAGCACATGATTCCAGCCCATGTCTTTGCACTGCTGGATCGTCATGTTACCGGATGACTGCGCCACGCCCGTGCGGATGCAGCGCAGTACCGCCACTTCCAGCGTGTCCTTATGGCCGGACAGATAGCGCACGATTGGCTGTACCCGCCCCAGCTCTTTTATGCCCTCCAGCATAGCGGCGGTGTAGGACTGCGCACCGGTACGTACCTTCCAATATGCAGCGTCACAGATGTCGATAAACGCCTGATTGGTCGCGCCGGCCGTTGTGCGCGTGATGTTTGAAATTTCGCCTACCGTGCGCTCATAGGCATCCGTGATGATCGCCATCATGCCGGACGAGAGGCCGGAAAACGTCACGGCGGCGGCTTCTGCATCCGCTTTTGCTGCCTGAATGCCGCTGTCCTTGAAGATCTTTGCGATTTCCTGCTGCGATTTGCCGGTGCTTTTGGCCAACGCCTTCTGGATTTCGTCCAGATTCCCGCCGGCCTGTTTCAGCACCCACGCCTGCCATTCATCCGTGCCGGTCAGCAGCTTTTCTTCGCCGCGGCCGAAGCGGATCATGAAGCGCTCGATCATGTCGCGGGCGATCCATTCTGTCAGGTCGTCCAGCAGCGGCAGCAGGGTTTCGCCGATCTCCTGGAACTGTTCCGGGGTGATCATTCGGTATCAGGGAACAGCCCCGGTTTCGCCGTGTTGGCTTCGGCATAGGCCGCTTTCGCATCGTCTTCGCTGAATCCTTCAAAGCGCACCAGATACATCCACCACGGCAAAACGCCGAGCTGGCAAAGGCTTTTTGTGTTCTGCCGGTCTTCTTCGTAGCTGTATGTGATGTCTCCGAAATTGTACGCCACGGTATAGGTGCCATACGGCGCCAGATCGTAGATATCAGCGTAGTCGTTCAGCGCCTGAATCAGATCATCCACCGCTGCCTGGATGCGGTCGCGGATGTCCTTGATGCGCTGGATGGTGCGGCGGTCATCAGCTTCCACCTGCGTTGCGGTGGCAAGGCCCTGCGTTTCGTTATAGCTAAAATAGCCTTCCGAAAAGCCGCATTTGGTCGACAGGCTTTGCAGCAGCATATTGATGCCGGTCTGGCGTTCGCCGGTTTTCAGCTTGCGGTCGATTTCCTGATAGAAGCTTTCGGCCGCTGAACCGGCAACGTTTTGCACATAGCGCGGTAGCCGCACGGAAACATTCTTCCGCCCTGGTTCGCGCAACAGCCGATCATCCACAAGGGCGATCGACCGGGAATCCTGAATTTCATCCACCATGGCAGACCATGCAACATCCAGCCCACGCAGTTCCGGCAGAGCATTGGCATAGATGGACATACCGCAGGCGCCGCCGTCGATATTGTTGGCGTCCGGCATGGTGCACACAGCAAATAGCGGCGCAGTATCATCCAGCACGGCGTCCGGCAGGATGCCCACCCAATCCGGCACTTCGTCCAGATTCGCACGGGATGCCGCTGTTTTGCCCTTCGCCACCCGGAACGCGCGGTTGGAAACCACATAATGCGTCCCTTCATAGCGGTGGTATTCTGCCTTGACGTAGTAATAATCCGGCGTCGCTTTCGTGTCGTACAGCACAACGCCCGTCACACGCTTGCGGTTATCCACAGCGGTGACCGTGAATTCCGGTGGCGTATACAGGCCGATGCTGTCCGGCGTCGGTTTCAGCAAGAACATGCCAGCAGCACAGCCCACATCCACCATGTCGCGCAGGAACGGAATCAGTTCTTCGTTCAGCCGCTCCTGCAGCCAGTCCGCGCGAGCAGAGCCTGACAGTTCGACGCTGACGCCCATCGTCGCAAGACGCGCAGCTTCGCCGGTCACTGCCTTTGCAAAATTGATGGTGCGATCCTGATCGTTTGCCCACGGCGGGGTGCCCATCCAGATCTGCATCCACAGGTCTTCCGCTTCGCGCATTTCCGGCGTTACCAGCGGTGCGATGCGGAATTCTTCGCGGATCTGTTTCTTCACGCTGTCCAGCGGGATATTGATTTTCACAGGCAGCCAACCTCCTTGAACACTTCGCACATTTTCGGAAACTGCGAAGCAATCCAGTCCACGTATGTTTCGTCATGGCCGTATTCCGGATGCGTAAAGTTTTCGGACAGCCCGCTTTCAAACAGAAATGCATGAATGATCTCATGACGCATAACTTTTTTCTGATAGACGCTAAAGTCTTTCAGGTCGCAGTCTTTGGCCTTTTTTGAAATAACAATGGTCTTTACCGTTTTGTCGCAGTAACCATCGCATTTTTCAAGCATTGCATCTTCGGCCGCCGTGGCTTCAATGATTTCATATTCCGTCCCCAAAATATTTACAGTCATGCACTTGCCCCCCTGCGCATCGTCAGCGGTTCTAGTGCGTACCGCGTGGCGTCGATGCTATGGTTATTCACGTCCGGGTATCCGGTGACGACGTTGCCGTCCCGGTCCCGCTCGTATTCATACTCTGAAAATTCCTTTGCCGCATTCGGGCAGCGCACCGGGTCGATGATGATGCGCCGGCGTTGCAGCCACTTCATGCCATGTTCGATTGACCCCGGACCTTTGACAGCGCCGGTGACGGGCAGGCCCATTTCGCGGTGATCGTTGACGCTTTTCGGTTCGGCCGAATCGGCCGTGATGGCGTAATCATCATAGCCGTGTTCGATGATCCAGCGCGCTGTCTGTTCGTTCGATTCCTTGTTGGCATAGTGTTCCGCGAAGATATACACCGCCTCGCGGTCGCTGTCGTAGTAGCAACGGATGAAGCAGTACGGATCTGGATACCAGCCCCAGTCCTCGCCCTGAAAGATGCGGTCGAAATGCGAAATTTCTTCGTCTGTGATCTCCCGCAGCTCCAGATAGTCAAATACACTGCCGCCGTCGCCATTGGCTACGCCTTCGTATTCGTGTTCGTAT
>ERZ836939.4453-NODE-4453-length-10504-cov-3.379462_pt1 | contig 10504 bp, 8 predicted proteins | sample MGYA00519912_ERZ836939 | MGnify/ENA primary metagenome ERZ836939 (study PRJEB31850, sample SAMEA3708810) | human gut metagenome | biome: human gut; feature: human-associated habitat; material: faeces | place: China | collected 2014 ... | reverse complement strand
GGACGGGGCCGCTTTGCGGCAGACGCCGGACCGCGCCCAAAGGGGTTGCAAATCCGGGCCGGGCATCGTACAATAGAGTGGCGCGGGGCGCTGTGCTGCCGCGCAAATTGAAACGACAAAGGAGGAAGCGTCTTTGGAACCCGTTGGACGAAGTAGGGGATTGCCCGGCAGACAACCGGATCAGACACCACCGGCGGCCGCAGGGCGCTTCGGGCCTGTTTTCTGACGCTCTTTTTCGGGGCGCAGAGCGGGCTGTGCGCGCTGCACGCCCGCATTTGCGTGTTTTGGTTTTGTTTGCCGCGGCGGCGGGCCTCTGGTGCCTGCTTCCGCGGCTTTTTTGTCCGGGCAGGCACCCCGTGTTCGTCCTCCGACACACAGGAAGAAGGAGGAAACACAAATGGATCGGCAGTATGATTTTGCAGCGCTGGAGGCGCTGCTGAAAAAACGTTCCTTTAAGGCTCTGCGCGAGGCCCTGCTGGAGCTGAACGAAGTGGATATTGCAGAATTTCTGGGACTGCTGAACGGTGAGGAGGCCGTGCTGGCTTTCCGCACGCTGCCCAAGGGCGTGGCGGCCGACGTGTTCGCAGAGCTGGAGCCGGAGATGCAGCAGCTCATCGTCGCTGCGGCGACGGATGCGGAATTGGCCGTCATCGTGGAGGACCTGTACGTGGACGACGCGGTGGATATGCTGGAGGACATGCCCGCCAATGTGGTCAAGCGCATCCTGAAGAACGCCACACCGGAGATGCGCGGCCTGATCAACCAGTTCCTCAAGTATCCCGAGCATTCCGCCGGCAGCATTATGACGGCGGAATTTACAGATCTGCGCCCCACGATGACGGTGGAGCAGGCCATTGAGCACATCCGCCGCACCGGAGAGGACCGGGAGACCGTCTACACCTGCTATGTGGTTGGCCCCCGCCGCAGGCTGCTGGGCGTGGTGACGGTGCGCAGCCTGCTGCTGGCGCGGGACAGCCAGCTCGTCAGCGATGTGATGGAGGACGGCGTCATCTCCGTCGCCACCGGGACGGACCAGGAGGAGGCCGTGCGGCTGCTGCAGCGGTACGGCTTCCTGTCGCTGCCCGTGGTAGACGCGGAAGGACGTCTGGTGGGCATCGTTACCGTGGACGACGCGGTGGACGTTATGGAGCAGGAGGCCACCGAGGACTTCGAGAAGATGGCCGCCATGGCCCCATCGGAGAAGCCGTATCTGAAAACGGGCGTGTTTTCCCTGGCAAGGCACCGCATCGTATGGCTGCTGGTGCTGATGATCTCCGGCATGATCACAGGCGGTATCCTGGGTCGGTATGAGGCGGCCATTGCCGCGATGCCGCTGCTCGTCACGTTTATTCCCATGCTTACGGATACCGGCGGCAACGCGGGCAGCCAGAGCAGCACGCTGGTCATCCGCGGCCTTGCGGTGAACGAGATTACCCTGCGGGATTTTCCCCGGGTGCTGTGGAAGGAGCTGCGTGTCAGCCTGCTGGTGGGCGTGGTGCTCAGCGCGGTGAATTTTGTTCGGCTGATCCTCACCTATCCCGGCAGCGAGATGGTGGCCCTCACTGTGGCGCTGACGATGCTGTGCACCGTGATCGTGGCAAAAACCATCGGCGGCGTGCTGCCGCTCATTGCAAAGGCCTGCCGGATGGACCCGGCCATCATGGCCTCGCCGCTCATCACCACCATTGTGGACGCGGTGTCGCTTGTGATCTATTTTGCCGTGGCGCACCGGCTGCTGCCGCTGTGACGCGCCGGAAAAGCCGCCGCCCCGTGTCCGGGAGCGGCGGCTTTTTCATGCCGGCAGGCAAAACCGCCGTAAAAATGTGAAATCTTTGTTTTGCGGGAATGCTGGGAATAATTGGCGTAAGGTCTGTCCACACTTCGGCCATAGGGAGTGTGAATACCGATGAGATTACTTAAAAAATGCAAGACACTGCGCGCGGCGCTGGGCGGACGCCTTGCCCGCATGGGGCGCCGGGGCCGGTGGGAGCTTTCCGTCCTGCTGGGGCTGGCGCTGGCGCTGAGCCTGAGCAGCTTTACCCGGTTTTCCGCCGCATGTGCGGGTGTACGGGAGGATACGCTGCGCCTGCATATATTGGCCAACTCCGATTCAGAGGCGGACCAGGAACTGAAGCTGGCGGTGCGGGATGCGATCCTTCAGGCGGAGGGCGGCATGTTCGCTGCCGAACGGACAAAGGAAGGGGCGCTGCGCGCCGCCGGGGCGGATCTGGAGGCCATCCGCGCTGTGGCCCAGCGCACGGTGCGTGCCCGCGGATACAGCTACCCTGTAGCGGTTCGGCTGGAGAATATGTATTTTTCCACTCGGGAATATGACGGCTTCACGCTGCCCGCCGGGCGCTACGACGCCGTGCGGGTGGAGATCGGCGCGCATGCCGGGAAAAACTGGTTCTGCGTGCTGTTTCCGCCCATGTGCGTTCCCGCGGCAACATCCGACGGCGGGCAGGACATGTCGGCTTATTCCGGTGCGGAGCAGCAGGCTGTGTGCAGTTCTTATAAGGTCGGCTTTGCGGCTGTGGAATGGCTGGAGGGGCTGAAGGAAAGCCTGTCCGGCCAGGGGGTGCGGACGCTGGCCGAGGCGGACGGGCAGGCGGAACAGGACGACGAAGCACAAGAGGAGGCGGACGGGGCGGAACAGGACGCGCGGCGGGCGGACAAAAAAGAGAACGCCTCCCGCGCAGGGACGGAGCATTCCGGCGGGCGGACGGTCACAACGGCAGATCGCACACAGGCGCAAGCTGCACGTACAGCGGACTGAAGCGGTCGGCCATATAGTCGGGCACGCTGGGGGCGGCGCCGGGCGGGCACAGCGGCAGGCACAGGGAAAAGCACGCGCCGCGCTCCGGCGCGCTGCCTGCCAGCAGGCGGCCGCCGTAGGCGCGGGCATAGCGCCGTGCAACCTCAAGCCCAAGGCCCAGGCCGCGGTCCCCGGCGGAGGGCGCGCATCCCGGGCCGTTGTCGGCCACAGTGAGAAGCAGCGTTTCCCCGCGCCGCGCCGCACGCACGGATATTGCGGGCCGCTCGCCGCCATACTGCACCGCGTTGGCCAGCAAATTACCCAGTGCGGCGGCAAACAGCCGCGCATCTCCCATGGCCCACAGAGGCGCCCGAGGCCATTCGGGCACGAACACCGCGCTGCGGCACACACCCGCCGCGCCGCTGACGTAGGCCGCGGCCAGCGCTGTAACGCACACCGGCTGCGGGTGGGGCGGTGCGGTGCAGAGCGCGGCGTGAGCGGCCAGGTTTTCGGCGGTGCGCAGCGTGCGGTAGGCCGCGCGGGCGATGCCGTCCAGCGTGGCTTCGCCGCCGCCGGGGCCGCCCGCCGCCGCACGGCGGGCGCGCTCAGCGCCACGGTCGTCGCGTTATGCAGAAGCGATGAGACCTGGGGCTGCAAGATTCCCCCGATCCCCGCCGCAAGAAGCGCGCTGTTTGGCGTCGGGGCCATGGGAATCCTCCTTTCCGCATGCGCGCCACAGGGAGCTGGAGGCGGCGCGCAGGGTCAAACTGCACATAGTGTATGAAGTTTGCACGCCGCTATGTATGGATTGTTACAAAAGTGTAAGAAGTTCGTGTTTTCGGCGTTAAACTTTTATCAAACTCTTGCAGTCCGGCGGCTTTTGGGGTACAATAAGTGATAGTCTTACGGGCAAAATACAGCGCCGCAGGGTGCGGCGCACACCGTGCCTGAATATAAGGAGGATGTACTAATATGGCAGTAAAAGTTGCAATCAATGGCTTTGGCCGCATTGGCCGCCTGGCGTTCCGCCAGATGTTCGGCGCCGAGGGTTACGAGATCGTCGCGATCAACGACCTCACCAGCCCGAAAATGCTTGCCCACCTGCTGAAATATGACACCGCGCAGGGCCGTTACGAGGGCCACACCGTCGAGTCCGACGAGACTTCCATCACCGTGGATGGCAAGAAGATCGAGATCCTGGCCGAGAAAGACCCGGCGAACCTCCCCTGGGGCAAGATCGGCGTTGACGTTGTGCTGGAGTGCACCGGCTTCTTCGCTTCCAAGGCCAAATCCCAGGCCCACATCGACGCGGGCGCCAAGAAGGTCGTCATTTCCGCTCCGGCCGGCAACGACCTGCCCACCATCGTTTACAGCGTGAATGAGAACACCCTGACGGCTGAGGACACCATCATCTCCGCCGCTTCCTGCACCACCAACTGCCTGGCGCCGATGGCCAAGGCCCTCAACGACGCCTATCCCATCCAGAGCGGCATCATGACGACCGTTCACGCCTACACCGGTGACCAGATGATCCTGGACGGCCCGCACCGCAAGGGCGATTTGCGCCGCGCCCGCGCCGGCGCCGCCAACATCGTGCCCAACAGCACCGGTGCCGCCAAGGCCATCGGCCTGGTCATCCCCGAGCTGAACGGCAAGCTCATCGGCTCCGCCCAGCGCGTGCCTGTTCCCACCGGCTCCACCACCATTCTGGTGGCCGTCGTCAAGGGCAAGGACGTAACGAAGGAGAGCATCAACGCCGCTATGAAGGCAGCCTCCTCCGAGAGCTTCGGCTACAACACCGACGAGATCGTCTCCTCCGACGTCATCGGCATCCGCTACGGCAGCCTGTTCGACGCCACGCAGACGATGGTCACCAAGCTCGACGACGATACCTATCAGGTGCAGGTCGTGTCTTGGTACGACAACGAGAACAGCTACACCAGCCAGATGGTCCGCACCATCAAGTATTTCGCTGAGCTGGCGTAACCCATGTTTTCCGGCGCTCCCGCTTCTCAAACGAGGCGGGGGCGTTTTTTGTTCTTTGTATCTGCAGCATTTACAGCTTTTTCACACAAAACACACACTGCCGCCTAAAAAGTGGCAGGAATCACGGTTGAACAACGGGGACAAACAGGGTATAATATTTTGTATATTGGGGAACTTTTGGTATCCGTAAAAATGAGCCGGAAAGGAGGGCGCACATGGAGCAGCGGCACATGCAGGAAAAGAGCCGCGGCGCGGCGCGCGCTGATGTGGACGCCCGTGCCCGGGCCATTCAGGAGCAGATCATCCATATCCCGCGTCCGGCGCAGCCCGGCAATGCGCGCCCGGCCGCCCAAAGCACGGCCGGACACCCTTCGGGCGCACAGCAGCGTCCTCCTCAAGCGGCACGCCCCCGGGATGACGCTTGCGCCCAGCGGCGGCGCGCAGCGCCCGCTCCGGCACACACAGCGCCCCGCGGGCAGGCTGCGGGCGGACGCCACTATGCCGCAAAGCCGCGCAAACGCAGGCGCGCGCCAGGCGGCGGTATGTTCTTTGCCTGTGTGGCCGTTGTTATCCTGAGCCTTTCGTGGGTCATTACCACGCTCATAGAGCTGCCCGCCAAGCGCGCGGCGGCCAGCAGCTTGGCTGCTTTGTCGGCTTCTCAGGCTGCTTCCTCTCAGGCAGACGGCAGCGTGGCGCAGACAGGGGAAGCGGTGCTTGGCCCTGTACAGCAAACAGACGCTTCGTATACGCAGCCTTCCGCTTCACTGGTGGCGCTGCCGGAGGCGGGCCGTGTGGATATGAGCTACTTTGACGATGCGCTGTTCATCGGCGATTCGCTGACGCGGGGCTTCCAGGAATATTCCAGCGGCATCCCCAACGCGAAATACGCCGCTTATCTGGGCGCGGGCCCCAAGCAGTTCATGGAGGGCCTTGTGGAAAACATCAGCGGCCAGCAGGTGGCCGCCATAGATGAGATCTTGGCCGCGGCGCCTAAAAAGGTGTATATTCTGCTGGGCACCAATTCCATGGCTACGCTTACCGATGAGGCATTCCTGAAGTATTACAACGATTTCCTTGACTTCCTGCTGCCGCAGCTGCCGCAAGATACGGTGTATTACATCCAGGGCATCCCGCCTGTCTCGGCGGAAAAGATGGCCGGGGACGAAAACTTTTCAGTGGAACGCATCCGGGGGCTGAACGAAAGCCTGGCGAAAATAGCTTATGACAGGGATCTGCATTATCTGGACCTGTTCTCCGCTCTGGCCGACGAAAACGGCGCGCTTCGGGCGGATATTGCTTCGGGCAGCATCCATCTGAACAACGAAGGCTACAATGTATGGCGGGAGTTCCTTGTGACACATACGGCGTACAGCAAGGAGAATCCGTACCTGCCCGGCTCACCTTATTACACGGCCCCGGCGGCCTGACGAAAACACGGCACACGCGCGGACGGCGGAAAACGCCCTGTGGGAGGGACTGGCCTTGGCAGAGAGCACGTTCAAACTGTATAGCAAACGCCGCCGAAGCCGGGCGCTTCTGGCACAGGCGGGCCTTGGCGTGCTCATTGTGGCGCTGCTGTTCGGTATTTCCTATGCTGCGGTAAGGATCATTTACGGCCAGCCGCTGCTGCGCGCGCGTGCCGCCGTGTCCGCCGCGCCGCCGGCACAGCCCGGCGGGGTCCCCGCGCCGGGGCCTGCACTGGAAAGCCAGCCGCATGCGCCGTCCGTGACAGCGGCCGTATCCGTGCAGGCGTGGAACACCGAAACCCCTGTGGAGCGCACGCTGGATGCCGATGTGACGGCCAGTGATGCCCGCCTTCTGGCCGTACCGGAAAACGGGCGTGTATCCGATGACTATTTCCGCGATGCGCTGTTCATCGGGGATTCTGTTACACAGGGCTTCGCATGGTATCCGGAATACAGGGACTGGATGCGTGTGTGCGCCTACAAGGGCGTGAACCCCCAGAGCATCCTGCAAAACTATGTGGGCCAGCGGGCCGATGGCACCAAAATCGAGATGTGGGACGAGATCAACGTCCAGCAGGATGTAGCGAACATCTATATCCTTCTGGGAGCGAACGCGCTGCTGCAGCAGACGGACGAGGGCTTTTTGAAATTTTACGGCGAATTGCTGGACAAATTGCGGGTGCGTTTCCCGGATACGCCCATCTATGTGCAGAGCATCACTCCAACGACACAGGAATACGGCGAGAAGAAACCGCAGCTGGAACGGGAGCATCTGAAGCTTATCAACAACGCCATCGCCAAGCTGGCCGTGAGCAAAGGGCTTTATTATGTGGACCTGTGGGAAGTGATGGCGGACGAGAACGGTTACCTGCGGGCGGACCTGGCAGGGAGCGACGGCCTGCACCTGCTCGACGGCTCCAAATACCGCCCGTGGCTGGATTACCTTGCCGCACACACCATATACAGCGCGCACAACGCGCAGTTCGCCCTGGCGGACGGGGGCGCATACCGTTAGCACGCCCGCAAATATCCTTTGGAGGCACCAATTTGGCAAACAATATCAAGCCGTACAAAGTGCACAGCAAACGCCGCCGCAACCAGACGCTTCTGGTGCAGGCGGGTCTTGGCGTGCTCATTGTGGCGCTTTTGTTCGGCATTTCCTATTCGTCGGTGAAGATCATCCACGGCCAGCCTGTGTTCCCGGTGCGCGGCGCGCAGCAGGACGGGGGCCCGCCATCGTCCGAAAGCACGCCGCCTGCGCCGGAAAGCGTATCTACGCCCTCCGGCGGCGGTGCGCAGGAGGTGGGCGGCCGACCGGAGGCAGCGGCGCCCGTGCAGGCTTGGAACACGGAAGTGCCTGTGGAGCGCACGCTGGAAAGCGACGTTACTGCCAGCGATTCCCGCCTGTTGGCCGTGCCTGCCAACGGCAGGCTGAGTACGGAGTATTTCCGCACGGCGCTGTTCATCGGGGATTCCCTGTCCCAGGGCTTTGCGCTGTATGCACCCACGCGGGATGTGGCAACAGTATGCGCGTATAAGAGCACCAGCCCCAATCAGGTGCTGCAAAATTTTGTGGGCCAGCGGCCGGACGGCTCGCGCATTGAGATGTGGGACGACATCAAGGTGCAGTCGCCAAGCAATATCTATGTGCTGTACGGCACCAACGCGCTCATCAGCCAGTCGGATGAAGCGTTCCTGAAATATTACAGCGATCTGCTCGACAAGCTGCGGGAGCGGTTCGCGGGCGTGCCCATTTATGTGCAGAGCATCACGCCCACCACGGCCGAACAGGGTGTAAAGCAGCCGCCGCTGGAGAACGGCCACATCCGTCTTATCAATAACGCCATCGCCAAGCTGGCCGTGAGCAAGGGCCTTTATTATCTGGACGCACAGGAGGCTCTGGCAGACGCAGACGGAAACCTGCGCGGGGACTATGTGGGAACCTACGACGGCATTCACATGAACCCCACGGGCTATGCGGCCTGGGCGGATTATATCCTGACTCACACCGTATACAGCGATTACAACAAGCAGTTCGTGACGGAGGGGCCGTATGCCTGACGCACCGGCCCCGGTGAAAGATAACAGCAGGGCCCCGGCTGAAAAGCCGGGGCCCTGCTGTATCTGCTGTGAGCCGCTGTCAATCGTGCAAAAGGTTGAGCGTGATCTCGTATTTGCTGTCCACTGAATACTTCTCCGGTGCGCTGGCCTTGTATTTGTTCAGCGCGGCAGTGGATTTCACCGGGTTCTGCAGCGTGCCGGCGCCCGCCACGCAGCCGCCCGGGCAGGCCATGCCCTCCAGCAGGTAGCCGTTCAGCTTGCCTGCCTTGGCCAGCATCAGCATTTTTTTGCATTCCTGCAGGCCCTGGGCGGCCATCACCTTTACCTCGCGGTCCGGGTCCATCTTGTGGATGGCGTTCACCACCGCGTTCGCCACGCCGCCGGAAACCGCAAACCCGCGGCCGTCGGCGGTGGCCTCCACCAGCTCGGGCCCGGCGGCCACTTCGGAGAACTTGATGGCCTTCGCCTCAAACATGCCCATCACTTCTTCAAATGTGAGCACGAAGTCCACGTCGCTGCGGATGGTGCGGCGGCTGGCTTCCAGCTTTTTGGCGGCGCACGGCCCGATGAAAACGACCTTGCAGTTTTTGTGCTCTTTTTTCAGCAGGCGGGCCGTCAGCACCATGGGCGTCATGGCCATGGAGATATAGGGCGCAAAATCCGGGAACAGCTTTTTCGCCATCACGCTCCAGGCCGGGCAGCAGGACGTGGCCATAAACGGCTGCTGCTCGGGCACCTCGCGCCTAAAATCCTTGGCTTCTTCAATGGTACACAGGTCCGCGCCGATGGCGACCTCCACCACATCGTCAAAGCCCAGGAGCTTCATGGATGGCTTCAGCTTTTCAGGCGTCATGTCCGGGCCGAACTGGCCCACAAAGGCCGGAGCCACGGCGGCGATGACACGGTCGCCCTGGTTGATGGACTGGATGACCTGGAAGATCTGGCTTTTGTCCGCGATGGCGCCGAAAGGACAGTTTACAAGGCACATGCCGCAGGACACGCACTTGTCGTAATCGATCTTCGCGCGGCCCAGCTCGTCGGAGCCGATGGCATCCATGCCGCAGGCCTTGGCGCAGGGGCGTTCCATCTTATGGATGGCGCCGTAGGGGCATACGTTGGCGCACTGCCCGCACTTGACGCACTTGCTCTGGTCGATAACGCTTTTGCCGTGCACGATGGACACCGCGCCCTTGGGACATACTTCCACGCAGGGATGTGCCAGGCAGCCCTGGCACATATCCGTCACGTGAAAAGATTTTTCCGGGCAGGCGTTGCAAGCGAATTTGATGATATTGATGAGGGGCGGCTCGTAGTATTTCTCCGGCCGGGCGGCCTCCTCGATACCGGTGGAAAGGGGCGCGTGCTCGTCGATGGGGCGCAGCGGCAAACCCATGGACAGGCGCAGGCGCTCGCCCACGATGGCGCGCTCCAGAAAGATACTGTCGCGGTATTTGCTCACCTCGCCCGGCAAAATCTTGTACGGCAGCTCCTCGACGCGGCTGTAATCGCCGCCTTCGTATGCCATACGGGCCACCTCGGTGAATACCTGGCGGCGGATGTCGGTAACGGAAGAATAAATACCACGCATGTGTGAAAACTCCTTTATCAATCAGGTGTGGACAGACTGTTACAAAAATATCATACCATAGTGCAAAAAGCCGCGCAAGTGCGCGCCGTGACAAAGTTCTTTGCTCCGCACAAAAAAATAGTGGTACATCTGCCCAGCGCCGGGCGGATGCCCCTCGGGGGCTTCTTGTAAAGGCCGGGCGAAGGGCATATAATACGGGAGTGGTATGATTTTCCGGCGCGGCATGCGCCGGCTGTGAGAAAAGGAGAACCCTGTTTTGATTTTGGAACTTTTACTGGACGCGCTGCTGGACAGCGTGAAAATGCTGCCCTTTCTGTTCGCGGCGTACTGGCTGATCGAATATGTGGAGCACCGCCACTCGGAGGGCATCGAAAAAGCACTGGCGGGCGGCGGGCGCTTTGGCTTTGTGCCGGGCGCCGTACTGGGCCTGCTGCCCCAGTGCGGGTTTTCGGCCATGGCGGCAAACCTGTACGCCAGCAAGGTGGTCACGCTGGGTACCCTGCTGGCGGTGTTCCTTGCCACGTCCGACGAGGCGGTGCCGCTGCTCATCGCAAACCCGGAACACTGGCGGTCGCTGGCGCTGATCCTCGGCATCAAGCTGGCTGTGGCGCTTGTCGCGGGCTTCTGCATTGATTTTGTGTTCAAAAG
>ERZ836939.4452-NODE-4452-length-10506-cov-2.520333_pt1 | contig 10506 bp, 14 predicted proteins | sample MGYA00519912_ERZ836939 | MGnify/ENA primary metagenome ERZ836939 (study PRJEB31850, sample SAMEA3708810) | human gut metagenome | biome: human gut; feature: human-associated habitat; material: faeces | place: China | collected 2014 ... | reverse complement strand
AAATGGGGCAGATACCGGCAGCAGCCTTGGGCTTGGAACGGCGGTAGGCGGGCTGAAATTGCTTGTGCTTTTTCCTCTTGTGGCGTCGTCTCATGGTCACCCCTCCTCTTCGGCGGGGAGCGCCTCTTTGGTCCGGCGGATCGTACCCCACTCGCCGCACTGGGGGCAGGTTGCGTACTTGTCCCCCCGCTCCAGCCAGGCCTTCGTGAAAGTGCAGGGCGCCCCACAGCAGGTGCTGTAGACCTCCACCAGGTTGGCGGCAGCCAGCAGGTCAGGATGGTATTTTTCGTTGTACTTGATAAATCCGACCCAAGCCTGATCTTTGTAAAGACCGCTCAAGACTGCACTCAACGCCTCGTTTACGAGGTCCTTTTTGGGAAAGGCCGGTGATTCGTCCTTGAGGTAATAGCCAGTCATGTGATTCAGTTCTTCGTCAAGCCCATCCCGGTGGACGACGCTCCTTGCGGCCTCGACCCAGATGCTGAGTTCAATATCCCCAATAGGCGTCATGATGCCGGACCGGGAGGTGGTGACCTTGTCGCGGCCCTTTCCTTTGCTTTTGGAGGTGTAGGTGCCGTACTTCCAGCGCAGATCCTCCGCAGTCACGGTTTCAAGGTTGATTTCTTTTATACTGTCGATCCGTCTGCTCATGACAGCACCCCCTTTTTTCGCTCCAGCAGGGCCCGCATAGCGGCAGCCTCACTGGGATTGAGCTGATCGGAATAGGGAGGCTGACAGCCCTCCTCCCAGGGATACTTGTTGTCCGGATCGCAGAACAGGATACGCAGCACCCGGTCGCCGGGACGGCTGGGCTGGATTGGGTTCGTCTCGAACAGATAAAAAGGGAGATTGAACACGTCGTCCTCCCGGTCCCCAGACTGATACCGCTTACCCGTTTTCACCATATCCATGGCAGTGAGATTGATAAACTGCATGGCCTGCTTGGGCTTGAGGGCCAGGTTCAGCTCCAGCTCCAAGCTGTTGTGACGGTCCAAGCCGTGGGTGTGGAATGACGGCTGCGGCGTGCACGGTATGAAATGAATGATCCAGTCTACACTCATGATTTTTCCTCCTTTTGGGGCAGAAGAGTATCCGTGGGCGTCATGCCCATGAGGATCAGCTTAACTGCGGTCTGGTAGCCCACCAGGAAGGCGTGCTCCAGCTCCTCCGGCTCTTCAGCCAGCAATGCGGCCTGATACTGGTCCAGCAGGGCGCATTGCTCCAGGCTCAAGACATCCTGCAGTTGCCGCCTCAGCTCCCGTGTCTCTTGATGCTTTTGGCGGTATTTGGACGACGTGGGCGTGCTGAGCTCCTGGTATACGTCCCAGTCCCCGTCCATGAGGGCGCGGAAAAATTCCGGTGGGCACACGGCGCCCAGACTGTTACCGCCGGTCAGCGCATCGGCCAGGCGTCCCAGCACCCGGGTCAGCTCTGGGAGCTGTTGGTTGAAAAAGCGGTCTCCCATCCTGGTCTGGTGGAACTCAGATGACATCATAATCACCTCCGATCTGATTTGGTTTCGGGCGTGGCGCCCGTGGCTATATATAAAAAGGCGCCCGGAATGCAGCCGAAGCTGTCCGTGCGCCTTGTGGCCCTGGGCCATGTATGAACGATGACGGCCCGAGGGCCCGGAAAACAAAAAAAGAGCCCAAAGGTCATGAGACCTCTGGGCTCTTTGCAACACTGATACTAAAACCGCCGCTGGTGGGCAATCACTGATACTTTATAACTGAATTATACTTGGAAACTGGCAGGATTGCAAGAGGATTTTACCCCGCAGCCCAGCCTGATCAGTCCCGGCGCCAACCCCTGGCCAGGGCATAGGCGTCCAAATCCTGCTGGGCCTGCTCTGGTGTCTCCCGAAGCGGCAGCCGTGGCGACTTGACCCGGTGCGTACCGGCGCCCGGCTTCTTCTGCCGGACCGTCATCCATACCGCGCCCCCACTGATGCCGGAAGACACGAACACAAGGCAGTCCTTTTCGTCCCGATACATTTTTGCAATAGCTTCGTCACTCATGATTATTTAGCCTCCACATTTCAAATTGCGCCCCGGGCGGGATGGGCCCTTACTGGGCGCGCCCCTCTTCAGGGTCGTTGAGTTCCTTACAGAACTCTATAAACTTCTCCAACTGCCGGTCCTGGAACTGCTGCAGCACGCGGTGGACCTGCCATGGGCCGATGCCGTCGCGGGGCTCCAGGCACTTGACGAAATCGTTCAGGTCGCCCACCGCTTCCAGGTAGCCGGCGGCGTAGGCCGCATCCAGGACCTGCTCGGTCGCGGCGGGCTCTGCCGTGACCCGATACTGCTCGGCGATCAGCGACAGAGACTCCAGCCGGCGTTGAAGGGGGTGCCATACCCGGCCCCTCCCACCTGCGGCGGTACCCATATGGGCGGTCAGGCCGCCAAACTGCGCCGCATAGGTACATGCGGCGTAGACCGGGGCATGATGATCATACTGGTCGTCCGAGACGTAGTCATGGACTGTGACCTGCTCAGGCAGGTTGGAATAGACCTCGTTGAGCAAGCCGCCATCATGGTCGATGATAATTGTCGCCATTTTATCTGTCTCCTTCCGGTTAAATATAGAAAGGCGCGGGCCCGTAGCGCCGAGGCCCTGCCTGTTTCCAACTAATTTTGAGGGTCGCCTACCCGGTCGCAGTGCTCTGTTTGGGCTAAGGCGCAATCGGCGCAGCCCTCATACAGGCCGCACTCGTCACAGCTTTCGATGATCGGCTTACAGTATCCACCGGATTCATCCCTGTCAGACTTGGGGCAGCTCCCGTCCACGCAGGCAATGCCCACATAGGATCTGCATCGCTGGGTCATGTTGTCCACCTCCTTGTTGTTGATTGTTCATGTCTTTATTTGGTCAGGATGGGCGGCGCAGATTCGACGTCGATATGCACCTCGCTGCCTTCCTTGATTTGGAGCCGCGAGACAAAATCGAACAGCGTATGGGTAAAATCGAACACCAGCCGTTCTCCGTTCGGACTTCTCTTGATAAATACGCTCTTATCAAACGCCGGAGCCCTTGCGGTGGACTGACCGGGCGCGAAATACTGGACATTCACGTAGATGTCGTTGCTCTCCGGCCAGGGGAATGCTCTCACTTTGTAGGGGCCGACCCAGGTGTCAAGCTCCCTGCCTCTGTAGGTGTCCGTGGTGTTATCCATGGCATTATCTCTCCTTTTTGCTCTGGCTATATTGTTCTAAGGCGTAGGACCACAAAGCCCGATGCCGCACTCTTGCAACCCCAAATAGTCCAAGTGACCGGTCACCATGCCCAGTTCTATTGAATTGTTCTGACCGCGTCCACGGGGGCCGAGGTGATTCTCACCTTCAGTGTGGCCTCCATATCGGTGGTCACAAGAACCAGCCGGGCCTGGTGGTCGGGAAGCGACTCGCGCACTTCACGCTCTTCAAAGCGCATCGCTTTATGGAAGGCGTTGATGACATCCTCCTTGGTAACGCCCTCGGCCATCGGCACGGTAAGCAAGACCGGGCTGCTTCCGGACTCCGTGTATTGGATGAGCAGGCGCACTGTGGCTGCCGGGATCTCGCCGGTGAACCAGACCCCGTCATCCGCCGCATGGGACCCTTGTACCTCGAAGGGCAGCGTCAGCGCGACCAGCGCCTCGCTTAGGGCATGGGAGATCTCCCAGACTGGGTCGGACCCGCAGTCATTGAGATCACGCGCCAGGTCATCGGCGTGCAGCGCGTCCATCAGCGCGGCCTGCTCCTCCTTTGACAGGGGCGCGTCTTGCAGCTCCAGGGACCACACATCGCTGTCGTCGTCCCCAAACGCCTTGACCATCACCGGCCGCTCAAAAAAACCTGTGAGCAGTGCGGAGCAGAGATTATCCAACCCGCCCCAGCCGCAGAAATAGGCCTGTGCGGTGGTGATATTGGCCTCATGCGCGATAAAATCAAAGGCCATCAGGATACTCCTTTCCGGCCCGGCGCCGCCGTTCCCAACTGGAAAGCAGGTACTTCAGGTCCTTCGTGCTCCAGTGACACCAGATTTTTTCGCCGCTCTTCTCATACTCCGCGCAGATGCCGATGTCCTGGACCACGCTGCTGTCGATCAGGCTGTGCTTGGGCATAACGTCGGTACAGTGCCCCACGACCTTCAGCTCATGCTCTTTACAGGCGGCCGCCATCTCATACGGGTCATAGGACACCCAGGCGTTCCACATTTCATGATAGCCAATGACGTCACGGGGGAGCACCTGCTGGATCGCCCTGACGATCTCCTCGGCTGCGGTTTGGTATTTCTGGTGGAACTCCTCCTCGGTCATCTTCGCTTCAAACATGGTCTCCTCGCTCGGCACCCGGGTCTCCTGGGTGCCGAAGACCATCAGTGTGACGAAGGCCGGATTCATCGCGGCCACAGTGGCGATGGCGCTATGGGAAGCGTTGGCCTGCGACCAGCCCTCCACCTGCTGCCCGACGCTCAGGCAGCGCCAGGTGACTTTCTTGTTTTCATACATGGGAAAACAGCCTCCTCTTAACTTATTTCTGCGCCGGGGCCCCGGTTCCCGAAACCCGCGTGACGCAGGCGATGGTGACGACATCGGACAGCCCGGCGATGCCACCGATATGAAACTCATTGACGTCGAGCCTGAGATACTCCGCAGCCGCCTTTTTGGCGGCAGCGGCATCCGTACCCAAGAGATTGGCGGCAGCCCAGTTCAGCCGGTAGGTAGTCACAGCCACCCGGAACACGGGGCCGGCCTGCTGGGGCTGGGCTAGGAACTCCCCATGGGCAAGCTGCCGCATCTGAAACCCCACATCACCTTGGAATCCCGGGTCGGGCATCTGAAGGGGCTGCTTGCCGTCCTCCAGGAGCGAGCCGCGCAGCTCCATGAGGAGCTTGCCCAGCATGTTTTCGCCCCGGATATTGGCGCAGTGGGCGCAGGTGCAGTCACCCCAGAAGTTGTCGTGCCAGGTATTGGTCTCCGTGAGCAGCCTGCCGCCGGTCGAAAGCAGCTTTCCCAGCAGCTCCGGATCGTCTCTGAACTTGATGCCGAGCAGACGGCGCATTACGGCCACCTTCCGCTCTTCCCAGTCCGGGCGCAGCGCGGCCGCCCGCCCTTTTTGCTTGGCCTCCCGCGGGGCGAGGTCCTGGAACTCTTTCTGCTGCTCCGGCTCCAGGCACTTGGCGCTTTGAAAGGCGGCCTCAACGGAGGTGAAGGTCAGACCGTTGAACACGATCTTGCACGGATAAAAATTGCTTAAAAACTGATACTCGCCGTTGAAACCCTTGATCTCATTCATTTTAATTTACCTCAATTCTGTTTTTCCCTCACAGTATCACGAGGTGGGCGGCCGTCAGCGGTATCCTCCAGACTGGCCTGGCGCTGCACATCCCCCGGCGTCTTTCGTGGGCGCCTGCATTTTGGCGATGCGTCCGCACTGCCTTAAAAATTGGCATTTCCGCTTCGACGGGTCACGTTCCAGCTCATAGATGAACTGCCCCACGGACCGATAGAACGGGCACCCCCTGCAATAAGGGTGTGTGATGGGATTCCACTCCATTTCACCGCCTACAGCTTCCCGCCGCAGCCCATGTATTGGGACTGGGCGCCGGCCTGCATAGCGCGGGGGTCATACGCGCACCTCGTCGTCAACCGGCTCATAACGGTAGCCGGGGAGCTCCACCCCATCGGCAATGTTGGAATGGTAGTTGATGTGGTACATGATGTTCAGTCACTCCTAATCATTTATTTGGGGCCGATATATATAAGGCGCCCGGAAATAGCAGCTTTCCGAGCGCCTTGTGGCCGTGGTCATGATGGAATTGTACCGGCCACAGGCCGGAAATGAAAAAAAGAGCCCAAAGGCCATAAGACCTCTGGGCTCTTTGCAACTCGGTTACGGAGACTGCCGGCGGCGAGTCACTGATACTGTATACCTTTATTATATAAGGGGGTCTGATAAAATGCAAGCCTCTTTTGCCGGGCGATCTTCTCACGCTGAATCTTAATATGCCTCGCTGAGCAAAAAGTCCGCCACGTGCATGGTCTTGATTCCCTCGTAGTTCCCGCCTGCGAAAGGGTCGGTGCGCAGGACGTACTTGGGATAGTTGTCCGGGATCTCCAGCAGTCGGCCATACTCCCGCCGCTCCGTCTCCGGACTCCCAATCTGCTGGGCCACCTGGAGGTACAGCTTCTCCTCCTGCCGCACGGCCACGAAGTCCACCTCCGCGGCGCCCAGCTTACCCACGTAGACCTCATACCCCCGCCGGCGCAGCTCCAGGTACACGAGGTTTTCCAGCATGGCCGCCACGCTGTCCGGGGAGTAGCCCAGCACTGCGTAGCGCAGGGACGGGTCGGCCAGATAGAATTTTTCCTGGGTCTTCAAAAGCTCCTTCCCCTGGATGTCATACCTGGAGCAGCGGTGCAGGAGATAGGCCCCCTCCAGCTTGCTGAGGTAACTATAAACGGTTTCGTTGTCCACGGCGCGGTGCTCGCTTTTGAGATACTTGGAAATAGAGGCCGCTGAGAAGGTGCGCCCCACATTGTCGAAGGCGTACCGCACGATCCGCTCCAGCTGGTCCACCTTCCGAATCTGGTTGCGCCGTACAATGTCGGTAAAGACGGTGGCGTTGTAGATGTCCCGGACAATGGTATAGACCTCGTCCTGGGTGTAGGCTTTCAGATGTGTGGCTGGGAAACCGCCCAGCTTCAGATAGCCGGCCAGCTCGTCTTTTGGCGCTCCCACCGTGGTGTAAGTCTCCCGGAAGGTGAGGTACTCCCGGAAAGACAGGGGGAAGATACGGAAGGAAACATACCGGCCCGTCAGGTAGGTGGAGATCTCAGAGGACATCATGCGGGAGTTGGAGCCGGTGACAAAAATATCCACATCGTACTGATCGTCGGACAACAGAGAGTTGACCACCTTCTCCCAGGACTTGACCTCCTGTATCTCGTCCAGGAAAAGGTAGGTCCGCCCCTGGGGGGACAGGCGCTGCTTGAGCTCCGCAAACAGGGCCTTGGCCGTTTTGATGTCCTCATATTCCATGAGGTCGAACTGATAGCGCACAATGTGGGCGTCGTCCACTCCGCGGAGCTGCAGCTCCTCCATCAGCATTTTCAAAATAGTGGACTTGCCGCAGCGCCGTACTCCGGTCAGTATCTTGATAAACGGCGTGTCCACGTAGGGCAGTATCATAGAAAGGTAATGGGGTCTTGCAATCATGGCGACCACCTCCATATCCAATATTATACCGCAATATGGAGAGATAATAAACACTTTTTAGGATTATAACCGCAAAAATATTTCTTCCTATCTGCGGGGGTGTTTATTCGATGACCGGAAGGGGAGCCGCCTTGACCCGGACGCCGAAGCCGTTGACTTCCACATCCTCGTCGGCGGGGATCAGGAGATACTTCCTGCCGTCGATCACTCGCGTCTCCACCAGGTAGCTGCGCTCCGGCTCCAGGTTGATGACGGCGTCGGCGGTCTTCACCTCAAAGCGCTTGCTGTCGATGAGGTTGGCCGGGGCCAGGGCCGCCTCACCGCCAAACTGTTCCCCGCAGCGCTCCACGAACGCCGCCACATGCTCCTCCGACACGCCGCAGTCAACAAGCACACCGCTCAGCTCCTTCGCCGTCAGCGCCAGCGGCTCCGGGTCCTTGCGCTCCCGGTGCTCCTCGATCTTCTCCCGCAGGTAGTCGTGGAGGGAGTGGACCACCTCCATGCTGCACTCGTCCTCCAGCGCGTCGCTGAGCGCGGACTGGAAGGCCTCCCGCTGCTCGGCGGCGGACATGGGCGCCTCGGTGTGAAAGACGGCGTCAATGAACTCCTGGTGGAGCTCGTCCGCTTTGCGGGCGTAGAAGAGTGCGTTATAGAGATTGGCCGCCCGGTCGTCAAAGGCCGGGAACAGGAACCCCAGCTCCGGCGCAGCCACGGTCTGACCGGCGGCGCAGTGGAACTCGTTGTCCCCGGGGAAGTAGCCCAGCTCCACCTTCCCGGCCTTCACCGGGCAGACGCAGCAGATGATGTAGGAAAACACCTGGTCGGAGGCGTCGGCCTGGAGCGCGTCGTCTTTCCCCCGGTGGGGCACATCATAGGCGTCATGGGCCAGGAGGATGAGATAGTTACTCTCGCCCATATCCAAGGAGCCGATGATCTTCTGGTAGAAGGCCTCCCGGGCCTCCCCATCCTTCAGCGTGCTGTTTCGCAGGGTGGAGAGCAGCCGGTGCTCGTCGCTGTCGGCCACCTGCTGGGTGGAGAAAACGATGTCGATCAGGTTCTTGCCTAGGGCCCCGGACAGGGCCTTCTTCAGGAGGCCCAGGTACTTCTCCGCCTCCTCTTGGGGCATCGTGCCCATAGGCTCGTCCAGGTAGGAGACGATCTCCCGGCTGCTGTTGACATAGCAACCGTAGATGTGGGTGACGGCGCTTTTATCGGGGCGAAACCTGCGGCGCAGCTCACCCAGTTCCTTTTGATTCATGGGGGTACCTCACTCATTCAGATAGGATTCTCGCGCAGGCCGGGTGGCCGCGCAAATCGTATCATAGCATACTCCCATCCATTTGTCACGGCGGCCGGTACGGATTCCATCTTCATTTGATCTGGTCTGGGCGGCTGAAAAGCGGAAGAGCTGCCCACCCAGACGGCAGGCAGCTCTTTTAGATCAACCGGGGTCTTCCAGGAGCCAGTCCAGTACGTTGCGCTTCTGGATACCGTCATAGTCGGCGGTGGCGAAGACCTCATCCAAGGTGAGGAGCAGTTTGGGGTAGTTGTCCGAGATCCTTTGCAAGGGGGCCAGCTCCCGCTTCAGGACCTCCTCGTCCAGCGTGGTGGCGGCCACCTGGTAGTAGACCGTCCCCTCCGGGCCCACCGTGACGAAGTCCACCTCGCCGTCCTCCAGCTCACCCACAAAGACACGCTCCCCCCGGCGCAGCAGCTCCAGATACACGATGTTCTCCAGAATGTGCCCAATGTCGCTGGCGGCGCCCTTGACCAGTGTATTGCGCAGGGCCACGTCCACCGCATAATACTTGCTTTGGGTGGACAGGTACTGCTTCCCCTTGATATTATAGCGGGCCGCCTCATAGATCAGGAGGCTGTCGGTAAGGCTGCGCATATATTTGTCCACCGTCTTCTGGTCCACACCCTTGCCGGCGGACTTGAGCGTGTTGGCGATCTTGGTGGCCGAGACCCGGCTGCCGATGTTGTGGAGCAGGAACTTCGTGACCGCCTCCAGGCTGGTGACGTCGGCGATCCGCGCCCGGGCCACCACGTCCTTGAGCAGCACCGTGTTGTAGAGATCGGTCAGATACTCCTGCACCTCCCGCCCGGTGCCGGGCAGGCGCAGGGCATAGGGAAAGGAGCTCATGCGCAGATAGGCGTCAAATTTTTGGGCATTGGTCTGGGCCGCGCCGGATCGCAGGCCGGAGCAAAATTCCCGAAACGAGAGGGGCAGCATCTTCAGCTCCACATACCGGCCGGACAGGAGCGTGGCCAGCTCTCCCGACATGAAGTAGGCGTTGGAGCCGGTGATGTAGACGTCGCAGTTGTCCTTGATAAAAAGGCTGTCCACCGCCTTCTCAAACTGCTCCACATGCTGGATCTCGTCAAGAAAAATGTAGTTCATTCGGTCTGGCAGCAGTAGACCCTTGATATAGTCATACAGTGCCCGGTACCCGGTCAGGTGCTCATAGTCGATGTCCTCAAAATTGATGGCGATGATTTGCCGCTCGTCTACCCCTTGGCTCAGCAGCCAATCCCGGTAGATGGCAAACAGGGTGGACTTCCCACAGCGCCGCACGCCGGAGACCACCTTGATGATCTGCTGCTCCCGCCAGCGGACAAGCCAGTCCAGGTACTCCTTCCGCTCTATCCGTTCCATGTCGCGCCCCCTTTCTTTCATTATATCCATTCTACTCCTTAATTATACCAAAGTAAATAATTTTCAGGAATGAAATCCTAAAATAATTTTGCGTTGAAAAGGGCGCGTTACAGCTGGTTCGCCTTCTTTTTCATCTCCTCCCGGGAGGGATTGGTGTAGAGGAGCGTGGTGTGGATGTTGGAGTGGCCGGCCTGGTTGGCCACCTCGTGGACGCCGTAGCCGGCGTGCTCCAGGGCCTGGGTGCAGTAGAAGTGGCGGAGGGTGTGGGGCGTGATGGTATCGGAGTATTCGTTGAAGATCCGGTTGACCTGGCTCCGGGTCAGGTGGCTGTCGCCCCGCCCGGGGAACAGATAGGGATTTCCCGTCTTCGGCCGGTTCCTGAGGTACTCCCGCACCGCGTTGACCACCTTATCCCCGAAGTACACCACCCGCATCTTGTCCCCCTTTCCATGCCGCACCTTGATCTCCCGGGCCGGCAGGGATATGTCCTCCACCCTGAGCGCCAGGCACTCGCTGATCCGCAATCCGGCGTAGGCCAGGATGGTGACGATTGCATAGTCCCGGACGCCGCTGCGCTCCAGGATCTCCTGCCGGAACCGCTCCACCTCCTCCCGGCTCACCGTGCTGGGGCTGGCGTAGGCCAGC